>Ga0153986_1000137_pt1 | contig 23311 bp, 28 predicted proteins | sample TSGA070MetaG_FD_104724 | JGI IMG/M metagenome (GOLD analysis project Ga0153986, IMG submission 104724) | Attine ant fungus gardens microbial communities from Georgia, USA - TSGA070 MetaG | ecosystem: Host-associated > Fungi > Mycelium > Unclassified | place: USA: Georgia, Alexander Wildlife... | reverse complement strand
TCTTTTGTTATACTTTTGTTATACTTTTGTTATAGAGCAGTTGGCTTTATAATTGTTGAAACTAAAAAAACTAGTATATTCACCTACAAAGTAGAGTAGAGTATACTACCCTAGGGTTACCCAACTGCAAGCTCATGATTATACCAAACCCCTTTGAACTTTCTATGATGGCCACAGGAAGCCAATACTATTGACATATAACCATCATCTTTGTAAATTGTGCTCCTAACTTGGAGTTGAATGCCAAATTCAAGTCTGTGACGATAATTATCTAATTTAACACAAGTCACCATATGATTTAACCAGGCATCACAGGAACCGACGGGAAATTGTTTCACAGCGCATGTCAACCTCACCTATAGGCAGTCAACGAACCCCTTGCAGTTTCAACAGTTGCATATCCCAGCGCTGCTTATGAAATGTCGAAAATCGCGACGAGCATCACGATTATATAAGCATACCGCCACGTCGTCCTGACACGTTATACTTCAGTTCTGGTCGTCTGCGCTACCAACAATCTTCTCCTCTCCCATCATGTCCTCAAGAATCAACATAGGGCGTCCGCAAAATAACACTTACAACGTCGATCCACATGGATTGGCCAACTCCAGGCCGTCCTCAGGCTACAGAGCTGCCAACCCAGATGATCCACTCGAGAAAATTCGGGCCGTTGGTAAACAAATCGAAGACTATATCGAAATTTATTCGCAGCCACTGAAACCTTACTTGCCTGCGATTGGACGTTTCTTAATTGTTGTAACTTTCATAGAGGACGCGCTGAGGATTGTCACACAATGGGGAGATCAGCTATGGTACTTGCAACAGTACGGATTGGATGTTTGTTTCGCGCTCTGGTGGTCTCATCCTTTTCATTCGTAGGCACAGAAAGTTTCCATGGGGTCTCTCCCACCTGTTTCTGCTTATCAATGTCCTCGTCAGTTGTTTATATATCTCAATTCCCTGCCGAGTTTTAAGTCACCTATCTAGATCATGTTAACCGGCTCACTTGCAGTCATTTTGAAGAAATTTACGGAATATGCCGTTGCGGGTCTTCTCGGTGTTGTTGTCATCCAAGGATTCGGTTATGGCCTTATCTTTGACCTGAACTTTTTCCTCCGCAATCTGAGTGTCATCGGTGGCCTTTTCATGGTGTTCAGTGATTCTATGATCACTCGTAAATCCGTCTTTGCGGGCCTGCCAACCCTTTCTGAGAATGATCGTAGAAAATAGTAGTATGCTTGTCCTTTGCCAGGAACCCGATAGCTTACAATCTGTTCCAGCTTTCTCCTCACAGGTCGGGTTCTTTTGATTTTCCTCTTCCTTGGTTTCATTCTTCAGGGAGAATGGAACTTTATTCGCGTCTTCGTCTCCATCATCGGTCTTGCCGCCTGTGTCATGGTTGCAGTTGGTTTCAAAGCTAAATGGTCTGCCGCCTTCCTAGTGGTAGTGTTGAGCATCTTCAACGTCTTTGCGAATAATTGGTGGGCTGTTCACTCGGCTCATCCGCAAAGGGATTTCTTGAAATATGATTTCTTTCAAACACTATGTGAGCGCTTTTATTTTACCTTTCTTTTGCTTTTTGGCTGATTTTTCGCAGCCATCGTTGGTGGCCTTATCCTACTTGTCAACATGGGACCTGGTGGCTTTTCTGTAGATGAAAAAAAGAAAACATACTAGTTCACTCTCCCTACGACACTCGTCGTATGTATTAGTCCGATAGTCCCGGAAAATAGTTTAGTACACTTGTGTTGTCCTGTGTCTCTTCGTGGATTCTCGAGAACTCAGATGGCTGTTGCTAGCCATCGAGAGCTGTGATGATGTAGCCAACAAACTCAGTCTTGAAGACCACGAGGTTGAAAGAAAAACATACTTGTAGGTGGTTCTTATAATTAGAAGAGTGACCTGTTTTGATGCCTCAGGAGTGCCCTGCTCGTGATGGTGAATATTGCGTGCATGCGCAATGTGTATCAGAAAACTCGTCTATTTTGAGAAAGACCACAGAGGTGAGACTGAAGCCCTAGTGGAATACTCGAACTTCCGGTAGAGGGTTGAGATCTGATACTTTGTTGCCAGTTCACTATTTCTAATTCAAAGAATCAGAGCTACCATTCGCTCCTTCGAGGGAATGCTGCATATGGCCAAATTTGATCGGCATTCCGTGCTCACAGCAGACGAAGCGTACTCCACCATTGAGCAAGTACTCGGGAATGAACCTGCGATATTGCGCCAAAGAACCATACAAGTATATACGAGATGGCACCCAGAGACTTTTGAAAGGTATCGTATGCGGTATGGAACCTCAGGCTATGTCAAAATAACCATGTAATATATGAGCAAAAACTGTCGGACAATCTCTATCAGAGGCTTCGCATCGAAAGAAACGAGATGCCGTTCCACCTGAAATCATTGCATCTTTTCGTTGGCAAGGCTGCGGGCATCTAACGTCTGACTGACTTACGTTTGTCTCAGCTCTGAATCAAAGGATTTAGATAAAGCATTTTTCGGGCCTTAATGGCCGGCGCCGATCGTTAATTTGAGGCTATTCGAGTTTGAGTTAATTTGATTCTCTGAGTCCAGCATGTCAGATTTAAAGTTTTGCTCTCAGCGCCAAGCCTATTAAAGGCCTTTTGCAGGAGTGCCGTGATAAAGAACACGTTCTTTCTGTACTACTGAGAAGGGCGAGTTAGTGAACGAGGCAGACATAGTGTCATTATTGCGTCTCAGGTGTAAAATTAGCTCAAAGGTTCTTCAAAATTCATAGGCAGAGTTCTCGTACGCAAGAGGGGTATCAGTGACTTCGATGTGCTCGAAAAAGTTCAGACTTGAAGCTCGGATCTTGGCTCAGATTACTTCTAGGTCTGACAGGAAAATCCGTAGCTCATGAGAAAAATCTAGTCAAGGCCGAGTCATTTTGGTCAGGCCAACTTTGCTCTATGTGACGTTGTGAAAGGGACTGTTTTCTGCAAATTATAATATTCACTCAGGAGGCAGCGCAAACATTAAACAATGATAGAAGCTTGAAGCATGAGCTGGTATAATCCATTGCTTGAAATAAATATCAGTCCTAGAGCATAGTCAGTACTCAAGAGTGTGGGAGATACAACTCAGTGGGATCTCTGGCGGCAACGTCACATGAGATGTAGACAGGACACCGCGGGACACACATGGCTGTTGTCAATGATCAGCTCCAGATTAAATGAGGCGTTGGGTTATGTCAGCACCGCCTTCGATACCAACCGTGATAGAATGTCGATGGGAAGTAGGGCCGAGAGTGTATCAGACATTTCGGCAGGGTCAGAGTGGGGACGATCAATGAAGCTCAAAATCTGTGTGCATAGGCGAGGAGAAGCTCCACTATGCGGCACTCTTTGGGAACACTGTCTTCTGCGATCATGCCGTGGATTCAATTTTTCATGAAGCGCTTCTGTCTAATGATTCTAACCAGTTTAAATAGTTCTTGATGATTGGGAGATGTACGTCTCGAATGACCAGAACGAGGATAGGTTATGGCCGTCCACCGCCGGAGCTTCGAGGAAAGAGATTGAAGCAGACGCCAAAATAGTAGCACTTGTGAGCTAAGCTGAGGCTTGGCTGGGTCATATGAGGGGTTGAAAATTGTGCTTCCTCACAGCGTTCGCTTCGTATACACACACTTGATTACTGAATCACGTCACACATCACGCCTTGACCAGCTTTGCGCTGAGCATCCAGTAATCTACCTTTTATCCATTCCTATCCCGACTTCTGTCATCATTTGCCGCTTGAAAACCGCCACTCCAATGCCAAATTATATTTTGATGTACACCAACCCTACGACTTTGCAAGCTACCTGTCGGAGATGATAGATTATACAAGACTACCTTCTCTTCTTGTGTGTCCCGAGACTAAGTCCTTGTAAAGTTCCTCAAAAATGCATCACGATTGGGCTAGTGCATCACTGCGAACCAATCTCGAGAACTCTTTTGGGTGTATACCAACGCACAAATGCCAGGGGTAGGAGTTGCGTTCATTAGGGAGGTGGGATTAGTTTGCAGGTTCTGGCTCGGTTTTTACTTCAGGGTCCACTACCACTTCTACTGCACTTCTACTGTTGACCATCACCTTTACCAGAGATTTCACACACAAGTTATCTAATATCACAAATATTATTTAGTTAATCTCTCAGACGTCTCGGGGTCAAGTAGACGGCTGAGGGAGATTGTTGGAATAAGTATCTATATAAGTCCTCTCTACATTCTTCGGCATTACCCTTTGGCGATAGCAAGCTGGATAGAATGATGGAGATGTGTGTGGAATGGAGGAGTCGAGAAAATGATGGGAATGGTTCTATTGTGTCAGTCCATTGCGATAACATATAGTTATGCCACAATCAGACTGCGTATTTGTAGCAATCAATACTGGATCCAAAACAGGATAGAAATTCATAGGGTCACTCTACAAGAAAATATGCCCTCCGCCATTCCGCCATAGACTGACTTCAATATCTCCTAGCGTAGATTTTCTGCATCATGACACCATAATGCTTGTTGCGAAATAGAATGTCCCCCAAAAAAGTAGAATCACATGCTGCTACAATAATCCCTCCAGACTTGCTGCTACCCTGAACATCCACTAGCAAACTATGGCCACATGCCCTCTGTAGACTTTCCCCCTAATGCTGGACCTGCCTAGGCCCTCCGCGTCTTAGCACTAGATTTCTAGATTAGAAATCCTGAATCAAAAAAAGTAGGATCACGTGGTTCAACGAGTTTTCCCTGGCACAAGACATATTCTTGACTGAACGTCTTTATCACGATCAAATTACTCTCAGTCCGAGAGTTTGTCGAAGTGAGGTGACAGGATTGTGGCAAACGTACCGTTCTGTCTTCTTCAAATGGTCAAACGTCATTGCTCTGGATCGTACTCGGAGGACGAGTGGAATGAGCAAGACACGTCGTCATTGTCCAGCTCCCCTGATAATAAACGAAAAAGACAAGAAAGTAACAGAGTATCATTACCGAGAAATGTTGCTGCTAGGAAAAAACGGAAACTAGGAAGCCAAGCACACGAGACAACCATTCAGAGCGGAATTATTGCAGTCAGGGATTCTTCGCACTCCAAAACCCTTCACTTAATCCGGTCGCCTGGACCCATGCGCACCGCTCTGTTGAAATGGTTTACCACAGTAAGGGACTCACGCGCAATGCCGTGGCGCAAGCCATCCAACCTTTTTCAGGATCCCGAACAACGTTCTCAAAGGGCGTATGAAGTGATGAGAACGTTAATCCTGAACGTATTTGGGGAAACCTGATCCATTTTTAGGTATGGGTATCCGAGATTATGTTACAACAGACTCAGGTCACTACGGTAATACCTTATTACAATCGCTGGATGGAAATGTAACGTTTCTTCAGGCTGTCTTTTAGCCAATCCATTGATAGATTGTACTTAGGTTTCCAACTCTGAATGACTTAGTGGGTTAGACTTCGCTTTTGATAGTGCACTCCATGAAACAGTCTATCAGGCTCAAGCGAACGTAGATCAAGTAAATGCGTTGTGGAAAGGACTTGGATACTATACCCGAGCTAGTCGTCTACTTGAAGGGGCCAAGAAGGTTGCAACAGAATATAGCGGAAAGCTTCCAGATAACGCTAGAGAAATGCAAAACAACATTCCCGGAATTGGCCGATATAGTGCTGGAGCCATCTGTTCCATTGCTTATGGTGAAAAGGTTCCGGTTGTAAGCGAGACACGTGTGTTTCCCCGTAAATCTATTCACTGTGAAAACAGCTTGATGGGAATGTACATCGATTGCTCAGCCGGTTACTTGCGCTTCATGCTCCACCAAAGGCTAAGGCAACTCTCGATTTGCTCTGGGAGGCGGCGGATGTCATCGTACGAGAAGGTAACAAGGCCAGGCCTCATCTTACTCAAACATTGATCTTTGATGATAGACGCAGAGAATGAACATCCTGGAGACATCAACCAAGGTTTGATTGAACTCGGAAGTACTGTTTGTACCGTACGAGGACCATCTTGTGCCATATGTCCTCTACGACCCTGGTGTGCGGCCTACAAGTTGACCTACGACAAGGGAGATGCGGTAGATGTCCCTCGTTTCACCGAGTTTATCTTACTCAGCCCAGCTCTCAGCCTCCTCCCGACATAGAGGATCTTTGTCATGTTTGTGAACCTGTGTCAGTGGAACTAGCAGTCACTGCATTTCCCATGAAAGTTGACCGCAAAAAAGTGCGAGAGGAGCTCGACATTGTCAATGTAGTAGAGTGGCGACAAGATTTAAATTCCGATGAAAGGTTTTTTCTTCTTGTCAGGCGTCCTGAAACAGGTATCTTGCTTTGTGTTGAATTCAATTACTGTTCTCACTTCTTGCCAGGTCTACTTGCTGGATTGTATGACTTTGCAACGTCAGAAAACACCTCTAAAAGATTGACAACAGAATCTATCAAGCCACTATCCTTGAAATACCTAGGGGAAATTTTCGGATGTGTGTTCCAAGAAGATGCAACGGTGAACTCAGATGAGACTTCCCAAAAAATCAGGCTTACCCGAGTTTCTGTCATTGGTGATGTCTCCCATGTTTTTTCGCATGTCAGGAAGACCTACCGAGTGGTTTGGATTCTCATGACAGGCGGTGGTAAACCACCAATGCTTCGCAAAGTCAAGACATCCAGGTCATCGAAGAAGCCAGTACGCAAATTTGAGAAAAACATGGAATCACAGAGAAACTCGGATCTGCACATGGAATATACATGGACATTATTTGATCAAGTAGCCAACGCAACGTGAGTAACCCAATGTCAACAAATGACCCGTTTAAGTTATTTCTCGATTAGTATGGGAACAGGTGCCTTGAAGGTTTGGAAATTGACAAATGCATTTTGGGACAGAATGCGTTAGTGTGGTCATATGTTTTTGTCAACAAAGTGAACTCTAGTTTCCCTGCAGTATGATCTAAAGTATAGAGAAAACACGTATAATTTTGACTATGGGTATCCGAAGACTGTTTCTGTTGCTTCATTAACTTGCTTCTCAGACCTCTGAGACCACTTAGAAATGCAAATTCCCAGAAGACTGTAATGTAAGGGCTCAAGCAAGATGTGAGTATTTTATGCACATGTGAATATAGTACATGTTCTGCCTAGGAGCAGAAAGTCAGGAGATAGATAGCACCATCCAAAATGATGTTCCCTAGCTTCATGATTTTCTCTTGTTCATGACTCAAAATAATCACATGAATGAACATTCTTTTCCGCGTACATCGGTGTCCTATCTCTGAAATCATGTTCCAACTGTTGTAAAAACGGAGGATGGTTTGCCTTGGAATAAGAAAATTGATTCCCTTGCAAACCAGTGAGTAAAAACATAACAAAATCCTAACTATATTATACTAAACCTTCTCGAACAATAATGACGTCAGCTCGATACTTCAACACCAACATTCACACCTGACTCACGCCCCCGGCAGACCGCCGGTGTAGTCAGAAGCGTACCACTATGTAACTCACCCACCACGTCTTAGGACCTGCTTGGCACCTGTTTGCTTGTAACAACAATATATGAATGCAGAACTCTCTGAAATCATGTGACCCGAACTCATGAGGAAAAATTAATTGAAGAAATCTTCAATTCGGGATACTCCCGTAATCTCAAAAGACGGCAATGGATTATTCTAATGTCAAAATTTATACCGTCAACGGAACGACTGCAGGATCGTCATCATCTCTTCCGGACTGGTTAACTCGTAAGAGAGCCACAGCGGGAAGAGGCAAACGAGCAGTACGAGAACAAGTGGAAGGAAACGTAGAGCTTATTCAAGGTTTCGAGTTTCCTGAGGCCAGCAATCGAATTAAAACTACTCGAGATGGACGCCATGTCATCGCAACGGGAACTTACAAACCTCAAATACGGGTTTGGGACCTAGATCAATTAACACTCAAGTTTGAGCGACATACTGATGCTGAAAACGTGGATTTTGTTGTGCGTGAGTTGTTTCCTAATTCGCTCCTCAAATTTGCCATTACTACATGAGCGTCTGCCTTTGCTGAAACTGAGAAATTTCAGTGTCTATCCGAGGATTGGACGAAGTCTGTACACTTACAAAACGACCGAAGTGTCGAACTCCATACCCAAGGCGGCTTCCATTATCGTACCCGGATACCTCGTTTTGGTCGTTCACTGGCTTATCATTTCACATCTTGTGACACTTACCTCTCTGCATCTGGGAATGAGATATACCGATTAAATCTCGAACAAGGACGGTTCCTGAAACCACTTTTGCTTGAAGAAGCTGGTGAAAATGATAGAGAAATACTCGGTGTGAATGTCATTGACATTAACCCTGTTCATCAGCTTCTTGGTTTTGGTATCGATGGGAATGGGACTACACAGTTTTGGGATCCACGCTCACGAACAAGGGTAGGGACATTACGGCTGCCAAATCAGAGACTTCTATCATCCACAAGACAAGATTCAAATGAGGTGTTGAGTGTCACAGCCATCGCATCGAGGTCAGATGGGCTGTCTTATGCTATCGGAACAAGTACAGGACATACCTTACTCTACGATATTCGTGCTACTCGTTCGTATGCTTGTAAGGATCAAGGCTACGGGCTACCTATCAAAAAGGTCATCTGGATAGCAGGCGGTAGCAGAATGGCAGGAGATGGTATGGTACTTAGTGCGGACAAAAAAGTAGTGAAAATTTGGGACCGAAATTCGGTGCGTGTATACACTCCGTTATCATCTCGTCCTCATTATCTCACTTTAGACCTCAAACAACTTCGTGTCAATCACACCTGCCAATGATCTGAACGACATCCACCACATCCCTGGCAGTGGCCTTTTAATGACCGCCAACGAAGGCATCCAGATGGCAGCGTACCACATACCTCAGCTTGGACCTGCGCCGCGATGGGCCAGCTTCCTCGAAAATATCACTGAAGAGATGGAAGATCAAACAGCACGTTCTGTGTATGAAGACTACAAATTCGTAGAACGCAATGAACTCGCAAGGTAAAATGTCATTCCTTCGTGGCTTGATTAACATCGTTCTCATCTCTTTTACGGTCAGACTGGGCTTGGATCACCTCGTTGGGACACCGATGCTCAAATCTTACATGCATGGTTACTTCATCTCTCTCAAACTTTACGATGCAGCGCGTGTCATTGCCAATCCTTTTGCTTATGCAGAGCACCGCGAGAAAATCATTCGCGAAAAGATGGAGAAAATGGCGGAGACCCGTATTCGCAGCAAGAAAGATGCCGGCGTCAAAGTCAACAAAGCACTCGCTGAGAAGATTCTTAAAGAGGAAGAAAGGGCCAAAAAACGCGAAGAGAAGAGGAAAAAGGCGAAGAAAGCAGCCGCCGCCGCAACTGCTGAAGAAGATGGAGAGGACGTTGGTATGGAAGACATGGAGGAAGAGAGTGCTACCCAAAAACTCTCATTGCTCAGTGATCCTCGTTTCGCCAAAGTATTCGAGGACCCCGATTTTGCGATTGATGAGAATAGCAGAGAGTATGCTCTACTCAATCCTTCGAGTGTTGCCCAGAGAAGAGAAAAGACGGCAGTTGAAGACGAAGAAGACGAAAGCGACAAGATATCGTCAGATGGCCTTGGCGATAGCGGCAGTGAAGATAGTAGCAATAACGATAGTAACTCCTCGGAGGAGGATAGCAGTGATGCTGGTGGTATGTCGAATCCCTAACCCGCCAACTTGTTTTCTTTGTTAACCATAGCGTCAGAACTTCAACCTCATGTCCGTGCCCGTGTTCTTCAAAAGAGAAATGAACGCGACCGTGAAGTTCGTGTACCTAAAGTCAACCTAGTGCCTATGAGCACTCGTGGTACTCGAGGGGTCGACAAAAACGCCTCGTTCGGTCAACACTTGATCAATTCGAGACTGAGATCCAACAAAGTTCGTTTCAATGAAGAAGAAATTGTCCAGGCAACCGAACGAGGTGGAATGGAGATGACCTGGACTCCTTCATCCACCTCTGCCGCCATGGATGATATGGATGACAGTTCGAGCAAAAAGAGGGGCTCCAACTTGAAGAGAAGGAAGGGCACTGAGTCATTTGGTGCTGGTATGGAACGAGGTGGTATGGACGAGGTCGAGATCAAAGAAACGGAGAAAAAGGGAAGGACTCAAAGAAGAAAAGGTATTCGGAGCGGAAGCAGAAACGTTTTTAGGAACTTGGGCTCTTGATGTCCAAGTGCTGGGTATATATATGTGTATATGTATATGTACATTTCGTCATCGTTTCCCTTGGCTTTTTACATTTCCTGTGGAGTACGATCTTGTGTGGCTCTGATAATCACCTTGACAGCCTCCTTACTATTCATCCTGTCTAATGCTTTTTGGAAGTCTTTGATGGGGTAAATATCAGTTACCTGGACGATACGATGTCAGCGAGCATGACTTTTATTTTTATTTTTATTCAAAAAAAGTAGACGTACGATGCCCTTGACGTTCAATTTGCCACCATCAAGGTAAGCAAGGGCTCGAGGAAAAGCAGCTTTTTGTGCCAGAGAACCGATGATCTGATAAGTCACGAGTGTGGAGAAAGAGGGAGAGTGTGTGTGTTTTATCATCGAGACTCGTAGATGACATACGTACCCTGATCTCGTCTTGGAAAATTTTTGCAGGTGGCCAATGAACCACGGCGGAACTAGCATAGACGCCATAGATCATCAAAGTACCTCCCCTACGAACATAATGGATTGCGTTATTCGCAACCTTCTCTGATCCGGTTGCTTCAACCTATATTAAAAAAGGAGTGAGAAGTGATTTTTACTCCGTCAAAGAACAGGACATTGAAAGGGGGGAAAAAACGAATGAGTGGGGCGAGGGAAGGGGATTTTGGAGGGAAAAAGATAAGTTTTGACACCTACGACGATGTCAAATCCAAAGGGATAATCTTTTTTGATCTGGTTCCATTGTGGATCTGGATTTTCTCGGTCTAATTCAATGACGACATCACTAGCATGGATTTCCTTTGCGACCTGGGTTTTGATGCCTTTGTTGGCTGCGATCACGACTTGCGAGGCTCCGTTGAATTTGAGGAGCTGTGAGAGTATTAGGCCTATATCATTTTTAGTCTCTTTTTTTCAAGAGAATGACAAAAGCGCATACGCGTGCGTGTGCGTACCTGTGGGTCCGGCACCGAGAATGAGAACGTGGGCTCCAGGTGGCGCCTGAAGTCTTTCTACGCCATGAATCGCACAAGCTGTGGGTTCTGTCAAAGTAGCCTCGATATCCGTTAGATTGTGAAACTTGAAGACTTTGCGAGCACGACTATACAAAAGCCAAAAGTGGATGGAGAGAGAGAAAGAATGGCGTCAATTTTTTTGTTGTTGTTGGTGGTGGTGGAAAAAGAAACGGACGACACCACGTATTCTGCAAACCCTCCTGGAAGTGTTACACCCAGACCGTCAAAGTTGAGGCACATGATTTGGTTTCCGCGAAGACAGAAAAAGCAATGACCGCATTCCTGAGGTGGATTGATTATTTTCACATTGGATATAAGTGGGTTTCAAATGTCGCTGGGTATGAGATCAAAAGAAAAGTGGGAAAGGTGGTTGTTTACCAAGATAGTGGGGTCTATCACCACGCGGTCTCCTACTACGACATTGGTCACATCAGCACCGATTTTCGATACGACGCCTACGATTTCATGGCCAGGGATAAGCTGGGTGTGAAGCAAAAAAAAATGAGTTATTCCCTGCCTTTTGAGATCTCGTTCAAAAAAAAAAGCTCACGGGAAACTTGGCCAGGAACTCGCCCTAAAAAATGACAATCAGGGTTTTTTTTCTTTCAGCCCAAGGAAAGCATAGGTCGTTTCCACAAACCAACCTCAGCAACATGATGGTCGGTGCCACAGACCCCAGTATAGGTAACTTTTAGATCCCAGGAGATCACTTTATTAGCAACGAATTCCACACCAGATTCTCTGATCAACAGATGTGTGGGTTGGGTGTTTTACCTTGAATGAGAACTTGATCAGGGTCTGTCAATTGTGGGATATCGGTGTGTACGATCTCTAGATTACGTGGCTGTATCTGGGTCGTCAGAGGTGTGAAGAGGAGGAGGGATGAGACACCTAACGGCATGCCAATAAGCAGCTTCCATGATCATCAAAAAGATAAGAAATGAAAGTGATAAGAATCGGTAGTTCAGTGATATTGTTTGGTTCGGAAAAACGTTGATCGATTGTAAAAAGCTATGACACAACAAATTCCTTCTAGCCGACTCGAACGACTGACCTCGTCATTACTAGTGACGCGCTCTACCAACTGAGCTAAGAAGGAGATCGTGCTATATTGGTCCAGTTCTAACCTGGAAAAGAAACAGCAAGCTTTGTTTTTTACTCTTTTTTTATCTCTTCATCGCATCCATGGCTGATCGCCTCGCAGGAGTGGTCGCACGACTCCAAAACCTCCCCTCTCTATCTCTCCCCACAGACTACCCACGACCCACCGAGGGCACCAGGCTCATCGAGGCTGCCCATGTCGCCGACCTGTCTGCCCAAACTGCCAGTAGTCTGATGCGACTCGCCTTGTACACCGAGGATGGCGACGAGGACGAGGACGAGGACAACGACGAGGACGCAGACGACAAAATTCAGACCCAACACCCCCCCTCGGCGTTTCATCTGCTCCTGTCCGCTTTCGTCGTCCTTCTCCATCGCTATACTGGAGACACCGATATCGTGATTGGATCCTCGTCTGCGACCGTCCGTGAACCACTCGTCCTCCGTCTCGCTATCGACCCTTCAGATCCCTTTTGGGCTGTCGTCCGGCGAGTGCAACAGGTCGAAAACGAGGCCGAGGCCAATGCGGTGCCATTTGACACGCTGAGGAAGGCGTTGAGCAAGGGCTCCGAGGAGGCTGCCCCTCTCTTTCGTGTGCGATTCTTCGACGAAACGGATCAAGTCAAGGACCCCCATTTTATTCGCACAACGCAGCTCACTTCTGACTTGACCATCTTTATCACACGACCTCCAACCACGACGACGAGAACCTCTCTAGCTCCCCGTATCTCTCTTCGGATCATCTACAATTCCCTTCTTTTTTCTCAGAGGCGCATCTCCTATATCATCGAGCAATTGTCTGTTCTTCTCCGCAAGGTCTCGTTGAATCCTCTTGCTCCCGTCGGTTCAGTTCCTCTCCTCACCCCTTCTCAATCATCCTCGCTTCCCGTACCCACGGTTGACCTTGACTGGTGTGGATGGAAAGGCGCTATCACCGACATCTTCTCTTCTAATGCCCGCTCGTATCCTGATCGGCCCTGTGTGATTCAAGGCATACCCACAGTCCATCGCCTTGAAGAGGCTGCTCAGAGCTCCGTGACCTATACTTATGGCCAGATTCGACGCGCCGCAAACATGCTCGCTCACCATCTCTTGGCTGGAGGTGTTCAGAGGGAAGAGGTCGTCATGGTTTACGCGCATCGGAGTGTGGAGCTTGTCGTGGCTGTTATGGCTGTCCTCAAGACAGGCGCCACTTTTTCTGTCATCGGTAATGTGGATCTTGATTCCCCCCTTTTGTTCGTTTGCAAACTCTCACTCACGCTGATTGCTCTCAAGACCCTGCTTATCCTTCAACTCGTCAAACCATCTATCTTCAGGTCGCCCAGCCTCGTGGCCTTGTTGTTTTAAAGGGCGCAGGCAAGATCAGTCCTATCGTTCGCGAATTCCTCTCGACTTCGCTTCAGATCCGCGTTGAAGTGCCCGCATTAGAGATCTTGCCCGATGGAACCCTCCTCGGAGGCGCTCCTGGTCTTAACGAGGTGGACGTATTAGCCGACCAAGTCCAGCTCGCAGATGTCGATCCCAACGTCGTCCTTGGACCTGATAGCATCGGGACTCTATCCTTTACCAGCGGAAGTACGGGCGTCCCCAAGGGTGTCCGTGGTCGTCATTTCAGTTTAACCCACTTTTTTTCGTGGATGGGCGAGAAATTTGGTCTGAGCGAACAATCAAAGTTTACCATGCTGAGTGGTATTGCCCACGATCCTATTCAACGTGATAGTGAGAAGGCCTTTTTTCCAAATAATGTGTCATTGCCTAAAAAAAACTGATGTATTTATCTAGTATTTACGCCTCTTTTCTTCGGTGCTCAACTCCATGTACCGACGGCGGATGATATCGGAACACCTGGACGCTTAGCGGAATGGATGGCGAGTAGCCAAGTGACCGTCACCCATCTCACGCCTGCGATGGGCCAGCTCCTCTCTGCTCAAGCCACGGTTGCGATCCCGACTCTACGAGCTGCCTTTTTTGTGGGTGACATTTTGACGAAACGGGATTGCCTACGTCTTCAATCCCTTGCTGTGCACGTTCGGATTGTCAACATGTACGGAACGACGGAAACCCAGCGGGCTGTTTCGTATTTTGAGATACCGTCTCGAGCGGAGGACGCGAGTTTTCTGTCGTCGCAAAAGGATGTTGTCCCTGCGGGTCAGGGGATGGTGGATGTTCAGTTGGTGGTTGTGAATCGGTATGATAAGCGTGTTCCTTGTGCGGTTGGAGAAGTGGGAGAGATCTATGTGAGGTCTGGGGGGTTGGCGGAAGGTTATCTCGACTCGGCTGCGACGGCTGAGAAATTTGTGATGAATTGGTTTGCTTGTGGTGATGGTGATGATGATGACGGTGGTGGTTTGCCGGTGATAGAGAGACGAGACACCCTGCTTTATCCGATGCATGGTCTTGCTGCTGGTCCGGAGGCGAAGTATTGGAAGGGAATACGCGATCGGATGTATCGATCTGGAGATTTGGGACGTTATCTTGTCGATGGGAGGGTTGAATGTACGGGTCGAGCGGATGATCAGATTAAGATTCGGGGATTTAGGATTGAGTTGGGCGAGATTGATATGCATTTGAGTCAGCATGCGTTGGTGCGAGAGAACGTGACGTTGGTGAGGCGAGATAAAGATGAGGAGAAGATGTTGGTGAGTTATGTTGTGCCGCTGGAGGGACCGGGATTGGATGGGTTTGCGAGTGAAGATGGAGTCGGTGAGGAGGAGGAGGAGCAGCAGCAAGGTGGTGGTGCGCTAGTCGCAGGTATGAGGCGGTATAGGAGGTTGATCAAGCATATTCGTGAGTATCTAAAGACCAAGTTACCGAGCTATAGTGTTCCCTCCAGTACGTGTCACACACACACATCTTTATTTATCTATTCAAACAATAAAATAAACAGTGATTGTTCCCCTCAAACGGATGCCTCTCAATCCCAACGGCAAAATCGACAAACCTGCTCTTCCCTTTCCCGACACAGCACAAGCATCCTCCTCTTCTTTTCATATCACATCCGGTAGTGCTACAGCCGTCAACCCAACAGAACACAAAATGCAACGTATTTGGGCCCAGATTCTACCCAACGCACCTTGTCCGATCCCTCTCGACGAAAGCTTTTTCGATCTGGGCGGCCACTCGATTCTCGCCACGCGTCTGATCTTTGAGATACGAAGCGCGTTTGTGGTCGATGCTCCTTTGGGGTTGGTATTTGAGCAACCTACTGTGCGGGGTCTCGTTGTTGCCGTTGAGGCTCTGAGAAATGCGGATTTGGGTTTGGATTATCAACAACAACAGCAGCAGCAGCAAAAGCCTATTGTTCGTGCGCCGACGACGGATGAGGAGGTCAAGTATGGACAAGATTATATCCGACTGCGAGACGAAAGACTGAAACGGTCGTATGATCCACTTCCGTCTGATTCTGTTGGGAGAAATGGACGGGTGACGATATTCTTGACGGGAGCGACGGGGTTTTTGGGAGCATTTGTGTTGAAGGAGTTGTTGGGGAGAGAACGGAGGGTGAACAAGGTGATTTGTTTGGTGAGAGGATCTGATGATGAGCAGGGGATGGCGAGATTGAGAGAGGGGTCGAGGGATAGAGGAGTTTGGGATGAGAGGTGGGTGAGGGAGGGACGTGTTGAGGTGGTGGTCGGGGATTTGGGACTGGGGTTGTTTGGACTTGGGCAAAGGACATGGGAGAGGGTTGCGGGTGAGGTTGATGTGGTGCTGCACAACGGTGCCCTGGTATGAGTGTCATTTTTCAAAGAAAAATTGATTGATGTCTATTAGGTTCATTGGGTGTACCCTTATGAGCGGTTGAGGGCAGCGAATGTGATGGCCACGCTCACCGCCATTGATCTAGCGTGTGAAAGTCGACCCAAGGCGCTGGTGTTTGTCAGTTCCACGTCGGTTATCGACACGCCGCACTATGTCAACCTTTCGGAGACGTTGGCTCGGGGGAGCTCGGGATTGCGAGGTATTCCCGAGAGCGATGACCTTGAAGGGGCCAAGGTTCATTTGAAGACAGGGTATGGACAGACCAAGTGGGTGTCTGAGAAGCTGTTGCTTGAAGCGGGGAAGCGGGGGCTGGCTGGATATATTGTGCGTCCTGGCTACGTTGTCGGTGACTCGAGGACAGCCGGTGAGTTTTTTTTTTTTTTTTCGAGTTGGCGTGCGACTCAGGGGCTTGTTTATACCAGTCACGAACACGGATGACTTTATATGGCGGATGGTCAAGGGATGCATCCAGCTGGGGGTGGTGCCGAACATCAACAACACGATCAACATGGTGCCGGTGGATCATGTTGCGCTGTGCACGTCGTTGGCAGCTGTGACACCTGTGTGTGATGGTATGAGGGTTCTGCATATCCAAGCATCGCCTCTGCCTACGTTTAATTCTGTGCTTTCGGCGCTTTGGAGATATGGGTATGCTGTTGAGGGGTGTGAGTATGTGGAGTGGCGGGTCCGGCTGGAGCGACATGCTGTTGAGGACAATGCGCTGTTCCCGCTGCTGCATTTTGTGCTGGACGATTTGCCGACGAGTACGAAGGCGCCCGAGCTGGATGACAGGAATACGAGGGGGGTGCTGCAGCTGGAGCCGGACGGAGTCAAGAGTGTGGATGATGAGCTTATGGGCAAGTATCTTGGGTGGCTGGTTGCTGCGCGGTTCCTGCCGCCTCCGTCGAGATCAGACGGGAGTGCACTGCCCGTGATGGATGGCGACGGGGTGATGAAAGCCCATGGGCGGAGAGGGATCTAGATACAGTAGATGATCACGGGATGTGCCGAAGAGTATATATAACTAACGCGGAAAAGTGGTGTGAGTGGGCTATGTTGTTGCTGCGGCCAGCGTACGTGCCGATTGAGACGATCGTCGTGTTTTTTGTCGGCGGGACGCTGGCGTACTTCCACATCCTCCACGCCATCAAGCACTCCGCCTTCCTCGCCACCCCCGCCCTCCCCCCCGCCTATGCCCTCCTCCGCCCCCACACCCCGCTGCTCGCCCTCGCCCCCGCGGACTGGCGCCTGGCCCGTGCGCGTCTCCCTGCCGCCGCCCCCGAGCTCGTCTCCCTCGTCCTGCCCCCCGCCGATCCCGCCCTCTCTGCCCGCTTCGTCTCCCATCTCACCACGTCCGTGCGCTCGCCCAGCGGCCACTCCTATGGCTCCCTCTGCTTCCGCCCCGCGAATGCCTCCTGCTTTACCCACTACCACCACAGCCCCCACAGCCCCCACCCCTTCTCAACCTTCTCCATCGCCCTCGCCGACGCAGACTGGCTCGCTGCCCTTGCTCCCGACGCCCTCCTCTTTTCCGATCCCTCCGGCGTCGAGTTCCGCGTCGCAGGTCCCCAGGTCTCCATCGAGAGCATGCGCACCCCAACCTGGGTCGCCTATGCAGCACGCACGCTCGTCGAGCGTTTCTGGCTGCTCGCGAAAAAGGCAGACTCGCTGGACATCTTTCTCCTCCTCGCAGGCTATATCCTCATGCACATCACCTTTTTCCTCCTCATCACCCGCTCACGCAGACTCGGCTCCAATTTTTGGCTCCCTCTGGCGATTCTCTCCACCGGCATCCTTGCCCTGCTCCTCGCTCTTCCCCTGGCCATGGCCCTTCGCATCCCCATCGACCCCGTCTCCCTCACCGAGGCCTTGCCTTTCCTCGTCTGCACTATCGGCTTTGACAAGCCTCTCAGATTCGCCCGTGCCGTCTTCACCCATCCCCACCTCTTCGCTTCTCCCGTCCCCGGCGTCAACTTGAAACCTGCTCCAAGAATCGTCACAGAATCCTTTGCCAAAGTCTACCCTCCCATCATCCGCGACTATGTCCTCGAAATCGCTGTCCTCCTCGCCGGTGCCTATTCCGGCGTCCGCGGTCTCAGTCAGGTCTGTGCCCTCGCTGCCATCGTGCTTGCCGTAGACTGTCTTCTCCTCTGTACCTTTTTGGCTGCCGTTCTCGCTATCATGATCGAGGTCTGTCTCTTTTCTTCTTTCCTCTGTTCAATCTCATTCCCTCACCCAGGTTCGACGCATCCAAACTGCTAGAGCTATCTCTAAATCTTCTTCCACTGCTACTTCTCTCCATTTGAAGCCTGTCTCTGCCGCCTCTGGTAAACCCTCCGCTTTGGCATCCCCCCGTCCCTCACCACCCCTCTCCGCCTCCTCCAGCTACAATAAGCTTTGCGCAATCTTGGGCAAAAAGGGGTCTGCTTTGGACCCCACCCTCATCCGTCTTCAAGACTTCAACAAGCAGAACAATCCAGTTGCGAGGCTCAAGTTGCTCTTAGTCTGTTATCTTGTCTTTTTTCCCCTCCTTCCAAAAAAATCTCATCCTTCTCCTAGATCGCCACCTTTACGATCCTGCACGTTCTCAATCTCATCACCCCACTCAACACCACTTCCCCTGCAGCCACTTCTTCTCACATTCGTCCTGTGGATCTCAATGCCCCCGCTCTTGCACCTGTCATTCAGGCCCTCGTTCAGGAACAGGAACATCCTCTTTGGGTCAAAGTTTCGCCTCCTCTTCATATCCGTGTCGTTCAGCATCCCTCCGCTGGCGTAAAGCCTTCCTTTTTTGCCCTTGAGCAGGACAGCCACTACACACCTGAAAGGAACAGACCCACTGCTTCCGAGGTCATCGAACGTTTCATGTCTAGTTGGACCAGCCTCGTTGGTGATCCGATCTTGTCAAAGTGGATTGTTGTCTTGTTGGCCATCAGTATCTCCTTAAATGGGTTCTTGTTAAAGGGTCTCGCCCTCGGCTTGCCCGGCGTCTCGCTGGTCATGTCCAGGATTGCCAAGGATAAGGGTGGTGTTCGCTTTGAGGAGAAGCCTGTGCACGATTCCCCGAGTGTTCTTTCCCCTTCTTCTTCAAGTACTATTTCCCCCCTACCTCTTCCTCCTCCTCGTGCTCCTTCTCCCCCTCCTCCTCCACGTGCCCCTCCCTCTGCACCCGTTCCTCTAGCCGTTCACGTTCCAAAACCCACAAAACCCACCAATCTTCCCATGTTCATTCTTGATGACGTCGATAGACGTCTTGCGGCAGCAGCAGCCCTTGATACCCCACCGTTGACTGACTCCCGTGCTCCCACACCGCCATCATCTTCTTCAAGCATTCGATCCTTGGACGAGTGTATCGATGTCTTTGAGAACGGGCCTAGGCCCCTCAGTGTGAGTCTGAAAACATTGAACGATGAAGAAGTGATCTTGTTGGCTCAGAATGGAAAGATTGCTATGTATGCTTTGGAAAAGGTTCTCGGCAATGATGAGTTGGAGAGGGCCGTCAGGATCAGGAGAGCCTTAGTTTGTAAGTTGTTATCATCTTGTTCCTCTTCGTATTCATGACTATCCCCCCAATAAAGCTCGTCAATCCAGGACCCGGACGCTTGAAACTTCGGATATTCCCATCTCCAATTATGATTACTCGCGTGTTCTCGGTGCCTGTTGCGAGAACGTGGTTGGGTATATCCCGCTCCCTCTTGGTATCGCCGGGCCTTTGACCATCGATGGTCAGATGGTTCCTATTCCTATGGCTACAGCTGAAGGCACGCTTGTCGCGTCGACGTCTCGTGGTTGTAAAGCTCTCAATGCGGGTGGAGGTGTGACGACGGTTCTCCTCCAAGATGCGATGACGCGTGGTCCTGCTATTGATTTCCCGTCCATTGTTGAAGCTGCTCGAGCCAAGGCATGGATCGCATCTGAGCCAGGTTATGAGCTACTCAAGTCAGCGTTCGAGTCGACGTCACGGTTTTTGAGGTTGCAAGGGCTCAAGACGGCGTTGGCAGGTCGGACGTTGTTTGTGAGGTTTACGACATCGACGGGTGATGCGATGGGTATGAACATGATTTCCAAAGGAACTGAAAAAGCGCTTCAAGTGATGCAAGCGCAGTTTCCGGGGATGGTGACGTTGGCGTTGTCTGGGAATTATTGTACGGACAAGAAGCCAGCTGCGATCAACTGGATAGAGGGGCGGGGAAAGTCGGTGGTAGGGGAAGCGGTGGTGCCTGGGGAGGTGGTGAAGACGGTGTTGAAGACGACGGTGGAGGCGTTGTGTGTGTTGAATATGAAGAAGAATCTGGTAGGAAGTGCGATGGCAGGGGTGGTGGGTGGTGGGTTTAATGCGCATGCTGCGAATATTGTGACGGCGGTGTTTTTGGCCACAGGACAAGATCCGGCGCAGAATGTGGAGAGTTCGAATTGTATGACGCTGATGGAATCGTATGTTTTTATTTCCCAGCCTGGCTTTTCTCCAGAACAAAAAACTGATTATTTATAGGACGAATGGGGGTGAAGATTTATTGATCACGATCACAATGCCTTCCATCGAAGTCGGTACGGTTGGGGGTGGAACAGTGTTAGCGGCTCAACAAGGGGTATTGGAGATGTTGGGGCTGAAAGGACCGCATGAGACGCGACCGGGGGAGCATGCGCAAAGGTTGGCGAGGATGGTGGTGGGCGCAGTGATGGCAGGAGAATTGTCGCTGATGAGTGCGCTTGCGGCTGGGCATCTGATGAGGGCGCATTTGATGCATAATAGGAGTTTGACGAGTACGCCGGTAGGGTCCAGGTGTGCAACGCCGGGAGTGTGAAGGATGACGTTGGGTATCTATTTATTCATATATTTGAGAAAGGGAATTTATTGGAATTTATTAGTTGACTTTTTCTTGATACACACTTTTTAATGTTTGTAGAGGCGGGCTCTCAAATCAATCTAAAAAAAGACGTCGATTACCATTACGGGTTATATAGCTTGCCAGTGGGAAGATCCCAGAACAATACAATAACTACAATACTAGATATAGAACAGACAAACAGCATCGACCCCACTGACGCCTACTTTACAAATGCTGCAATCAGACACTCAGAATTAAAAAAAACCCCGATTCTCGATAACACAAAGAAACCCCTGACCAAGAGACCGTATATGAAAAGAGAGAAAAAAAACAAAAAAAAAATACAGAATGGATCACAGAAACTTTTTTTCTTTTTTTACTAGGAAGGACCACGGCTGAGCTCCACACCGACTTTTTGGACAAGCTGCATTCCAAGGGGTTCAAACACCTCCTCCCAGAGCTGTCGCCTCCGACGACCTTCAAATATGCTCTTGGACCGCTCACCCGTCTCTCCCTCAGGTCCAAAAACAAACACTTTATCTTCATTCCACGGAGCTTCACCGTTGGCAAACGCTATCCATTTCTCCTGGATCGTATCTCTCACCCGCGCATAAGAGAACTGATCCACAATGTACGTCTCCCATTCTTCTTCAGACGTCAAGCCCCAGGATCGTCGCTCAATGTCAGTCTCTTCGTCGTCCACGTCATCGAACGAACAATCATAGCAACACTCATCGGTTGTTGAAGGACTTGGGGTCGATTTAATCTTGGGGAGAGGGACATTGTCGAAAAGGTATATGAGGTCAGCCTCATGGTGCGGGACACCACGTGAAGGACCCTCTTGATCAAACACATATCGCCACACGTTGTGCCCACCTCGTTCTCGTTTAGCATTTCTTGCAATAATCTCCGCTGGCCAAGCTACCCGAGCATCATTAACAAGCTCAAAAAGACGTTCAGGAAGCTCTTCATCAGGCGTGCAGCTACTGATTTCAAAAGCGCGGAGGAGATTGTTAGCTTTGTTAAGAGATTGTATGCAGGCTTTAAGGCGGCGAACAACGGCAGGGCCTGTCCATGTTGAAATCGGACTCGACCATAGCATAGAATCACTACAGCAATCTCCAATGATGAGAGGTTGGAGGCTATTGAGAGCCTGAAGATTAGGAATCAATGGGGTAGGGGCACCAGAGGTGGAACGTAATTCTCGTAGACGTGACCGACTCCGACTACTGCGACGAGGTGGAACAAGCTTCAAAGAAGCACTCTCCTTCTCGGTACGGGAAGAAGGATTATGATTGAAATACTCATGCCAGTCCTTCCGGAAGAACTCGCCGTCGTCTATGACTCGATGCAGTGACCGCATCTCAACAAGTTTTTTGACGTCAATTGTTCGGAGCTCGTCAACAGAAGACACATGAAGTGCGGACTGTATCCTCGATAGGTGACAACCAGCTCGGGCCACATTGGGCAGGTAGGACTCGATGATGGCACTCTGAATGATGGCACGGCTGAATAGAGGTCGCACCTGGTTTGCAGCTGAGAGCAACTGATAGACAATGTCCATCGCGCCGGAAGACTCGCCGAAAAGTGTGACATTTTCTGGATCACCCCCGAAGCCTTGAATGTAGTGATGAATCCATTCCAGAGCCTTTCTTTGATCATTTAGACCTGGGTTGAAGATGAATCGTACACACCAAATGCAACACTACCACGCACCGTAATTTCCGGATCCGTTATCACCACCGGCCAGGTTATCCTCACGGATAACTGGGCTGAAGGCGAAGCCGAGCAAACCTAACCGAAAGCTATGCAAGACTTTGTCAGCCGTCAAATCATACATGATGTTCCAATGCCTACTTACTTTATGCTGACAAGAATTATAGGTTTTCCAATTTCCATGCCCTTGCGCACAATGGCCCCACCATCATAAATCCATGACGAACCAGTCCCTCTATCTCCACCCCTAGGACTGTATTAAGCTGGGCACAAATGAAAAAGGCGTGCAGACATACCCATGTATCCAAACCATGACGGGAAGGCGAGAATGTAGAGCAAGTCCAGCGGGGCATGTAATATTTAGATTGAGACATTCAAATTCATCGTGCTTGAGTGTCTGGGGGGGGATATCTGCATGGTCAAGGCCGAAAAGTATTTCCTCGGTGACCTTGCATTCTTGGGACTGCGGGCAGATTGGCCTACGAGAATGACTAAGTGAGTGTGGGTAACTGCAGTGCACAAACGATTCTCGTACCCATGCTTGAAAGCAAGAGTTATTGCTGGGTATGTACTGAACAGTTTTGACTGGCGAAAACGTGCGGGTATCGAGGCATACTTTATACCCAAGTACTGGTGTATCGAGGCATGAGGAGCAGAGGCCAGATGGTTGATACCGCAGAAAGTTGTGTCAAGAACAG
>Ga0153986_1000135_pt1 | contig 23376 bp, 21 predicted proteins | sample TSGA070MetaG_FD_104724 | JGI IMG/M metagenome (GOLD analysis project Ga0153986, IMG submission 104724) | Attine ant fungus gardens microbial communities from Georgia, USA - TSGA070 MetaG | ecosystem: Host-associated > Fungi > Mycelium > Unclassified | place: USA: Georgia, Alexander Wildlife... | reverse complement strand
GCCATTGCAAAGACGGCGTTCAACGAGGCGAACAATGCGTTTGTGTGGCAAGAGACGATCCGAATCGTCAACGAATGGTTCATCGAGATCGATGATAAAGCAGCTTCATCCACTGATGTGGAATGGTCGTCTACAACTACTAACGTCGATCTCTGTCGTGACTTGACTCGAGCAACTCTGCTGGTAATTGCATCAGCAGGGTTCGGACGACACTCTACTTGGAGGACAGAGGAAAATGGTAGTATTCTACCTCCAGGCCATAAAGTCCATCTTAGTCGTGCCATCACGGATGCCGTAGACCTGATCCAGCCTCGTGTTCTGGCACCCAAGCGTTTATGGAAAGCAGTGGTGGAGGACGGTGTATATATACCTCTTCTTGGGCGATCTTTACTGAGAATGAGAGATACGTTCGAGGAATTGAGAGGACATATGATAGAGCTCGTTTCGCAAGCGAGAGATACGTTCAGTCTGGGCACCAAACCCGACGACCACCATGTCCAGGGCGCTGCGTTGCTCAAGAACATGGTCCAGGCCAATTTGTCATTCGAAGGGGATGAACATGTGGACTACAGGACTCTGACGGATGAAGAACTCTTATCAAACATGTTTGTGAGTTCTTCTAGGTCGTCAAAAAAGTCAGATTCTTGATTTGGAGTAGCTGTTCTTCCTTGCTGGTCACGGTAAGCAATAGACAAGAATAAGGGAAAATGATAGGTCGAGAGATCTTTCCAACAGAAACGTCGGCGCATACGCTTTGCTTTGCATTTGTCTATCTCGCTCTTTACCCTCAGTGTCAACAAAGAGTTTTTGAAGAGTCTTTCAGAATCTATCCTGATGGTGTCCCTACACTGTCTCTTCCCAGTGCAAGCAGTTCTTTCACTCTTTACGAATGAGCTCTTTGACACTTGCAATGACAGGGATACAAGGACAATGTACCCCAGCTCGTAAGGCCTTTTTCTTCAAGTAGTTTCTGGAAAAGTCGACTTTCTTTTTTTTTACCTACAGGCATTCACCTCTGCTGTCATCCATGAGACACTTCGACTTTGTCCATCCGTCATCCGCCTTGGAAAGCTGGTACAAAAGGACACGGTCCTCGGTGCGAGACAATTCTCGACTTTGGCGGATGGACGGATTTCGGACGTCCGAGAAGTCGTGGTGCCGATTCAGAAAGGTGGGATGTGTGTATTGGACATTATGGGTGTGCATATGAATCGTAAGTGGGGGACTCGCACCTATCACGTTACGGCGAGACGGTTAATTTTTTTTTGAATCCCTCTTCTTCTTATCAGCGATACATTGGGGAAATGATGTCGACGACTTCAAGCCTGAACGATTCATGGACACAGATACCTACAAATGGCCACGCGATGCGTGTACGTGCTCGGTCATTTGTCTTTAATGAGCTGCTAAACTTATTTGTGTGTGTTATAGTTTTTGCATTTTCTGCTGGACCGAGGGCCTGTATTGGCCAACGATTTGCGATGGCGGAGAGTATTTGTATTCTCTCCAGTGTTGTGCGAAGATATGAAATTCTTCTTCCGATGGATGTTTTAGGGTTGAGTTTGAATGAACAAAAGGAGATTTTGACGGGATGGAGAGTTTTGGCGACAATGACACCGACGAATGCGAGAGTGAGGTTTAGGAAAAGATTGTTTTAATGGGTTGTGTCAAGGCGTGCGTGTGCGTGTTCCCTCACTGCATCTTTTTCTGGGTATTGATCTGGTGCCTGATGTGATGTGCTACTGTTAGATAAGTAGTGATCCTCTCTCTCTTGTCCTTCAAGATCTGGTGTATCCTGGCCAACTATGTGTTCTCTGAGAGATTGAGGTTCATTGAAGATTAGGAATATTTACTGGACCAAGATTCTGAAATGATACAGCTGACATGAGGTTTTGACCTGTGCTACCAGCACAACTGTTAAGCTCTTCTGATTCTGAGTAAGATTTAATGAGGACTATGAGTGACTATCTCTACATGCCGTCAGTTGTTCTCACTTGCAGGGATATGTATGTATAGTTGCTCGAGAAATTGCTGATATCATTGTAATCAATTTTTGTGGAAATAAAGTTTCCTAGACACAGTGTAATAGGTCCTTGACCTGAGTAAAGGTATATGAATGTGCCAGTGGTTGTATTCTTAATCAGCTGAAGATTATAATATTTCTTTCCCAGGGATTAATATTAATAGCAAGCTATACTATCTTAGAACATTCTCATTATTAGCCACGTACAAATGCAATTGCGCCGAATACTCCGGAGGGAAATGTTCGGCAACATCTCGGCACTCAGGCGAGAAGCAAGACCAAAATAATATCTGGAACGTCAAACAAAAAAGATAAGGGGGGATGAGATCGGTATGGGAAGATATCGCAGGGTTTTAGCTGCCCGACAGTGAGCTTGATGTAAATATTTTTATGAAAAGCATCGAGTTGATAAAGTTACCCTGGCGTTCATTGGCACAACAGCAGAAAAACGGTGCAACAATTGCTTCCAACTCAATTCTCAATTCTACGACCTAATATCTGCATGTCAACTGGTCGTAGTAGATGATACTTGTTTCAGCCCTTGAAATTCAATGCTCACGTTGCACCTTTGTCCCACTTCCGTGTTCCATGGTAGCGATGTTTCTCGTCGCTACAGCCTTGGCTATGAGTCAACTCTTCGCCCCGATTATCGGCATCCGCTATGCAGTGAGTGAATGAGAGGCTGGTTCCGATTCATTGTTGTCCGAACTAACTGCTCAGAAGCGGACATGCAGCGGTAAAAGAATCTATTCTTCTCACTTTCTGAACGCGCAGCACTTCCGCAATTTATTCATTGAACGATCTATCGACTCAAAATTAGATCGGCACGAAGCTGTGTTCTATTCTCCTTCGGTAACTACAAAACGGAAGAAAGCCGACAAAGTACACATGATCCGAATGCTGCACCCTTTGAACCAAGTAACCTGTTCTGGCCAGTGCAGAGCTTGACTCAAACATTTGTGTTCCTAGCTGACGCATCTGTAAAAGATGAAATCACTGAATTAGATTCATTAAGATCAACGCTCGTTGCGAACGAGCAACTGACCTCAGATCCGACCATCGGAGCAACTACAAAATGGAGCAGCCCCACACTGAACAGATATCCATATAAACTATGGCAAATGATACCGTCGAGGCAAACTCAGCGTCGATCTCTTGCATTTCTTCTTTTCTTTCTGAGCTCGGACAACTCTTTCACTTCGGCACCGTTCCATGGCTCCACATCGTACCATCCGAATTGGACTCCTGATTTGTGGCTTTTTCCAAGGAGCCGTTGCCCAAGTTCATGGGGATTATTATGATGTCTACAGCAACTATTTGAAAAGCACAGTGCCCTCCAATTGCAACACGAAAGTAGTTATCGAAGGCTTCCACGTCCGGAACATGGAGTTTCCAAATGAAAGACAATTCGACGAGTTTGATCTCTTCATGGTTACTGGTTCACGTAAGAGCTTTTCTCCTGGGTGAAACCTGAGATTAATCCCTCCCTCTCTGATGTCTAGTGGATTCAGCATACGACGATAATGTCCCATGGATCAAGAAGCTGGTGCCACTTATCAGGAATCTGATTGAAAACCATCCCAAGGTCAAGCTAGTCGGTGAGTCCAGTTTGAGGAGTTCGGGTCTTTTGGCTAACAGACGGACACATACTAGGCATCTGCTTCGGGCATCAAATTATCTGTCGTGCACTTGGTGGTGATAGCATACGGACTCCACATTTCGAAATTGGTCCGACATTGGTGAATCTCAGCGACATGGGTAGATCGATTTTTGGAGTTGACCAATTAGTAAGCTAAAGATTTTCTTTTTGGATCCAGAACTGATGAACCTTCCCTTCATGTCTTTTGCAGACCGTGCAGGAAATACATACTGACATTGTCCCGGTGCAGTCGCTCTTCAGACAGCTCGTATTAGGTGATCTCTATCTTGTTGGCTGCTCCAGCGCCACCGACAGTCAAGGGTTCATAAAATTCTACCCTTCTTCGGGAAATGTCAGTAGGACACCTCAAAACATCCATATCTTGACTCTTCAGGGTCATCCTGAATTTTCTGAGTCTATTGTCACAGGATTGACTCGGCAGATTAGGGATATGATGGATGTACCAACTTTGATTGACTACTGGGGTCCAAAGGGTGGCTTGTACGATGAAGAGCCCTTAAATAAAGAGGGTACTGGCCGTAGATGGTGGAAGACTGACGGTGTTGACATTGTTTCTCCAGTATACTGGAAGATGCTTGGCATACAACCTTCAGCCGAAGCATCCGAATTTAGGAGTAAAGAGGGCATCACCAGAGTTTTGCAAAAGCCTGAGCAACCCAGTGCCTCTCTCAAGTGCGAGGGCAAGGTAGTACTCAGCAGATGGTGGCGATTGATTAACAGCTTCAAATCGTTCAGGAAGATTGTAATTGCAGTGATCCGATGGTAAATTGGTGACAGCTGGTTGTCATTACCTTTATATTACCTTTATATAGCCATGATTTCACCTTAACGAATTATGTATTCACCTCCCAGATGCACATTTCTAGAATAAAAACTATGTAATTTATTTGTATTGCTATTAATGATTTTTCTCGAAACTTAAACTCAAAAAAATGTTAATAGGTTTTTCGTGAGCTACATTATAAGGAAGCACTATCACTTTGTCAATATTTGAGCACTACATGTATAGCATTAGAATATTGATCTGATGTTCGACAATGATCCCTTCGATGTATTCTCAGTTCTACTATGACATATAACCAATGCTACAGATGCAGAAACTTGTTATCCATATCGAGTAATATGGCTGAAAAAATAGGGAAAAGGCTCACTGTCATCATCGAGTACTCAGCAATTCCAAACTTTGCTATCCTGAATAGAGGCTCGCGGTGTAATGGTCTTGGCCCGCGAGGCGGATGACAAAGTTGCCCAGTTCTTGTTTTCGATGCTCTTGTGTGGGCGGTACCAGAACGCCCAGCACTGAAGAATATCCTAGAAATAAGATGATCAACTACCTCACAGGCCATTGTCAAGGTATACATGCAAGGTTACCCGTTGCGTGGCGAAAATAAAGAAGACAATTATACTGGCTGGAATTGGTTGAGTCAGTATACGGTAGCGGACAAAAAACATGGCGTACGAAGTCCAAGACCATATGAGTCAAGTATATTGTCCGTACTTTGAGTAGCATATCTTATGATGTACAGGCTTTGAGAGTAAAGATTTTGAGCCTAGAAAGTGACAAGATTCAAACCTACCATAGGGCGATACTTCCCGCAATCGATATCGCTATCACTCGGAGATATACCGGAAGAATGCTGTTGTTGAAGACCTCTTTCTCATACGATTTTTGCGTACTAAAAATAACGCCAAGCCTCACTAGGGCAGAGCAACAAATTTAAACTTAGTTTACTTTAAAAATTCATCCAGGTGATCTCACCGATGATGAAAATCCATATGATCATGGCCACACTCATTATTGTACCGCCGACGTACAACCTACAAAAATTCCATGAACCCTTAGGCAAGGGAAAATGAAGAGAGTGAGCGAATACCCTATTCGTGTTTCTGGTTTACAATACAGCTTGTAATAGTTTGAGGAGGCGACATGCGTTTCCTTTGACAATAAAATGGTCTTAAAAGGGTCGTGATATCCCTGTATCAGAACTTGGAAAAATGTACATAACACTTACCAATCCATTCAGGAGTAGGAAAAAAACAAAAGAAAGGGGCGGAAGGTATACCAGCTGATCAAAGTAAGTGAAACCATATTGATCAATGCGTGAAGCCCTCACTAGTCGTCTTGTGTGTGCGGAGAGAGCATGTCGATCAGAACCACTGTCCTGAGGAGCGACACGATGTTTCATTTCTAAATAGAACTGTGCCCGCAAGCTATCAACAAAATATACCTGAGTACCACAGGGAATCAACTTACAAAAATGACAAAGCAGCCGAATGCAACAACGGCCCTGAGGGAATTCAGATTCGCTTGAAGAGCAAGAAAGACAAACGTGTACTTACCACCCAGGGACAGAATACAGAAGTATTGCCTGGAAGGCACAAAATCCCAGCGGTGGATCAACCTCGTTTTGATAGCCCATCCCAAGTATGAATATAATGTCATACATAAAGAATGGGGCTAAAAGTCCGTACCAGAACGGTGAACGATGGACTCGAGAGGACAAAATTGCAGTGCTCAGCACTAACAATCCGAAGAAAAGCGAGAAAATTACGATGGCATCAAACCCGATTACGATGCCTGAATTCATCTACCGTGAAGGAATCAGAAAGAAGTGGGCATCCTGCTGTCGCAGAACTACGCTTTATGTGACTAAAACATTTGTTAAAACATTTGATGCGAGATCGAGATCATTTAGGCCAATCATTGATGTCTTCTTGTTGCGAGCCGCCCGAGTCACATAATCCGATGACGTATATCACGCATGCAGATAATTGCGGGTCGTTGACTAGACTAGGCTGCTGTCTTATTCTACACGGGGTCTTTTGTGCATATGGCCAAATGGTTAAGTATCAGCATTACATGCCACAACTTCTGCACCGCCACAACAGGAGCTTTTCGTTGCTACAGATGCTGTCTCGTACCTTGATAGCTTCCTAGTAAAGGGCACTGTTTCAACTAATGGTTCACAACAGTTACAACCAAGGCTAGAGACCGCGATAAAAGATAAGATTGATGGGAACTAGATATGCGTTACTTAACTACAAGCAACAAGCAATTCCATAGATCTGGGGGTGAATCGAACCACTCAACCATAGATAGTAGATGACTTGAACTAAACATATCAGTAGCTGACACGACAGACATTTAACTGTCAGGAATTGCAATTCACCTAGACTTGTGAATGGAGCCGAGGAGCAAATTGAATAATGATTGTATTGGCGCCACAAAACACCCATGCTAGATGCGATAAGCGACCCGGGAGCATGCAAGCCAAAACTCCCTTTCTCCTTCCTCGTTCCATCCGAGAGGACCTATTTCACATTCTGCACAGCCTAATAACTTTCTTCTTGAACCTGTGATTTCTGTAAATAACCGTTTGCTAAGATAAAATTCTGACTCTGACCTTTCTCACCGATAGATTTTGAAAAGCTGATATTTTCGAAGGCCATAGGAGAAGGTGTAATTAACCACCATGAAGTAATTTGACTAGGAGGAGGAAGCGGTGGGAGCAAAGGACTGACAGGCACTTCGGGAGGCTGAAGCTGATATATCCTTCAGTTAGTATTGTTTCTATTTGTCCAGGTGATTCTCACCTGTTCACTCTCCCGTTCAACTAGTTTTCCTACCCCTTCCTTGAGTATTATACTTCCACAGCCCTCCCGTGGACAAAGCAGATCAAATTTGTTTACCAGACTTCCGGAGACCGTCTTCGTAGTGACAGATCCTATCGAATCAAACGATGATAACAGCCGGCCTGTCCTACTTGATGATGACCTGTGTAGTAGGGCATCCCAAACACCTTCAGGAACTGACTGATGGGTTTGCGAAGTGCTGGCAGCAGGAGAAAAGGGTGTTGAACCTGCAACATGATCAGTGAATCCCGATGCTTCAGTCATGTTCTTCAATTCTGCTCGCAGTTCATACCACGGCAAAGATCCATATACAACTCCGCTCATTCCCAAATTAGTAAATCCAGCATTTTCGTAGAAAGGTACGAGCTTTTCATGTGAAATTAACACTACTCGCTCGTACGGCACTGAACCTGCTTCAACTCTCGAACGCAACCGCGAGAGGTACTCTCTCAAAAGTTGTGTCGCAACTGTCATCTTTCTCCACGATTTCTCAACACAAATTGAATGGATACAAACTGTGGACGAGCCTGCGACATGTGTCGACATGGAATCATGCGTGAGGCTTGTGGAAGGGGAGAGTGTTGAACAAATATATCCAATGATCTTTCGTTTTCCGTTGTCTTGTGGGATGAATACACCGAAAAATAAGTCAGGAGCCTGCTTTTGACGAAACCTATCCGCATGATGGCTCAGAAATGACTAGATATATCCCCACCTAAACATACTTGAATTTCTCTAGATTAGCGGCTTCATCGGGAGGGAATCCTGTACAGAAAACATGAGTGTGACAAGAGCTCATGACAATGTGCATTGGTGGACGACCTTGTAGTTCAATTGCGTGGGCATCAAGAAGTTCGTCTGATCTTACTAGATCGAAAAAGAGCTTTTGGGATGTGGCCATGTTGTTGCCGCTTCGTGTCAGGTGGATCTTGATGCTCCAAGATAATACATACAAATTATGATGGCAACAAATCCAAGCTACTCGTTACAGTCGGACTATTACTATAGTTCAAAATCGGTGATTATCTGATTTAATCCAGGAGTACTCGTCAAGCAGACCAACACCTTCCCGGCATACAAAACCTCCAGTTTTCTGGGCCTCGCATGGTTAGCTACAGTGAGAACAACTTTCATGGGCTTTAAATCCTGCCAATACAAATCAACTACGATGCCTCCTCGAAGCCGAGCCCCTTGAATAGAACCCTTTGGCCATTGGGAAGGAAGTGCAGGGAGTAGTGTAATCTTCAATGGAGTTCCGAGTGTCGGAACGTCGGGTGCTTGCAGCAAGGCATTCTGTATCGGCAGATCAGGCTCTACACAAACTTTTATATAGTCCAACAAACCATTACAGCTGCAGGGTATGCAAGATTGGCATCAATTTGAAAAACCGGAGTAGGATCTGTGGGATCATATATCGAGAATAAGTTGGCAGCAAAGTTTCTCTTAATGCAGTACTTTAAGTCTATAGTTCAGCGTCCGACAATCATGATGAAATTGTGACATGACAAACCGAAAGGAGATGATAAAAATTTTGAGAATTGCCCAGCTGGGCATATGAAGCCGCCCTCCATGCCTTCTCCCACCCAGAATCCGCATCAGCTGCAGTCCCGTTGCCTCGGTGAATGAGACTGATCTCGGCGGCTTCCAGTACTTGCTTCTTGGTATACTTGACCATGGATCCGTTAACAGAAACTGGCCCTTGTATGATTGGATCATAGGATGTGAGGGCCGATCCCGGAAAGAGCCCGACGAGATGTGAGAGATGCCGATGAGTGTCCGAGGGATCATCTTTATCAACTTTCCACTCCTGGAGCTGACCCCATGATCCAATATGAATCCCTTTATCAATCCTAGCAAGAGCAATGCGAATTTCTTTGAGGAACTCAGGGTCAGTATCACCGGAAGCAGCAAAACCCTTGTCAACAGCAGTAAATGCTTGCCAAATCAACTGTTGTGAATGTGAACAACCTAGTATGTTGAGCTATGTCTTTGAGTCTTCAATAAGGAAAGTGATGTTCTACCGAAGGTGATGGGTAACTGCTCGGGCGAATTGCAAGGATTGACGACCCATGTGGAATCATTGAAATGTAAATCTTCCATGATATTATTCAGGTGGAATAAGGCTGTCCCCTGGCCGTAGTCAAGGATAATTGACACTCGGGGCTGATGCCTAGAACGACTTACTTTCAATAGCGGCCATCCTGTTGATTTCCACCACTTCACATCATTTGTGTAGTCGAAGTGATCCCAAATGTGAAGCATCTTAAGTTGAGCGATTTTCAAGAGCCATAATATTGTCAAGACCGAGGAATCTCACCATCCAAGCGTTTGAGACTGCGACAGAGGCATGAGTTTATTATATCAGAAGGATGATTGAGATTTGAGGCTACCGCTATAATCGGCCCACTCAGCGGAGCCTGGATCACCAGCCATCATTCCAGATTGGCCAAAGATCTAAGAACAAGGTGAATATTTAACTGGGTGAGTTGATTGAATTCACATTGGCCTAATCATGGGTAGTTCACCATTGTAGCAATGAGCCAATATTTTAGACGCTGTACATACCGAGTTATGCATGACCCATCCCTTGGTAGTGTTATACAGTACCTCTGCAGTGTAAGTACCCCTTGGAACCCACCCTTTCTATTTCCAAAGATTAATGCAGAAATCAGCGGCGATGTAAAACTAAAATCTTACCTCAATGAAATTAAACAAGGGTGCAGTGACGTCCATATTTGTCATTTCTGCCATCCAATAGTTCATCTGGATATTAATATCCAAGGCTATTGGAATCGAGATTAGCAATATCATTGAAGAGCTCGATAGGGAGCGACAGACCGTAGCCTGTTTAGCCCAGGTGAAAAGGTCAGCTAACAGGAAAAATAATAGAAAATACAAGAAAGGCGCACTCCCCCACCACGGATTCTCAAGGTCCTTGGCCCATTTTCCTTGTAGATTTGCGGGTAATAAGCCCCTTGCACTACTGAAGAGTAAATAACGTCCGAAATTGAATGCGAGCCAATCAATGAACAAGTTCCCATCAGCGTTGCCAAAAGCATCAACCTGATAACGGTCCATCAAAACATCAGTGGGAACATCAAGATGAGCTTTTTGGCCAAGGTTTATGGAGAAAGGCACGATGAGTCCCGCCTTATAGTCATTCACATGCTCTCTGAGGATACTCGTGAAGGCTAAATTGGGAGAAGCAGCCCTGGCCAGGAGAGATACGAGATTATCATGCGGATCTGATCCCCAGTAGGAGTAATTTGAAGCTGGAGTACCGGCATTGAGATTGTAGTTGGTATCGCCAACCCATGTCAGCCATGCTTCCTTTGCAGACCCGGTTATCTCGAGAGTTGCATTCTGTTGAGAGCCAAGTTCAAGGTGTTGGATGCAGTTGACATCTCCACCCGGAGCCGTTGCATGTAGAAGAATTTCGTAGAGCATGCTAGGAGCTCCGACAGATCCACGGACTTGTAGAGTGCTTGGATTTAGGCAAGTGATGTTAGGCACAGGAAGACCTTTTTGGAGGGCAGAAGAGAATAAAAACGATAGTTTGGGAAGGACGGAGGGTGTAGAGGATGTCGAAATCACGTTGATATGCTGGGTGCACGATCGGGTCGGATTTGAGCACAAGAGTGTTCTTGTTTTTTAGAAGTAGCTTGCTTTCGAAATAAATAAATGTAACACTGACCTCTGGTACGTAATCTCTCCCTGTGTCCATACAGTCCTAGCTATTGCCTGATCGAGATCGAGATAACGTCCATATTCTTTGACAGGACCGGTTGCATTGATATCAGAGATCAAATATCCTGCCCCAGCATAAGAGCCTACAAATTGTCCGAATGAGCCCGAACAAGATTTTTCCCCAAGAAAACTCACCAAATTGGCCCACATCTGTTGTAAGGACATCGATATCTAGGCATGATCAGTATGTCCTGAATTCCGACACTAGAAGAATCACGGACTGTCAATTTCACCTATGGGGCTTTCAAAGATGGTCTGACGAATGTCCTTTAGGGCTTTTGCCATTGCATCTCGTTCGAATGGGTGTTTATTTCCTCCGTTATAATTCTACATAGATTTATGAGTTAGCAAAAATATCGGATCCTCTGCTGAGAAGGGAACAAATGACAGGATCTGCGAAAGGACCCCCGGACCATAATGTTTCGATATTCAGCTGAACAATCTCTCTACGAGTGTCACCTGCAGACATAGCTAGAGTGTTGTCCGAATTGAGTCTGATTATGGCTCGTGATAAGAACTCATACCTCCGAGATAACCATTACCAACAGGAAGCCATTCTCTGGCCCAGATCCTACCAGGTTTGGAGTACCAGAGGCCATTGCCAGAACTAGGAAAGCCTGGAGGAGCACATCGAACAACTAGAAGGAGATTCAAGAGGACCAAGAGACCATGATTTACTGACATCTCGGATATCACTGATAACGAGGATAACATGAAGAGAAAGATGGGGCGGAAGCCCGGCAACCGGTACTCCACACGTTTTCTCGTTCTAAAAATTGCAATGTACTACACAGTCGAGTGGTTCATGGGTCCGCGGACAGAGGAATATGGCTGCAATGTATAGATAGTATGGGGAAAGTGACGACACCCAACAGTGTTCTCCAGACGTGAAGAAGATCTGTTTAATACTCGCCACAAAATTCAAAGAAAATCAGTGGATTGAATTCCATAAAAGATTTACCCTAATTCAAGGCATGCACGGCAATCAGCGATACAATGTACTATACAATGTACTTTGATAATCGTAATCTATCCCCATCTTCCTGCCCTCATATATATAACCAGAATGTCGATACCTCACCTAATTCCGTGTTGCAATGTCAAATCCTTGTATATGACTTACCAACTCGCCAATTTCTAGAATCACTATAAATAAGAGTGACCCTTAGCCCTCGATTTTTTCTTCAACACCTCATGTGTTTGCACACAGCTGGATGCATCTTGGCTGCATACTTCTGTGCATTTATCATCCAATTGTGTCTAACTTGATGTGGGCTCAACTCTCACAATTTGTGAGCAGAGTCACAGCGAGGAAGGGACAGCTATGTCGGGATGAAAGATAATATTCTACTTGAGTCATCTAGGACTGAGTGTTACAGTACACAAGTAATTATATCAGAGAACAAAGAAACACACCTAGGACCAAGCGTCAAAGACTGGGTCTTAGTGAGAGTTATGCTACTTAAGTGTGGACATTGTGTCAATGTTTGAATAGGAATGAAGGCGGTCTCAGAAGTGACTATAGAGATATGATGAGAAATGAGTAATAGTGGAGAGGGAGAATGAAATCTGTATTCTTAGCATCAAAATCCTTTGGTCCGTCTCAGCTTGAACATGTTTATGCTAACAATGAGAATCAGTCAACTATCATAGTGACAAGTGTCATCGAATGAGCTGGTTAGAGAGTTCATGGATCTTGCAGAGTCACGAGATGTAATCAGCTTTGGCATTTTATACCCTGGATCGTATCAACCAGAGTCGTTATGTGGAACGGAAGCGAAGGTGAGGGAGTGGTTTATGAGTTCGAATGCGTTTTTAGATATGTTTGACAAAGATGAGGAGGAAGACACCTAAGTGCTCACAGCCCGGAATCACCCTTGCACATTCAAGACCTTGTTTCCAGGACAGCAGAGTTCATGATCCACCACGTGTGAACGCAGATGCTTGGGTGCGAGATGGGAGAGGGATTTTTAAAAACGGTGGGGAGCACATCAGACGCATCAATCTCAGGTATCAAAACGAGGTTGGAAACGAACTCCCGTATCAAATGCGGGGACCCAGTAAGGGACTCAAGCGTTTGACGTAACCTGCAGAATAGAGGACATATCCCAAGGGGTGATCCGAAGTACGGCAGGAATCCGTTGTCTCGAATTCGCAGGGCCGGAGACTTGCTTGCCAGACGATTGCAAATTTTGTAAACGAGTTCCATAACATTTCGGTACGTCTTTCACTTGTCTTCCATGCCCCTAGAATTTTTTGGATCTGACATGGACTCAGGGCCAAGTGAGATCTCAGTGAGATCTAATCGGAGAATACACCGGAAGATACCGACATGAACCCGAATGCGGATTCGGTTCTAGGCCATCATCCACCATGGGACCCATGCTTCTATAGGGACAGATACTGAACAAATCCTTTCTCGATGATAGCTCATGTCACTAACATCATGAGAACTATCTAATAAATGATGAATTAACCTGGTTTAACACAATAGCAGGTTTTGTCTCCCTTTTTCAAGGGAATACAGTACTTCTTTGTCTCATGCACTACAGCCATACTCTGAATTGGTAGAGCTGGGGACGAAGTCAGAGATTAAGCAAAAATCTCAGCCCTTGATGACCTTTTTTGCGATGACTTTTGGTACACACCTTCCTGTTAGGATTCCCCTCAGGATTTCCTATTAGATCTGGAGGGGCATGCATTTCTCCATCTTCAGGTTCAGTTGATGACGAACAGTAAGTATTGCACAAGTGAGGATCCAAGGGACACACAGCGCAGTCTCTTTCCTAACTGTGCTTGTGACTTGACTGGTGTCTTGGGTTCCATAGTTGAAATGGCTGAGAAAATTTGCTGAAGGTCCAAACCTCAAATGTCGTCTATTTTATATGGACAAGATCTTTTCCACACAGTAATAATATACTAGGGCTTAGGGCAAAAAATACAATATCCCAGCAATGCATATGCTGCATGACAAACTCCAAGGCGCCCTTAGATGATACACAAGGAGGTACAAATGTAGAACAAAGCAAGGGGGTATGATGACAAGAAAGAACAAATAACAACAATGACATTGTCTTGAACACAAATGGAAGAAGAGCCACATTGTTCAACACCACAAGGCTTGACACTGTAATGTGAGGTCACCAATCTCACTCTTAATCACGACTCGCAACAATAGAACACTCTCCAACACAGCGGAACACGACAGATAGAAATACACATATACTGACAGGACAAGACAAAGAACGTTCAAAACACCACCATTTATCAAAAATCATATCTCTCGATCTGGAACACGTTCCCATAATCCAGATAACTCCTCATTATCTTCTCGATTGGCTCCGGCAACTCCATACTCTGCGGTGTACACCTGCTCCCTACATATCCGTGCGGCTGATGTCCGTCGTATCTCGAGTTCACAAATTGCTTATACATTGTTATCTTTGAACGAGCAGTGATACAAAAAGTCACCATTAACTAATGGTAATAACTTTGTTCAATCCAGCTTTGGTCCTGAACTGTGCCAACACCCGTCCAACATATACAACTTGAACATTCCTTGGAATGATGTTCTGGTCGACATTGAACACAGCTTTCGTTGCCATTCCATTCTTCCACACAAGATCAACAGTAATTCCTCCACGGATACGAGCGCCTTTGATAAAGCCCCGGGACCATTGCAAAGGAAGCGCTGGCAGAAGAGTCACAGTGAGAGTAGTATCCAGAGTCGGGACATCGATCGCTTGTAGCAATGCATTCTATGAATGCGAAACAATGTCAGATTTGAAGAGGGAGACACAGAGACTAACCATGACAGCACCCGGATATGCAAGGTTAGCATCAATCTGAAAGATTGGGTTGGAGTTGTCTGGGTCATATAATGAATACAAGTTGCCGCCAAAATTCCGCTGAATACAATACTAAATTACCCAGTATTATGCACGGACGGACAATCAAAGATTCAGACAGACAACGCACCGTTAATTCATGATAAAACGTATTTGCATCTCCAAGCTGAGCATATGCAGCTGCCCTCCAAGCCTTTTCCCACCCAGAATCAGCATCAGGTCCAGTCCCGTTTCCTCTGTGTACTAAACTTCTCGTAGCTGCATGAATGACTTGTTCTTTGGTATACGTTATTCTAGATCCGTTGACTACAACTGGTCCTTGAAGAGCAGGTTCGTATCCAGCAATAGCATAACCAGGATATAAACCAATGAGGTGTGACAAATGGCGATGAGTATCCGATGGACTGTCTTGGTCAAACTTCCACTCTTGTAGCTGACCCCAAGAGCCAATATGGATACCCTTGTCAAGTTTGGCACGTGTATCAAGGACCTCTTTGAGAAAGTCGGTATCTGTGTCGCCTGAAGCGTCAAACCCCTTCTCAATGGAATTCAAGAGTTGCCAGATCAGTTGTTGAGCATGTGCACATCCTACCAGAGTAAGCGAGAGCCATTCAAGTATATAACAACTTACCAAAGGTGATCGGTACCTGCTCCGGAGAATTGCAAGGAACGACAACTAAAGAGGAATCGTTGAAATATCGATCTGAGAAGACGTTGTCGAGATGGAAGGAAGCTACACCCTGTACCTATGATCAGCGCCTAGTTTTTGATGAGAAGGGCTACTGCGTACCTTCAATAAGGGCCAACCAGTTTCCTTAAACCAAGCGACATCATTTGTGTAATCGAAGTGATCCCAAACATGAAGCATCTGTAGTAACTTGTGAATACCAAAATGAGGTCTCAAGTTTTCGCAGCATACCATCCAGAGATTTGCCGCTATCCGATACAAAATTAGCGACAATGATTCATAATTCATAATAGAGTACCTGTATAGTCCGCCCACTGGGCGGTATTTCCTCCTGCCTTCATTCCTGAGTGGCCAAAAATCTGATAACAATTTAACCCATCTTAGGACGTCTCTCGTGGATCTAGAGCTCACATTCATCTAAGAGTGATTTGAGCAGCTATTTCATGAAGCGGAAGCTCTCAAGTACCTCATTATGAACAACCCATCCTCGAGTCGTGTTGTAGAGGACTTGAGCAGTGTAAGCCCCTCTGGGTGCCCAGTTTTTCTGTCAGGATCCAAAATAAGTGCCAACATGAGAGGATCTTGCGTAACATAGTATTTACCTGGAAATATTCGAATAAACTGTGTGACACGTCAAGGTTTGTGATCTCAGCAGACCAATAATTCATTTGGATATTTATATTAGAGTCTGAAGAGAAGAGTCAAGCAACATCCTGATGTGTCTCAAATGTCAACTCACGATAGTCTTTAGGTCAGGACCAGTTGCAATAAACGGGATAGATCGTCAGCTGTCTATGATTTGAGGAGCAATCGCACGACATACCCGCAGACCAAGCATTCCCAAGGCCATTTGCCCACTTGCCCTGCAAGTTTGCTGGTAAATCTCCCCTTGCGCTGCTCGCAAGTAAATACCTTCCAAAGTTGAACAACAACCATTCGATGTATATGTTTCCCGCCAGATTCCCTTTGGCATCTATTTCGTATCTGTTCATCAACTCATCCGTTGGGATAGTCAGTTGCGCTCTTTGTCCAAGATCTAAAGTAAACTTTGCTGTGACATCTTGATAATCCTTTACATGTTCCGCGAGGATATCATCAAAAGATACAGACGAAGGTGAAGGAGCACTCAGAAAAGACAGTAGGGTTGCATGGGGGTCTATCCCTTGAAATGTATAGCTCGAAGCATCGTTGCCCGCGTCTTGATCAAAATTGGTATCGCCAACCCAACTCAACCAAGCTTCTTTTGCTGAGATCACCTCAATTGTAGCATTAGGGGGAGATCCAGGAGGGACCGTAAACTGGTTACATTTGACTGTACCATCTGGTGCAGTCGCTTGTACGAGGAATTCGTACACCATGCTGGCGTCCCCAACAAGCCCACGAACCCGGAGTGTATTCGAATCCTGACATGTGATGTTGGGGGCCGGAAGGCCGTCTTCAAGGGTGGAAGAATATGCGGATGATATGGAGGGTAATGCTGACGAAGACGTTGTGGATATAATATGCTGTGTACAGGCATGAGTAGGATGAGAGCAAAACAGAGTCCTAGGATATAATCCGTTAAATTTATTTGATGAATGAAAAAAACCAACCTCTGATAAACAGCTCCCCCTTGAGTCCAAACGGTTCTCGCAATAGCTTGATCTAGATCTAGATACCGTCCATAATTGGTTACGACACCAGTCGTATTAAGATTCGAAATAAGGTATCCTGCACCGGCATAAGAGCCTGGAAACCTTTGAGTACAAGATTACGGCAGTATTGCCATCCTCTTATGTGCTACTGACCATATTGGCCTGCATCAGTAGTCATGACATTGACGTCTGAAAGTGATTAACGTTGACACTCGAAAGTCTCACTGAAGAAGAGGGGTGCTCACTGTCTATGTCACCTGTAGGACTCCTGAAAATGCTCTGACGAATATCTTCCAGGGCTTGAGCCATGATGTTCTGTTCAGAGAACTGTTTGTTGCCACCGTTGTAAGTCTGGTATCAGACAACATGAAGTCAGTGCAATATCGATGGAAGAGGAAATAGACATACAGGATCAGCGAAAGGTCCACCGGACCACAAGGATTCGATGTTAAGCTGAGTAGTCTCGTAGCTTGTACCCCCCGGGGTAGTGGCTGGATACAAGATCAGCATAGACTTGAGAGGTGGAAGATATAATTAACACCTGCAAGATATCCATTGCCAACGGGCAGCCAGTCTCTGGACCATATCATACCCGGCTCCTTATACCAAAGTCCATTCCCAGTGCTCGGAAAGCCAGGCGGGGTACACCTGGCTATCAAGAAAAACTGCAGGAGACCCAGAAGAACACGATGGATCCACATCCTCGAAATCGATAGGAAGGCAGGCAAGGATGGGAGGCGAAGGTAAAGCAACCTGAGGCTGTCTGGATCCATATGACTGTGCTTAAAATATTCTGGGTGAACTGAAAGAATCGCAGAATCGCAGAAGCCGTTGGCAGGTGGACGAAGTCGAAGCACCCAAATACCACTGAAGCCGATTAGCACATGATCCAGCCTGCTGGCAAATGAGCCGCATCAACTGAAAAGAGAGGGCCGGGCACAAGCAGCAAAACTTACCAGCAAGAAAAGGCAACAAGAACATAATGGACCAAGACTGGGATTCAAGCACGATTTTTCACCAAGACAATAATCCGTTACGCCTGCAGAAGCGGAATTATATCGGCAAAGAAGACTAGACAGAAATTGGGATAACACATGTTGGATTATCAAACGTGCAACATCATTACTTGTCGCCATTGAAGATAAATCTTCCTAAATTAGCGGTCTCCCCTGAACGATTAGTAATTACTACTTAATATACTACATGATTTTCTCTTTCGAGTTTCGGGACAAGGCTAGATATTGTCTTTCCAAGCCTCAAATTCAGGAGCTAAGGGATTCGGATGCTGTCTATGCTCGTAGAGTGGTCCCTCTTCATGTCCAGGAAAATGGCCAAGGAGCTAATACATAACCTCGATGATGGCTAGTGAGTTCCTCTGTTCGGACATACATTATTGATTGACTTGTTGTGCTTTCAACCTGGCCAAAAGATAAAGCGAGAAGTAGTGCGTACAGACGTCCCGTAGCAATAGATTGATTAGTAGGTCAACATACTCTTGGACTTCCATGCACCACCTTATCAGGTTTCTTTCATAGTACGTCACGACTGAACCAGATCATTTTATGAATGATCAATGGTAGGCCCTTTATTCCGTTCTCAGTTGGGCTCTGGGCTGGAAATGGAGTTTTCGGTTCAGAGGTACGCCTTCAAATCACTCTTCTCAGTTATCTGCTCGATCGTAAGAGACACGTAGAAGCAATCATGTCTATATTCAAATATTCAATGAGTCTTCCCATAGGTTCCTATGACTCGACCCTTCCTCACGAGGGCTTTAGATGAAGATGAGGGAAGCTCCAATCAATAATCGGCGTAGTGTGAATTTGAATGTTCCTGTCTACTTTAGTTTTCCAAATAGAATTCCTCAGTTGATTCTGTGTGCACGAAATAAGCGTTTATCATTGGCCATTGACAAGCAAGGAACAAGTAAGAGTCCAAGCCATTAGGCCACGCGCAATAGAAAACCCAACGATTGCTCATTAAAGATGGTGTTTTGTCAACGAGCCGGTCACATTCAATCATTTGTTTCATCATCACTTGACCCAGGTCAGTCCTGATAACTCGTTTCTGAGCTGTAATATCTTTTCATATCGACACCTTATCTAAGATTCAGTACCCAACAGCGACTCCATTCTTCCTTGAGTCACTAGTAGCTGTAGGACAAGCATTCATGTTTTTGAGTAAGTAGATGAACGCTCAGATATCGAGCTGGAACAAACCATAGTATATTCCGTCTTTCTGCAGGACCACTTGAACAACCCCTGCAATTCTATTGATGTCTGCAACTATCGCAAAAAATATGATGGACCGGTAGTCAGTTTTGCAACATAAAAAAAACCAATCGCAAGACGGACCGGAAACGTTGTGTCCAACCTTCCGCAGGTAGTCAAGTGCATCCTTCGGATAGTTCTCATCTGCCTCTACTTCCGGTGGATACAATTGATCATGAACACGACCAAATTCCACTGCTTCGCTCGCACCCATTCCCCAATCGAGATTCAATAGAACTTGAACGACAGAAGGGAATATCCGACCACCACCTGAACCACCTATGCTAGCATAGAGTGATCCATCAGAATTTTCTATGATAGCAGGCGATGTTGATGATACTGGCATTCTGCCTGGTTCTGGATAGTTGTCTATTTTTTTTTTGCAATATGAGACGCGCTCACTATGTTGAACTATCGAACTCACAATGGGAAGGGTATAAACCAAAATCGTTCGGCACGCCAGGCACTGCGAAATCATCCATCTCGTTGTTGAAAAGGATGCCAGTTACAGGATCAAGGACGAACGAGCCAAAAATGCTATTAATTGTAGTCGTGAGGGAGACAGCCATCTCATTATTGTCAACAATTGAAATATGCGTCTTGAAGAGATAAAAAATCTGATACAAATAGATAATATGGCGAGGCTTACCGTTCCACGGTCTACTGGCATGTCAAATTCAGGATGATAATATTCCGATGGATGGGTGCTATCCTGAATGAATTGATTAAATGACAAACCTTCTGGAAGAAACAAAGAACACACATCGGTAATATTATGGAATATCTCGAGTGCATATTCTTGACTTGTCAAATTTGACATCCAAAGAATGTCCGCAACTGTTAAAGGATCTGACATCTTCGTCCTATCTCCAAATCAGCGGTCAATGCTAACCTGAATTGAATGTGGGGAAACAAAATTCTACCGTGAGGCAAAAGCAAACTTCATGGTTTCAACAAGTCGGTGTACGTTGATGGGCGTCCTCTCTGACATATCATAATGTTCCAGGACGTTAAGCATCTGTAGAAGCACTTGCAAAACACCATTTGATGTGATATTCAAGGACCATGCACGAAAAAACTCACAAGTCCCACCTCCCGGTGCAGGCGTAGTATACAATCTTCTTCCGCGGTAACTACCCATCAGAGGCTTCTCCACGCGGATACGGTAATCTTTCAAGTCATCATGAGACAAGATCCCCCCTTTCTGACGTATTTTGTCGACTATACGATCGGCGATAGGGCCCTGAATGAACTCATTCAAGAGAGTAAGCACTTCATTGTTCCAGGATTTACCTCGTAAAAAGCATCAGGGCCATGTTGAGCAATAATAGATAAGGTCCGTGAGTAATTTGTCCTATTCACCCAGTCACCTTCCACCAGCAGCACACCGTTCGGGGCAAACACAGTTTTCCAATCAGAATCATTTAGTATCTGAGGACCAAACATCTATGCGTACAAGTAAATCGCAGACTGACTTATGATCAGAACAATACGCGCCTGGATTCGTCTCGCCAACTCCTTCTGCACCTTCCATCCCTCAGCGAGTCTCGCACTAGGTTCAACCAATTTTTGCCAGGGTATAGTCCCCCACCTCTGATGTGCTTCCTGTAATCCACGTATTTCCCCTGGTACACCCACCGCTAAACCACCGACCCGTGAAGCCATAGGATCGTGTCGATACATTGTCTTGTTTGACAACCTTGGTGCTATTTCTCTGAAGTTTATTGTCCATACTTCTGATTCTGAAACATTCCTGCCACTAGTATTTGCTTCTCCATGAAGTGGTAGGGATGACGGTGGCACACGAATGACCATAAACCCTCCTCCTCCTATCCCTGAACTACAAACGAAAATTGATTCATCAAACGAACAAAACTTTTCTGAGCTCAACTCACGAAAACAGATTAACAACACCCAAACAGAATACCGCACTGATCGCAGCATCCATCGCATTGCCTTTAAGTTCTTCCATTACGCTGACACCAATACTCGAACACGCCTCATTCTCCGTAGCCACCGCTCCCCTGTACGCCTTCACCTCATACGCCGGATTCCTCAGATGTCTATTTGGTGCTTCACCGCTGGTGACAGTTGCACCATCGGAAGAGCGGCCAGCATAAATATCATGTTCATGATGAAATAATCCCCTGACTGACGAGCTATCCATTGATCGCCATTCAACTTTCGACATCGGTATATGAGTGGTGATAAGTGCTTCGCGATGCAGTGAAGTTAGAGCAGGACTTGGATAAGCGGAGAATCTGTCTTGAAGTGCAAAAGCAGAGCACCACAGAACCACGAGCAATGCAAGTCCGGCCATGATGATTCTCGATACCATTTGTACCTGCCCATCGGCATTCTGTTTTTCAGAGTTCTGCACTTCATTTTCCCATTCAGTAGTCAATGAGTCTCTCTTGAGTGATGAGAAAGACTGTTTCCCCATCTCTTGAACACAGAAATGCTGGCCTGGAAAACCTAGACAGACAAGACACGGTGTCGTAGAGGATGGGATAGAAAGGAAGCAAGAGGAAGGAGTTAAGATACCTGGGCATCCGACCCAAGGAATGCAGAAACGCACCAGTAAGCACAGTGAACACCGGTATCATATGCAATGCTTCTTATCATGTAGGCCACGGTTCATCTCCGTTTATCTCGCCTTGACCGGCAAAGTATACTCCTATCCATGAATTAATTAGTCAGCACATGAAGTCGAGTTGTCTGCAACGTAGACAACCCGAAAATTCATATGTGCCCTTCAATACATAAATTCCCATCTTGATCCGGAGATTCTGGAGCATGGAGGTCCCTGCACTCGTGTGAAATATGACTTGGGAGGATCGTCAATGATACGACTAATTATAGATAGTTACCACCTGTGCCACTGTACCACTTTGTCAACCACTTTGTGTGACAAAGCTATTGTCAATTTAAGAATACCAAACATTGACAAAAGACGAGATTTCAATACATGGCTTAAATGATTGATCGATTGCCGATGGAACAAGGAGCACACAATCCAGTGACATGGATTAGACCAGAATACCAACACATAATCGTTTTAGCATATTTGACACCTGTCAAGACGTCGACTGGGTACAGACAATCAGTATTTACAAATGGTATCATGAAAAAGAAAGAATATTCAACTCAGCCCTAATCATGCAGAACGGGTTGAAGCCATACTGTGAGACAAAGTTTTTTTAGCTTACTAAGCATGACAACCTGCTAGAGACATGGGTCGGGAATTGCTAGAGACAAGGGTCCATGTGATTATATAAGCATTAGAAAAATGATGATAAGTCTATATTAGTCTAAGATCAAAATAATGTAGAGGGCATGCCCTCGAAGTCCTCATTTGGCCAATTGTATTACATTTTGAACATTTTGAACATCGGCTTGGAGCCTTATGCAGGGTCACTTGAACTTGAGTCTCAAATTGACTAGGCTCTTGCTTTGTCCCTGATCTTGGGAATCAACTTTGCCATGCCCGATAGATTCCGAGAGACTCATAGCTCATAGAAGAGGTACAGACACACCGGCCTCAAGCCTGGGTGCCAGAACATAAGGTCGGATCAGGTCTACGGCATCCGTGATGGCACGACTAAGATGGACTTTATGGCCTGGAGGTGGAATACTACCATTTTCCTCTGTCCTCCAAGTAGAGTGTCGTCCGAACCCTGCTGATGCAATTACCAGCAGAGTTGCTCGAGTCAAGTCACGACAGAGATCGACGTTGGTGGTTGTAGACGACCCTTCCACATCAGTGGATGAAGCTGCTTTATCATCGATCTCGATGAACCATTCGTTGACGATTCGGATCGTCTCTTGCCACACAAACGCATTGTTCGCCTCGTTGAACGCCGTCTTTGCAATGGC
>Ga0153986_1000133_pt1 | contig 23532 bp, 19 predicted proteins | sample TSGA070MetaG_FD_104724 | JGI IMG/M metagenome (GOLD analysis project Ga0153986, IMG submission 104724) | Attine ant fungus gardens microbial communities from Georgia, USA - TSGA070 MetaG | ecosystem: Host-associated > Fungi > Mycelium > Unclassified | place: USA: Georgia, Alexander Wildlife... | reverse complement strand
TGAATGGGCAGAGTTAAAGAGGAAGGTGAAGTACAACAATATTAATGAGAGGTGTTAGGTAGAGTATAGGCCCCTCAAGGGCCATCGCGGCCTCAGGAGGGGAGATGATGGTGGTTGGAAGGAGTGGTTCAATTTGACGCCATGGTCTGTCTCTGCACACCATGTAACAAATTGGTGAATTTTTTAAAAAAAAATGTAATAGAAATAAATGAATATAATTAAAATAAAAGAAAAAAAGAAAGAACCCAAGCACATTCCACCTGTCATTATGCCAGTAGCCCACAGGCTACCCCCACAATTGCCTTAGAGAATTCCAAGGAGAAAGACAAGAACAAGAAAGTGGGGCTCTTGGCCATAGATATGAGTGCCGAAGTCGTGGTGCATCACATAATTTGCTTTTCAAGCATTTCCCTGATCGTTTAGAGATCTACAACACCTACGTATATGACTTCTTTCACGTCGAAACCTCAAGAATGAATTTTTGCTGATTGAATTCTTCTTTATTAAATCTCACATCCTTGTGAGGGAAGCACACGCACGCATATAATTGTGCCTCATACCAAGATGGTTACTGCCGGTCATGGATGGATCAAAGGCCTGATGCAGACGTAAATCCCTCCATTCTACAGGAGTGGTTTGATATGATATTGCAGATGCGTACGCTGGCAGAAGTTTGGAAGAATATGGAAGATAGGTCTAGTGACTGACAGCACAGGAGCAAAACAACTTCTGACGTCCTGAGGATCCGGCACGAGCGAAATGGCGACGAGCCGATAGCAACTCCCCTACAACCCGTTAGCAGTCCGAAGATAATGGAAAAATAGGGTGCATAATCAACGCTGTGGATACACTCAGCATCAGAAGATCACCAAAAAAGATCAGAAGTGCTCTTTCTACTCACTGATGTCCACCTTCTGCCTGTTCTCAAACAGCCCAGTTGTATCTCCTCAACAATAGTCTCTCAACCCATCCACCTTTCGGGAATTCCTTGTCCCACTGATTATGCAGATGTACCGCAAACACTTTCTGTAGCACTTGATCCAAACCCCCGCCCTCCGCCACAGTTAATCCTTCAGTCCATACTCCATCACCACGATCAGGCTTAAATGGATCAGGAAGTCGATTATCCAACCGACACGACCGACCATCGTTGAAGCAGAACGGCAAGATTTTGAATGGCGGTATTGAGTTTGCGACGAGACGTCTCCAAAGTTTCAGGTACAATGTTGAACCCCAGTCAGTTGAGCCCGGTTTTGGAGGTGTAGATGTAGCCATGATATGAAAGGCTTCACAAAGATATGGAGAATGTCTCCGGAAGCGTAAAAGCGCGCCATTAAAAGCTAAATATGATTTATCTGTCCAATGTGATTAATATGCACATACTGAATGAGACATCGGAGCAACCACATACCGTAGCAATCCCATTGAGTTACGAATTCATGCTCTAATAAAGGTTCCAAATCCCTGGTCAAAAGTGAATCCATATCTATCCACACACCACCATAATTCCACAGCAGCAACAGCCGCAAAAGATCTCCATCCAACCAAGCCTTTTTATCATTCATCTTCAGTCTGTCACTCCCATCTAACGGCGTCCCGGCAGCCAGCATCGGAATATCCACAACTCTCAGTGCAAATGAGTCAGGATATTTCTTCAAATACCTTCTCAGTATCTCATTCTCTCCTAAATCACCATTCGACCACAACATGAGCTTTGCCGAATTCGAATCCTGGGTTGCAAAAAAGCTTTTCACCATCCACTCCTGACGAGGTCCAAATGGCGCGAGATCGACACGCCAATACGTATGGAAAATCGTTTTCTCTTCTTCTGTCTTTACCGATGATGATGATGACGATGACGATGACGATCGTATTGTCCCAGCAAAATCATAACAATCCAGTCCAAATTTCAAGGGCACACCCGCCTGCACCTCCACATTCTTTGGTCCATATACATACTCCGACACATTATACCTCGAACTCACGCGATCCAGATTGAAACACCCTCCCAGAGGCTCCAATTTCTTGACCTCCTGCTTGACCCATTTTCTTGAATAGAGTGCTAGTTCGAGATGAGGCTCAAAAACTATGAAACCTCCAAGCAAGACCAAGAGACATAGCGGTATGATATACCTGGCTGACCAAAAGATCAACGCAAGGATTGGACGAGGCCCTGAAAATCGACGTGTCGTTGGTTGTCGTTTTAATGGTGAGCCTGGACGCGTCCTATTGGTATTATAGATAGTGAGAGAATCACAACGGGAAAGGCGAGAGACAAAAGATGATTCATTAGTTAGTAACGGGTTTCCTTGAATTCGAAAACGGGGCAAGACAGGCAGTGAGGATGAATGAGAAGAAGCATACATGGGTAACCGGCCATAGTCAGACATGAATATTTGATGATCAGTATGTGGTACACTATGTGGAACGAGCGAACAAAACTGCGAACAAAGTATGGGCTGGAAGTAATGGCGGCAATAACAAAGATCAAGTGGACAACATCATATCAGTTCTATTGACCCAACTAATACAACTGTAATACAACTGGCCCACAACAACGGCACCACCGTCACTAGAAACCAACCGAAGGTCATCTTCAATCACATCACCGGCAAAACACATTCAGCAGCACCAACAAAAGAAAACCACGCCCAAAACAACGTAAAAGGAAGGGCAGACAAGGTCAGGTAGGTACGCACAACTACGTTATTCATGCATCGAGTAAACTGATATACCGAGAAGGGGGGGAGACCATTGGTACAAATTCACCATGGCTTCAATTTGCCTGAGACATGGAGAAGAAGACGAAAAAGGAGGGAAGAAAGATTGGAGCTTGATGCTGAGGATTGAGATTGGAGACTAAGGTATTGGATATAATGATCATCGTTCACTGGTGCAAGACTTGGATGGGAGCGAAAGATTATGTCTGAAATGAGCGGTGCATTTGGGGATTGTAAGGAAGGTAGGATCAAATGCCAGGTGAGGGGAAAAACGAGCGCATCGGAAGAATACAATATTTGGTCAGTCTAGAGGGTCATAAATGCCAATCATCCGCGAGAGAAAGAATCATGGGCAACATGAAGGGCATAATGCTGCCTTCTCACCGACCAACAGGCACACCGCCACGGTATGCAGGATGATCCCGCATTGGCTGGCCTTGCTGTGGGGGCAGCCCCCCGTTCAGCTTCACAGGAACCTGACTACTGTAAACAGGCTGCTGCGGTTGGGTCGGGTGCAGAGGCTGTTGAGAGACCGGAGCCCCAGTTCTTTGAGATTGAGCAGGGACAGGGACCGGAACAGGGAGAAGTGAGGGAGCGGTTTGCCTCTGTTGTTGAGGCTGGAGTTTCTGATGCCGATCGTCGGCAGTACTGGCAATATTGGGTGCCACATAAAGCCCACGATCGATGGTTTGCGGGATAGGTTGTATCTCTGTCCCAAGCTCCTGTTCAATCTTATACAAATTAAACCGGTCCTCGTATGTTACCAAGTTGATCGCAAGACCGAGATGACCGAACCTCCCAGAACGGCCAATACGATGCAGATATGTCTCGCTATTTTTTGGAAAGTCGAAGTTGATAACGACATTCACAGCTTGGATATCGATACCACGCGTGAGAAGGTCAGAGCAAACGAGATTACGAGAGACACCGTTACGGAAGTCGTGAAAAACGCGATTACGATGAGATTGAAGCATTTTAGCGTGAGAATAGAAACACGAATAGCCGAGCTCGGTGACTTTTTTGGCCAGAAGTTCGACTCGATTGGTAGAATTGCAAAAAATTATGGATTGATTGATTTGAAGCTAGACAAAAATTGTGTTTGTATTGATTGATTCACGATCCTAACATAACAAACGCACCTTGGAGAAGAGTGTGTTGAGACAGTGAACCTTTTGTCGCTCCTCGACATAAGCATAATACTGAGTAACACCACGAAGTGTAAGCTCATCCATGAGATTGATCTCATGTGGCGAGCGCATGTGTTTGTCCTAGACCACTATCAGCATAAGCAAATATGTCATAGTAAAATTGCCCACTTTGAAATCCTTGACAATCATTGGAAACGTTGCACTGAATAACATTACTTGGCGATCTGCAGGTAAAAATGACAGAAGCTGTTCCATCACCGGCGAGAACTCGGCTGAGAGCAACTTATCTGCCTCGTCCATTACAAAGACGGGACATTCGGAGAGATCAGCAACACCCTTGCCGGCAAGGTCTAGAATACGACCAGGCGTGCCAACGAGGACATGCACCGACTCGGATAAACGTAAGATATCATCCTTAAGGGTAGTACCACCGGTTGTAACCATAACCTGGAGGCCCATATGTTTTCCAAGTGTCTTACAAACTTGTGAAGTTTGGAGCGCAAGCTCACGCGTGGGGACCAGGACTAGTGCCTGGATCTTGGATTTATTAACATCAACTTGCTGGAGAGAAGGGATAACGAAAGCGGCTGTCTTGCCAGTACCATTTTTGGCACGGGCGAGGATATCGCGTTTCGTGAGGGCGGTAGGGATGGCTTCTTCTTGAATGGGAGAGGGCTTCTCAAACCCTGCTTCAAATATCCCCATAAGAAGCTCGCGTCGAAGATCCATGTCTTCAAATTCGAGGCCTCGAGTGGCTGTTACATCTTCTGTTTGTGGGCGCAGGTCCTTGGGAGGTGGGCGGAGATTAGCTTTCCAGGAGTCACTTGTGTTACTGGAGGGTGTTCTAGGGCGAGGATCACCAGGTCAGCACCATCAGTAATATGGTGGATAGACGAGAAAACTCACGATGACGATGAGGGTGGTGGAAGAGACATTGATCGTAATTCTGAGAAAGATGGGAGAAGACTATGTGATCAGATGCGATGGCGAGCGCGTTTTGTAGAGGTTGGCAGAGGTGCAGCGAAGATGTTGGTCAAGAGCAAGTTGTGTGGTCAAGAGCAAGCTGTGATGTCAAAAACTTAGCTGCACTGATATTTCACACGCCACCCCTTACGTATTCACGATGCAAAGACTATGGAAATCTGGAAATCACTCGGGAAACATTGCTCAGTCAAAGCACGAAAGAAATTCAAGAAATTCAATTAATCCAAAAGTCATGAAAGTGCGGGCATTTTTCTAATGACTTTCCCTTCGTTCTTCGTATGTACTGTCAGCCGCGCCAGCACCTTGCTGTTGGTCCATCGTGCGGGCGGCGTTCGCTCCCCTGTACACCAATAATAAATGTCCCAATCCTGTTCATCCAGCAACTGTTCAAATAACAACATAAACTGGAATCTCATCTTCAGCGCCATAGGCAAAGCCCTCTCATACCTTGTCATATTCCTTTAACTCTGCCTCATTCATTATCGCTAAGTTATCCCTCGCAAAAGTACTCAGGAGCAGATCCGACTCAAGGGTTCCCCGTTTCCTCGACTGGTACACTAAGCGCGCTCTGAGCTGCTCAACAGGCTCATTTTGTCGTTGGATAGGCATATGTGGGGAAATGTCAGAGGCTGTAGCTGTTGAGGCTAAGTGCTCGGGTGTGTGTGGAAGTGGCCATGGGTCTTTCGACTTTCTGGCAGTTGTCGAAATATATCGAGTAAACTGAGAAGCTACTGGGTGGGTGGCAACACTACGGAGAGTTCTCTGAATCATCTGGTCGAGCTGGACTGCAAAGAAGGAGGACAAGACACGGGTGTCCTGAATCTGGAAGAGATTGTGTTTCAGCTATTGAAGGGCAATTATAAATGACATCACGTGAGAGCATTAATATTTGAATATACTCCTTTTTTGGTTCATAAATTTATTACACGGTGCTCGTTCGTAGTCCGCGGCAGAATTAGTAATCTACCTGATTTATTAAAGTCCCTTCCATCAGCGTAGCTATGAGAGATCGAAAGAAAATAGTCTGATTACTAGTCACTCGAAACCATCTCACTCACGGGCACCCATGTCTGCTCGAAGAGAATTGAAGACATGCTAATTACAGTCAGTCAGACATGAACTGTCAGAATTTACGAGGAGTGCAAGATACGAAGTAAAGATAAACAAAATGATTGATTTTTTCAAAATTCTCTTCTTTTTAAGTGAAATATTCCCACTGGGTTTTTTTTCAAAAATGCCTGATGTGGATATGCGGAACTGTCTGCAGCCGGTCAAGATGTGGTGCCTTGATAATACGTGGCCTTGACCAGGAAGAAAATGACACATAAAAGTATAAATCGTATACAGCGTGTTCAAATTATAATTAGGTCTACATTATAAAACGTCACATGACTTGGCAGCTTTTCAAGTATTTTGCTCATTTATGCACCTGAACTCTCTCCGTCTGATCATTCAGTTCTGGGTCTCGTCTTCTCGTAGTTTTTCACATAATCAGGAGATTTTGTATAAACTCTCCCACTACCATCACCCTTTGGGCGCTGCGGCTGTGGAGCTTGGTAGCGCTCATAGGTATTGCGAACCCCTGAAGCGTTGAAGTCGTCAATCGTAATGTGTTTGGCGTTATGTTCTTTGGTGGGAGGAGGAATAACGTGAAGGGAGCGGGCAGATTGAGATAAAGCAGGAAGAGAATTGACATCTTCCTTTGTGATAGGTTTGGTGTTAACGTGAGCTATCACTTGCTCATCTGCACCGTGGCTTTGGTTGAACCGAGTATAATGATACGGTGCAAGAAAAACATACAAATAGGATTAGTACCATCTCGCTCTTGCTTATGCTTATTGCGCAACATGCTCATATAAGACCCACTCAATATAGCAACAACGACTGCACCTCCAAGCAGGGTAGTCTATGGACTGTTCAGTGCACATCACCAGCATCCATCACCTGAAACATACTTTGCCTATATTTGCAGGCGGAGGTGAGAATCCACCTTTGGGCGTAAACCTTCCAGTCCACATATTTCGTTGCAATGATCTTGATGAACTTAATGAAGAAAGGTGTCGAGTGCAATAAGGGAGTTCCAAAATCCAACACAGGAGCTAGATGTCTCAGATTACATGCCAATTCTCTTGCTCATCATGGCAGTGTTGGTGGAGAATGTGAGTGATTTCACTGCCCCTATTGCGGGTCTCAGAACATCTCCACTGGTAGGATTCTTCATGTATTATCCGTCAGCGTTGGAGAATCCTAGCTGCATGCTATCGCAATGAGTAAACTACTGACCAAGCAAAAGTTTCTACAGTCGGTTTATTGGACATTAACGAAGACAATTCACCGTCCACCGTCTTTGCTTCTTCACTGCGTTGGTGGGAATCTGTGATCCACTACCTTGGGATTTGTGGCAGTGAACATTAAACTCGCAAAGCGGAACCCGAGACATTAATGTCTCGCTTGTCCCGGAGATTTTGACAACCGGTATTCAAATTTGTAAAGTAAAACTATACTTTAGTGTATCACCGCCACCGAGATGCACCATCTTCCAAGATCCATTCTCCGCAGATACATCCTTCGGCTCAATCATGGGTCACATCTGTAAAGATATAATTGACAAGATTCAATGAGAGTTGCAACCGTCAATATAGTCTCGAACCTGTCAAAATGTGCTAGCATAGTACTCGGCTAAATCTGCCTTTGTCTTGGACGCGACATTGCGTCTTGCAAAGTAAAATAAAACCCTAGCTGCCGCTCAAGATGCTGCAAACTATAGACCCTACTTCTTAACAGCGTATGAGAGATCATATCATTTTTGTATGGTGGCATGTTCTTCAAGCCTGTAGCGATTGGCCGCCGCAGAAAGCAAGTCACGGAAAGGCAACATGATCAAGCTCACAAACCGTCCGTTGGATACTACATGACCGCAGAGCATTTCCGCGATTCCACCTGTAGGTTAGGCTTCAGATGAATTCTCAACCGTCCATGCATAGACCTTCTAAATAAAATATAAACCGAAATGATCGGTGATTTGCATCCTAGGTTGGCTAGGCAATAAATTATGTGGAATTGTGCGAGGGCTCTTTTCACATTTTCATAAGTTCCAAAATTCTAAGACCAGTGCACAAGGTATTGTTGAGATGCCAACGACCAACCGTGATCCTCGTCTCCATGCACGAGACTTTTCCGAGTCCGGACACAGGTGCTTACCCGGTGTCATTATTTTTTTTATGATGGTGGCTTTCATAGTCTGGCGTTCCATTGACAACAACTAAAGCTATATAATGGATGATGGATTTTTTTCACATCTAATTTGGTGTTTTTCAACGGTTTGAATTCTGAAAACCTTCTCAAGTCGAGTCCATAGCCGACGCGTCAAGATGGTCTTGAATTGACAGGGCGCACAAATGAAACTCTGTTTGTTATTTCTGGGAGTTCACCATACAACGAGAATACACGATTCAAAAGGTCGGGCAGTCCCAGCTCTCCATTCCTGACTCTGTATGTCCGAGGTTAAAGTAATTTTTGCCCTGTCGAGGTCCTCGGCCAGATCATGAAGCATCCCCCGCGATGATTCTCGTACCCTTCTTCATTCCATCAAACGACTGGTAGGTTTAGCAATGAACTACCCATTTCACGTATTTTATATCTTGTCTTCGATATGATTGATTATCTCCGCATCAATGTATCATCCAAATATCATTCACATGGGTCGATCAGCGATCAAATCCCAGGATTCGTAATTTCAGACTCCGGTACGCATTCTCTGCATCGTTTTTCATCTCTGAGTGTGTACGCATACTTCTTCCCGGTGTCAGAGCTCGACGCGTTCTTCATCACTTTTCGAACCCCCCTCCCCAAGGTTTATTCGACGAGCGAGCCTCACTTTAGGAACCACTAACGCACCTGGAGAAACTTTTTTCCCTTGTCAATGTCCGTGTATGAAGACTAGATGTACCTTCACACAGGCTCACTCATATTTGTCAGAAGCAGTGAAATTGAAGCTTATCATATTCACGAAGCAGGCCGTGGACTCCGATCAGGAATTTTATAGCATGAAATGAACCTTCCATTCGTGCTCTCATATTTCCATGTTGATCTCGTTCACCCCCGCCCTTCTCTCACTCCGATCAACCCCATGACTGGATGAAAGATCCATAATCAAAGCCTTCGCTTTGTTTTCTCTCAAAAAAGAAGTTATATCTATCGAAGTACCGACCTAATATCACACTTATTACATCTTGCTATAACATCGTCGGCGGTTATAATTTTCACCAGATTGCTGACCCAAGACCCACTTCAGTCCGTTGCAAAAGGAGTTTAAACGTATTTCTTGGGAACATCGCTTCTGTGGATCTCCATCTGCTTGAGTCGCCTTGATAATAAATCAAACGAAAGATTATGCGACTCGAAAACGTGACCGTCCGGACTACATATAGTAACGTCACGTTTCCTCCATTGCAAACGTTTCTCGACGAAGTATCTGGGAGAAGCCTGGGAAAAGTCAGAGCTAGGTGACAGTCAAGAATACATATATTATATTCATGGCAGTCATTCCCACTATCTGCAAAGGGATCCTAGATCAGTTTCAATACTAGTTATAGTCGTAGAAGGGTTTTTCTGAATAAAAAAAGCCTCGTTTAGAATTTATCTTCCGGGATTCTCACGGTACCTTTATTAATGTAAAATCCCGAGACCTCTCCGAAAAAAATTTTGGGATTTGTTTTGCAAGCTGCGAATGGTAGGCGACACCAAGTCCGTGGCTATCTTTCGTTTTCTTCCAGTCATCTCTTTACTACAAATTTATAATCATCAGGTGAACTTGAAACTCACTATTGAAGGCATGAGATAACACTCATTTCAATGTCGCGATCCTTGTATAGCAGTGAAAACTCTGTTCCAAGTGACTTTATATCCCATGTCTTTCTTACTTGACGGCACCGTTAGTCTCAGCGGGGCGGTTGATCATCAATTCAGAAGCTCATATAAATCTTTCTCAAAGAGCGAGGATATAATCTTTTTTCCCCGTGCATTCCATTCTCTACTTTACCATCAAGCTCGACCATCATTGATTTCAATGATGAATCAGTTGTTGGGATGGTTTTACAGGGGTATATCAGAACTTTTGTTATGAATCTTGTTATTATCATAAGTTCTTCCGTTCACTGTCGAATTTGTATTATATCAAATGTCTTGTAGCATCTTACACCCTTGCCATGTTTGAAAGAAATTTGATTGATTGATCCTAGACGAATTATCAGCCTCAAGGTATATTCTGAATCGATGACGCTGTGCAGATCTTGTTTTTCCCTTTTCTTTCCTTTTTCTATTTTGACAAACCCAAGTCTCTTGCAAGATTCTGCCTTTGGACATAACAGTATTTAATTAAAACTTTCATCCCCGATTCGAGTGTGACAAATTTTCTGCTAGGTCCCCTCTTCCCCTAAAGCCATTCAACTACCATATAAGATGAGCTCATAACCAGTCATACCTGACTCTTGGCTTTTTTAAAAAAACATAGGCTATCAATGATGACTTGTCAAACAGGTGCAATTTTTTTCAAGAAAATAATGAGCCCCTTTCTGAAAGACTGATCTCACTGATGGAGCTTATGATAGTCAAATGACGACTCTATCTTTAAAAACAAACAATGAGGATATAACATATAAGGTCCCTCCCCAATTTACAAGTTATATTAGAACCTGGGAGATAGGAACGTGGGCTGATGGTGCCCTCGAATCCGATGGATGGATGTTACCAGTTAATATTGAACTTGTAACGTGATGGTGAATCAACACCAGAAGTGATCCCATGATACTAATAAAGCCCCTCATTAGTAATTCATCCTATTACTGCTATGTGCCCTTGTTCTAGAATTCGATCTCGTGAGTCGACAAACTTCTGATGTCAATACACAATCTCTATAAATAGTCATTGAGCCCATTCTACCTCCAGGCAAATAAGCTGTTAGCCGGTATATTATGGCAGAAGATCGTTGCACAGAAAGCTTTTTCCCGTTATTTCAGGCTGTTCTATAAGATGAGGCGCCTGTTGGTGATATGCGTCTAACCACATCAATAGCCGAAATGACGTGGAGTATTGTAGGTCTAGGGAATCATTGATAACGACATTGTTGCACCTTGGAACCCCACAAATCCATCGATGGTCCCCCTGCGGATAAAGCGACTCTGTGGAGTATACTATGTACAACGCAGTTTGTGAGTCTGCGAGTTCTAAGAGTTCTAAGACGAGTATGAATGAGGTTATCTTAAATGGATATAGTAAATGGCTTTCTTTCCTCGTCTGAAATTGGGCTATCAGTAGACATTGATACTTCAACTGGCTGTTTCATCAAGCACGACGGTCTCCAGAAGTGCGAATTCATCAGTCCTTCGCAATTGACTCCACAGCAAGGCGACTATGCTTACTATGGTGGATTACGCCACAAACAAGAAGTCTCTGTTGTTGACCTTCCAGGAAGCTGGACTTTCCAACGCTGATCGATGATCTGTGATATATTTGTCCATGATGTCGCTACACCTTCAATTCAGCACTCCAAACTCTCTTAACTTTCTCTGATCATAGGTCATTGACTCTGCTCAACGTCATGACCATGTTTGACCACTAATTAAGCCACGGGGCATTTGGACCCTGCACTGCTCTTCTACATGATCCATGCAGCACACTAGAGCAAAAAGTTAATGCACTATGAAAAACACGGGACTCTGGGTGAAGATAGTAGCATCCAGGCTTCAGGGACCTAATGCCCTTGCTTGAACAATGAATATCCTTTTCAGGTTCATGTGGCCACAATTGAAGAGAAGCACTGACAGGCCAAGAAAATAAGGTTTTGTAACATGTAATTTTGACGTAGAAATTACACTTCCTGAAGCCTTGTCCCCTATTTCCTGTCATCTTAATCCACAGAGGACGTCAGACAAGATGGTCTGCTCATCATAGAGTGCATAAGCTAAGGGGTGAGAACTGTAGTCTTGCTCAAAATTGCAGCCTCCTTCCTCCTCGTGCAAAGGTAAAAGAAGAATGTCAAGACATGTAGCTCGCCTGCGTTATCGTCGGATATTCATGCTATGGCAGACAAATGCGACGTCTGAATCTGCGCACCAACGCCTCATAGTCGAACAATCCGGTTCTCCCCTTCCCGAATGGAAGTTATCGGTATATATTGCCTTCGTAGAACCCGGCTCTTTCTTCTAAATTCAAACTTAGACATGCTGAAGATACTTTGTGTGAAGATGATAGGTTTACGGAAGCGCCAGAGGGATGTAGCAATGAGTGACTCCCCCCCTCCCTCGTTGTGTTGCTTCTTGTCACGAGCGTCCTGCCACAGAGAAAGTGGGGATAATCTTGGAAAAAAAGCTCTAGTGGGGAAACAATCGAAGCGGTGGCCCATCGGAAATAATTTTCGGTCGAACGATTGGGTTTTGGGGTTCATCCACACAATTGTGATGGTCTCGTGGCTGCCCAAGACCGGCGTCTAAGTTCAACTGAAGTCATCGTTGAAATATGGACAAATATGGCATTGATCATTGAGGTGGCTCTGTCGGTAAGTAGGAACCGGGAAAAATCACCAGTACCGGTATATTCGGTGAGCTATCGGAAATATCGAATAGGCTCTCTGAGAGCATTGCGCACTCCATAAGTGAGCAATGCATCCGACGATTGGTTTATGGAACAGTGGTTAGGCTTAGATTGGAAGCATATAGGATAGTATTCTTGCACTAGCCAAAGGACGATTTTGGAGCTTGAAGGCGTTTGTCTGCAGAGATAACGGAAGCCACAGAAATGGCCCCGAGACGAAATGAAAGACATGTTTGTTTTTGTTGACAGTCAAGCTCATTGGTCATCCAACACAATAATTATGTTCAAGAACAAGACACAAATCTTGTGCACTCCATGGTTTTCCCTGCGTCTACAGCTCTGGCTTGGCGGTGTGCCAATCACAATGGTATGCTACATTGATGCATCCTGTCAAGGTCATGATAGACGTCTAGCAGTTCAATCAAAGGGATTAAAATGATACCTGAGACCTACAAGAAACTCCCGGACTAGAGTCGCATAGCGTGAGACATGGATGACACATTGCCTCGTTGGCTGATATCGAGCCATAGCTTGAGGCCTCGAGGTCCAAGGAATCTCAGCGTAATCCCAGAACAGACGGGATTTAGCAAATGTGGAACCCACCAGAAATGGAAAGAACCCGGATCCCCGATTTGAGTGAGATTCGAAAGAGATCGAGATTTGTAGGCCGGAGCCATGTTGTGGTTTATGCCCTCTTAGTGTGTTACAATGCGATCTTCAGGTATATAAAGGTCTCCGAGATTCATTCTTCCCCCAGTCTTCATCGTCAACCAACATTTTCTGATATTCTTCCTTCCATATTTCCAAACTGTCGTCAAACTCTTCCTCGCAACCTTCCACATACACAATGCCCGTAATCGCCAACGCCACAAGAATCTGGGAGCTCAACGTGCACTGGACTATGTACAGTCAATGTGGAGTTTGGGATCCAAGAGGGCGTGGCGTCGATATCTGGGAGTGTGTCCGAGACCGTGGGTTATTTTTTGATGAACAGTGGTCGTTCTCTGACTTTTGCATCAGATGACTCGACTCCTGGTAGTGAGGTTAGTACTAATGTTTTACGTTTTATCAGGAGTGTATCTCTAATCAATATGAAATGTCATTAGCCTCCCAATGCCAAATATTGGCGCTACATTGCACGCAGGTGAACTGCATTTCTTTGCGGAGTGGCAGCGCCGTGCTGCGGTCATTTGCTACCCTGGTCACATAGCTCTTTCATTTTAAATCACTGCGCAATTCCAAATCCGACCTCAAATGTGCCCACACACCTATTTATTGGTATTCGCCTTGCATCCCTCACTCGCTGTAACAACCGTCTTCACCGCAGAGGATCTTCAATCATCGCGCCCAAATAATTCCCACCACAGGCGTTGACCATGGCACGATCATGCTTCCTTTCCCGCTCAATTCAGCCTTAATCCGCTTTGTATTGCTCTCCGTTGCGTTTCAACCTCTTGATCTCCACCTCTGCTGGGACAGATGGAATACTCATCCATTATTGCTTTCCCTTTTTTCTTGTCGGCATCAGCATAGCATTTCTCCATTCGGACTGTGTGTCCTCGTCTTGCAATTTTTCTATCATTTAGGGATTTAGGAGTGATGTCGTCGAATTTCCGACGATAGGCTCGGTACAACAACATATGAATACTTAGCGTATATAATAATTATTCATGCCGTGTCAGACTGTATACTTGGATAGGCCAGATAATCTGTGACGTCAGCGCAGCGTCATTACTCATCTGATCTGCCACAAACACCTGTGAGGAGAATGACACACGATCACAACACACGATCATAATATGTTGACCTTCTCTATCACATGAATTGGCGTCTTTTGTTTTCCACCGCTCAATCCTGTTACCAGCGCTTAACTATGTTGCCGACAAAGGCTGTGCAGTTGCTAGATTTGATCCCATGACTCTTTTATCTACATCGTGTTTGTGGAAGGCAACGATCCTTGCTTGGCGAGCCTCTCAAACCATCTCTCAAACCGAAGAGCCAGATTAGAGAAGAATCCGAATTGGTATTGACCGATCCTCTAGTCGGCGGAGCACACATTCGCTTCTGTTCGAGAACCTGCTTTCGTAACACAAGTCGAATGCCAGGTATGTTTCAATCACGGACCACAGAAGCTTTTGTCATTGCAAAAAATCATCAGGATACTATATTCTCCCTCAACCGTAGGAGCCGAGATTTCTCTTCAATTCGCTGAGATAAAAAAATGTGAAGCTTTCGCATTAGATCCCTACCCGCAAGAAGTCTTCAAGAGCTGAAATTTCGAGTTGTGGCTATTCCGGTTATGGATCGAAAAACATGCTTTGGCCGGCTTTCTGGACCAACCAAACATTTGGCACCTTTCTCTATGCGAGTCAAGGTGCTGGCCAGAGGTATGAACTAGTCAACCGAACGTTTCCGCGGAGGTACCGTCTTCGAATGTACTCCATTTAATCTCTAAGCCAAGTACAATTTTCGAAGCTTTACGGAGGAAATCTGAACCCCAAGATGACTTCTATAAGTAGTGGATCGGCTCTTCTGAGCTCTCCGCCGTGCTTTATCCTGCAAACCGACGAAAGTACCCAGTATCATATTACCTGTTTGGCTATTCTCTTGGTATACTGGACCCCTTTTGATTGTAATACTGCATTTGTCACCAATTTCAAGAGACCAGTCAAGACGATGGTCCGATTAACCGCACCTCTGTGACCAACATTTGTTGGGCCGAGACCAGGGCTCTTTTCTGTCGTTTTTCTCATGTACTTGATGGTCTTTCTTTGTCATCAGGACCCTGATTCTTGTCAACAGTGATGGTTCGATTAATCTCGCTTGAAAAACCAGGGTTAAACAGATGTATGCCGTTATGCCTGCGTGCCTTCTGCATGTCCAAATTTATGTCTATGGGGTAAGTTAGTCAACAGATTGGCGATGCCTCAAGTCCCTCCCGCCGACTCATTCTATTATTGGGGCCGGGCACCTAGTCCGTGTAGGGGTTATATCTGAAGTTCTAGTCTTCTTTTCTCGATTGATCGGTAGAAACGCTGCCGCGAAACTTCGGTTCAAACCATGATAGTGTCCTATCCATGCGACCAGTCACAGCTTTGTGTTCAGAACTTCTCTGAGACATCTCAGCGAAGAGCTCCTATCAAACAAAAGAGAGCATTCTTCCGCGTGTATATATACCGAGTGCTGAGTTCTCAATGTACTCTTTGTCATTCGGATCAGTCTGGTTAGGTTTCGACATGACGAATAATCCCGCCGTCTAGAATCATTGGCGATCCCTGGTGCTATTGGCATCATACTTACCCAAATTTTTCCTTGAGCCTGAGTAACATTTGTACCGTTGTGTGGGGAGGTAGCTCCTCAGAAGTTATTCATTTCTCTTGCTTGGGGGTCTTCTAGTCTCCTTTGCGTTGATTCGTTCATCTCATTCCCTGGTCGATAGATTCGAAGGTCGTAGTTATTTGAATTTAGAATGCCACGAGAATTGAAACAGGCAAAAAGAAGGAATGATTTTGTTGAAGAGACATCGGTCGGCAATGTTAATTCTCCAAAATCATTTTATTTGCTTCACAGAAAAGTCATCAAATTGGCCTGGTGGAAGTAATGCATGCGAACTCCAGCAGGGCGCAGCACTGAAAAGCACGAGGCAATCCAAGGCATAGACCTATTCACGTTGTAGCCCGAAACGACATGTATTGAGATATATCCGATTGAACATTCCCACCATCCTGTCCTATAATCTTTGAAGGAAAGCGACAACCGAGTAATCTCATGTTGTCGACTCAAGGTTCTGCCCATCGCCATGCAATAGTCCATAGAAGGCGTTTTATATGACCACGACGACCGAGGATTCCGGCTCTTGGCTTCCACAGATTGCGGATGAGATAGGTTCGTAAAAGGATTTTTCTGGGGTATAGTGGGTCACCACCCTTTCTGTAGTTCTGGAGATAGTTCGCGATCGAAGCTCATATCGTGACCCGGACAATACCGTATCTTACTTACAACATCAAGGTCTACAGTCTTCTAAAGGCATTGGAGATCAGCACCGAAGTTACTGCCTATTCATTCCTGAAGCCTGTATCAATGAGTAGACACGGTTATCAACTGTGTTCTATCGACCAGTCAAGTCCACAAAGCATCAATTGCATCCTTGTTGAGTCTACAATTCAATTTCCAATTAACTGGACATCTTGTAGCAAGGCTCCTGCCGAGGCCCTGCCGGATCATCTCTAGACTACAACCGGTAAGTGGCATCACAGTATATGAGTGTCTATAATAGACTTCTTTTGGAACTTAGAGCTGGTGAGAGATGACGACGACGGGCTGGACAATGGTAGGCAACATAACGCAATGATGTTCTTATAGTAGTATGAAGAAAGAATGTATGGATATACTCAATGTGACTGAATGGATTCCTCCCTTGGCATGTCATCAGCAAGTGGCATCGAGCAGGGACCCATTCCACACGTAGATACTGGATCTAGCCAAAATTCCGCATTTACCTTACGGGTCCCTGGGATGAAAGTTAGCTCCAAGGATGTGCCAGCATATAGCCAACTTAATTCTATATCGATGCATTGCGCATGTCACACCAGATTGCGGTCAATAACTTTACGTACTGCTACAGCGTTTCCTTATCGATTTGCAGGTCCATCTCTGTTCCTGAATTATAGGGCTTCCGGACGCTGGAGTTCATGTTGATGTCAATGGACTTGTCAGCTCAGCGGTAACAATTAAAGGGCCCAGACTCGGATCCTTTGTGGTCGGGGATAAGTAGCTGTAAATGGTGATGATATTGCCGATTCACGGGCATGATGTAGATGAATATTCCATCCTTGCCTCGAAGAGTGTCCTATCAGTAAACCTTTTTTTGTCTCTTCATGGATGACACGAGGCACTTGGGGAAGTTCGTGCATGGACCAACTTGTAGTATATAGGGAACCATTTGGTCAGATACTTTTCACTTACTGACTGTTTCTTTTCCTTCAACTCCACTTGTACGAAAAATGGAACTGCCCTGTGATGACACAATGGAAAATGTTCATGATTTTCGAACCTCAAGGGATGGGTCTCAGAGAGAAATTCTTGTTTATGGTTGCTCTATGTTCTTATTCAAATTTCGAGACAAAGTCTCCACAGTGGCTACCATGACATCAACCTTCCTCAAGGTGATATATAGTTCAAACTAAACTGGCTATTTCGTGTATACTGTGACTCGTCCTTTCATCATGCTTGCATCGCGTATCGTTCGCCAAATGGCTGCTGGAGCCAACAAAGATCCGGGAAGAATCAGGAAAGAGAGCCAGCGAGTGGTAGGATTCCGAAATTCTTCTCTTCACCGCATTGTATAAATTGACATTATATAGTATCTAGGAATCACAGGAATGATAGGTCTTACGACCCTTGTCTACTATGCTGGATACACCGCTGAAGGGAAGAGACCAACTAAAGATCACAAGGAGAGAAAAAGTGAGTTGATGCTGGCTGTATGGCTTTTGATCCTCACTTTTGATTATGGATCAGTTCAGACTGGACGATGACGAAGCAATAATTAACGAGGTGGCTGTCATCGAGTAGGCTAACCGTCTGGACTGCATTTGATCTTTCTTTCTCTACCGGTCGGTACACATGCTGTTGTTATCAATTCCAATTTTCATTTTCATAATGTTGCTGAGGTCAAGTGAAAATTTTGGTCCATCAAGGCCTCATGCTATTTATTACTCCTAAGGCGAGACTCTTTTTTTTTTTAAGCTGCGAAGCGTCATATCGTTATCTATCTCTTCGTTCCCACTCTGATGGCTGAATGCAGCGAGTTCGATGACACGAATACTCCTCTCAAAATAACATAACCTATACCCCAAGTTGATTGCCACGAAGTGTTGCTGCCTTCACACCATAGGTTCCGTTCTTAGAAAATGATCTATCACATCCAACAAAGTGGTACACGGGGTCAGAGATGACATACGATATAAGAAGTGAAGATAACGGCAATATATCGATACAATCGGACATAAAAATAGTTTGGGGATTTACTAGATCGGGTACTCCATCTTCCTGCATAGTCATAGATAGCAGCTTGAAAGAAAAATGCGATATCAAAATCTATAAATCATGACAGCGGGCTGCTATCGTAACGAATTGACAAGGATCCTATATAAGCACTGAGAGAAGTCACTCGTCATCGATACCAAATTAAGTATGGATGTGCCATCTTGAGAAGAGCCACAAAACTGGGTTCAACAGGGGGTCACATTGCGGAGCCATCTAAGTTATACCCTAGAACAACAGATGGCAGGCAATATATGAAGAGAAGCAATGCACACCCATGAAATCAACGCTGACGTGTTCGTGCTCATCCCATGATTACGAGACAGCTACCATCTCCACATCTTCATCGTGGTAAGCCTTAGATTGATCAATCAAGTACTGTAAGGTTGACGTGTTCTCCTGGCATCTGGAGAATAAAAGTGATCCTTGTCAACAAAACTTCCCAAAAGGATGATAGTGGTGTATCCCACAGGAATCCTACTCACACTTTCGAAATTGAGTGCTCGAAATCCCCAAGTTCCTTTTGTAACATGCGAAAAATACTTGCGTACTCCCCAGATCGATCCCGGAGTAGACGCCCATGAGCCATAAGAAGCGCGTTGATCCACATCAAGTCAAATTCTAGATGCGGACTGTGCTCCAAATGTTCAGCGATAAATCGTAGGAGCAGAGGTATGTACACTGTTGGTAGTTGGTGGGATATAAGCCGAATATCGCTCCTCGGTATACTTTCATACACCTTCTGAGTCAATGCCTTCTCGTTGAGGCGAAATGCCATAACGAGAGCTTTTAGGTACTCCCGACCCGCCAAGACATTGAGGGTGGATTGAGGAGTAAGATCGATGGAGAGGTCAAAGGGGTCGAAAGCTACCGATTCGTCGAGGGAATAGATCAACAAGCCCTCTGTTGACACTGCTGCCCATGCCCTCCCAGTCGGTGAAAACTGAACGCACTTTGTACGCGCCTCCCGGCGGTAACGACGGACGGACATGTCACCAGCTCCTCTGCTCGCTCCTGGAAGACTGCGGTCTACCCTGTCCTCAAGATCGCTCTCTTCACCACGAGTATCAATGAGATCAGTGTTGATTCCCACACTGTTAACTTTTCGACTGTCCAGAAACTCTTCTGTTCCATCCAAAGAAAGATTTTGACTGATCTGGTACTTCTTGACCATGACCCCTTCCCCTTCCCGCACATCATAAAGCACCACATACTTGCTATTGCCACCAGCAAGCAGGCAACTTCCGTCGGCGGTATATGAAAGGCTATTATATGATTTTCCAGAAGAGCTATTGGCAGCTGAGACGCGATCATCTGCTTTTCTACCACCAGAAACATCTTTCCGTCCATCAATGATGTTCGTCTGCTTGCCTTCCTGAATATCGAAAAAAGTTATCTGACCATCGAGGGTAGAAGCTGCGAGCTCCCTTCCATCCGGGCGGAAGGCCAGAGCGAGGACATCTGAAGTAAGCTGGAAGGGCTCCACGGCTCTTGAACGCCCATAGACATTCCAAATTCGAATAGTCTTGTCCCAAGATGCACTTGCCAACTGATTGGCACCAGACGGCGAGAATGCCAGCGAACTGACAGGACCCTCGTGACCAGTCAAAATATCTAGTAATTTGCCTGTTTGTACAGACCAGAGGAAGACCTCAAATGAATCTGTAGAGCCGGCGGCAACCACTTCTCCAGAAGGATCAACGGCCAAGGATGAGAACTGGACGGGAAAAGGTGAAGTGAAAGTACGGAAGTTCCTGTATCTTATCAGGTCAAATGCGCGAACTGTGCCGTCGAGTGAAGCAGAGAAGAGAACTTTGCCCTGCTTCGCGAAGGCAACGGTAGAGATTGGCGCGCTATGCTCGCTGAATGTGACAAAGCAGAAACCGGAGTACGTGGACCAAATTTTAACTTTGCCATCATCACCTCCGGTTGCGACAGTCTGACCGTCTGATGCATAGGAGAGGGTGTTGACATCGAAGTAGTGACCTTGTTGCTTTAAAATATAGGATTCAGACTGCCATTCCCAAACAAGAAGTTGACCGAGTTTTTTAGCGCCAAAGGCGAGCCATTCACCTGACGTGTTGATGGCAACAGACGAAATTTTTTCTTGGGATATGCTAAGTGTGTGAAGATTTGTAAATGCAGGCATTTCCCATAGACCAAAAATTCCAGTCGAGAATCCAACGACAAGAAGATTGGAGGGAGGATGGAAGGCCGTGCACACGACCTTGGTCCTTTCCTGGTTGAAATAATTACGCTTGGACACGCCCCAGCGAGTCCTTGCGATGAGATTGGCACTCTTCTGAGTAATTTTTGAGCTAGACGCCAGGGGTTCTTCATCAGACATTGCCTCATCCACTTCGTCGGTGGCCTTTTCCTTCCATGTGAAGGCTGCACCATCACGGCTGACAGTATAAATCTGCGGGAGAGTCAACGTATACTTTTCCAGAAACACAATATACAAACCATTTTCTCGTCTTTTGAGAAATATGCATTCACTACTGCGTCCTTGTGGCCAGCAAAATTTTTCGGACGGAAGCCGTCGAGTGGATGTAGAGTGTACAGTCTCGCTGTCATGTCACGAGAGGTGGAAATGAAGCATCTGAGAAGTTGAGTGATTGTGAGCATAGTTTGTCACGTACTGGGGCGACTTACGAAGAATCCTGCGACCAAGTGATACTCAGAACATCATCATGATGTCCGGTGTAGGTTCTATGAAGATTGAAGGGCGCAAACTCTCTCACAAGATGGTTGGGCGTACACCACACCTGGATATGTGGCCCATGCGTTACAGCAATGTATCTGCGTAGAGCCAGGTTGGTTGGAAGTATAAGAAGAAAACTGAGCCAGGCTTACTTGCCATCGGGAGAAAACTTGATATCTTTCACAGGTTTATGGAAGTTGAAGTGGTGCAATACAACACTGCGCTTAGCATTTACCAAAAGGGCACGTCCATCTGAGTCATTCAGGAATCAATAAGCCGAGACAGAAGAGAAACGCGCACCTTCGTCTACTGATATGAGAACGTTCCCGTCAGGGCTCAGAGCCAAAACGGAAATATTCTTTCTATTCTCGAAAGCGAATGTAGAAGATTTATTACTGAGAAAGTGAGGACAAGATCGAGATTTGGGCAAGTAAAAGCTTACTTGACGAGATCAAAGGCTGAGACACGATTTCCGACTGGACTGAGAAGCGTGTAGCCATCCGGAGTATAGAGGATATTCCCTTGCTGATACACTGTTCCACACACACTTGAGAACTGAAGAGGCTGTAAATGAGATGCCCGGGTGATGGAGATGCACTGACCTTGTAGTTGGACTTCATGATTTCCAACACAGCCACTGATGCTGATGGACCTGAGCTGACTGATCTTATCTACCCATTTTTCTCAAAACATGATTCTGTTTCATATACGATTGATGAGGTGTTTGATATGAATCTCGCAGTTGAGCCCGGGCAATCAAAAGATATTTTATTGGTTGGGTTTCCACACATGTGACTACCTGAGAAATGGGATTCTCAGCAGACCTCGAATAGGGAAACCCGAGGACGAGATGACAGCTGGTCCAGTCCTGTGCAGCAATGATGTGTGTTGCTCGTTGATGACATTCCGGTAGTAGTTTGTTTTGACTCATCAATGTTCCCAAACACGGTAGATAAAAATTTGCAGGGATCATCAGGGTCCTCTTCAGCGGCTAATTTCCAGCCAGTATACTGACGACCACGAACGACTGCTCTCACCTATCCGCTCCTTTTTTGGCCACGCTCCTTCTCCATCAAAAATTACTGTTCGCGCTTCATCTCCATCACGCATGGTGGGGACTTGTCTCAAATTCTCGCCTGCTGTCCATCCCATGTCCTTTCATGACACAAAACAGCAGACAGGCCGCCGGTTCAGATGGGCCGCACTCGTCGTCCCTCTCGTTCTTCTCCTCATCATGGCATCCACACGGTTCATTACCCATCCTGTTGTTTTCGATCTTTTTTCTTCTCCTGCATCGAACTCGTGGTCCCAGGTGTTGGCACAGAACGGTGAATGGCGATTGCACAAGAGACACCCATCTCAGCAGGACAATCCCTTGCCTCCTCTTCCGTCCGCTGCATTTGATATCCTCGCACCAACTCCCACAGGTCCGCAATTGATACCAACAGCACCTTTCGCTCCTCCCACCCTGCCCACACCGTTTCCTCAACCTTACGACTCGCAATTGACACTAAATTTCTCCAGCGTGTCCTGTCTTCGGTTCTTCACCAATATGACTGAATCTGATGCATTCAGAAAGTGTCGTCCCTTTTCGTTGTTGTCTCAAACTTCTGCGACCTTCATCAGCGTAAGACGATCCATCTTTACACATGTCCTTGTCTTGTTTCTCAATCTTCTTCTCAAGGCTCAGACCAATTTGACATTAATGAATACCCTCGTGTGGGGAACATGCAATACGAATCTTGGAATCAATAAGTGTGATGCCAACATGGGCTGGTTTGCCTCGACGCTGGAGACAGTTTGTGATGAGGACCTCAAGGAAGGAAACTCTCTAGCTGGTGATACGTTGACAGGTAAGTCCTTATTCGTCATTTTCCCGTCAATTTGAGCGCTCAACGTCAAAAACTATATCTGCCATTTTAATCTTTCCCACCCGACTATCTCACCTGGTCCGACTGGGTTCAGCGTTAAATGCATACCAGCTCATGTATAGTGCCGCTTGCGCGCAGAATCCTCGATCTGACGCCTACTGTTATATTGAAGCTGCCGCCAATTCAAGCCCCGCGGATCTATACCTGTATCAACTTCCCTTTGGAATCGACCTTCCGAACAAAGCGGCAAACTTCTCTTGTTCAACCTGCTCACGGGGCCTCCTGGGCATTTACGCAGATAATTTGAGCAACAAGACCCTCGCAAATGATCTAGATAAGCTGAAGGAAACGTATGAGGGCGCGGCATTAGTTGTCAATGCTGCGTGTGGTTCCAATTTTGCTAGGACTGCAGTGACGAATGGGACCCCTACGTCGCAAGTGCCCTACGTGACAGTTGCCCTGCTCACATT
>Ga0153986_1000131_pt1 | contig 23597 bp, 16 predicted proteins | sample TSGA070MetaG_FD_104724 | JGI IMG/M metagenome (GOLD analysis project Ga0153986, IMG submission 104724) | Attine ant fungus gardens microbial communities from Georgia, USA - TSGA070 MetaG | ecosystem: Host-associated > Fungi > Mycelium > Unclassified | place: USA: Georgia, Alexander Wildlife... | reverse complement strand
CCTCCATTTTGTTGTCTCAGCATTAATATGAACTCCATCCCCTTATCCCCAGTAATTCAGGTCATCCTCAGAAAGTGCACTAGGGAAATTCCCCTCTGAAGAGAGGAATCATTATCTTCATTGATTAGACTTCACAGTAAGGCCATCTTATAACAATAATAATACACTGAGGATTTTCCAGGAGTCTTGTGCCCAGTCACCCTTACAGCATAGCAGACTGTTCCCAACATAATCTAAGTCCATTGAGAATTTGTAGAGGTTCAAAGTTGTGCTGTAGGCACAGTGAAGACCTTCATAGCTGAGGACTGATTGATGACTAAGCCAGGCACAGGGTCCATCAAAGTGCTACATCAGACACTTTGATCTACATTTATTTTAAACTTCAAAGAATCATTAGAGTCATGTTACACATAGGCACACATGTCTCCGCCGAAACAATGCCGTGTCCTCCGACTTATCTTCGGTCTGTTCCTGGCGAAAACTGTGCATCACACGTTTCTTGTCCTCACCACATCTCCTTGAAGCATGCTTACCAACACAGAGAGGATTCCAGTTCTGATCGCTGTCGTGCTTCTGGTCTCATCGTTCCTGCTATTGCTCGCAGTTTCTTTATCTGTGCCAATCGTTCGAACGAGTAGAATTTTGACTTTGAGGGTAGTTGCAGATGGAGATAATCGTTCTGTTGATTTCGGCATTTGGGGATATTGTCTGAAATCTGTTCATAGGTATGTGTATTCTGCCGAGGCCTGGAGAGATTTTCTGATTCAAACTTTTCATCAGTGACAGCGGAGAAGTAGGAGTCAATCCTCGGTGTACTCGATGGATGGTTGGCTGGACCATCCAATCGGATGTCTTTGAATTTCTACAAACTACTGAAAATCTATCGAATATACCATCTAACATCGAGGCATCTATGTTGGCCATTTATCCAGCAGGTTGGCCATCTAACACCGTATCCCATTCCACTTCCTGACATAATCGGGTAGTCGCAGCTCTTGCCTTCATATGCTTCATATGGTTCCTTTCTGTAGCACTCAGAAACAGAATCGGGACTAGGAGATCATTCCAAGCAGTTCGGGACCCACCATTCTCAAGATTACAGTTCGTTCTGACGTGTCTCACCACCCTCGCTACATTTTTTGTCCTTCTCGTTCATATCCAGTTGGTGATATCTGTCAAGAGGAGTATCCGACTACCTCCACCTAATGCGTTGCAAATAGGATGGGGCAACTCAGTGGGTTTTTATTCTATCGGACAGCCAGAGTTCCTCAACAAGTTTTCTCAGACATGGTTCTCTGTCGCAGCCTTCGTTTGTTTGCTAGGGGAACTATTCATTATCAAAAGTATCCGAAGTACTAGGCACAAACAAAAAGCACAGGTTCGATTTGATTATACAGTGGTCCGTGAGATGTACTGTGACACTGAATCATTGCACTCAGAGACTACCTACGACGGCTCCTACAGAAGAAAACATGCAGACGAGAGCAAAATCACGCGTTACCATTCTCATGGATTCATAGCTATGAAGCAACAGCTAGACTAATGCCATCATCCAGAGTGCTTTCAACACTCTTTTGAAAAAACATCTGGCCCAGTTGTGAGTAACACCTCCTGTTCAACCATGCAGGATCATCTTATCAGAGCATTTACAAGTAGGCGAATCTCTGTTGCATTCCCTCTTGAAATCATGCATTTCAATTAACTACTTCGAAATTACAACTTCGATACTGGGATGGCTCGTAAGGACTCATTTTTAATAACTTGTTAGGTCCATCTGGAACAATACACTACAACATGATCTTGCTGGCATCTCCAAGAACAAGATTGTCAATCAATCTTGTCTTCCCTACATAAAGTGCCCCGTTCAAAAGAATGACATCAAAGTCCTTTCGTGTCACCTTGTCGTCGACAATATCAAAGGTATCGGCATCGTTGAACTCAATAAAATCCAAATGCATTTTTACGTCCAGGCCGTTGTCTCTTGCTTGCCTCTGCCTTGCTGTTATGATTTCTTGAGCCTTCGACAGGCACTCAGACTTTGATGATCCCACCTCCCAAGCAGTTTTGGCCGCGACAAGAGCTTGGTAAAGAGTTGGTGCGAATTCTCGCTCATCTCGAGACAAATATGCGTTTCGCGATGATAAGGCAAGCCCATCCGTGTGATCGCGAGCTGTCGGCACAATACGAACATTCTGAGATAGAGGATAGGACATCAACAAGTCACTAGTTAGGCGTTTGATGAGAAGAGCCTGTTGAATGTCTTTTTGTCCAAAGTATACTCGTGTTGGCTGAAGCAATGACCAAAAATAATTTATTGAGTGTCTTTGTCCAGTGGCCAGAGTAGAGAAGGTACAAACTTGGACAACGTTGAGCAATTTTGTCACGACAGTAGCAACTCCACGGAAAAATGTTGGTCGACTTTTGCCCTCCATCTGATGACTATACCCTTGAACTTCTACAAAAGTGCCTTTTTGAGTCGACACATCTTGCGTGATCCCAGTGGGATATATCTCTTTGACATGGGGAAGGAATATGGCTGATGGTTGTCGTACATCCGTATGCTCAGTTACTAGGTTACCTGTAAGAGGGAGGGAGGGGTCTGTGAAGCTAACTTTGGCAAGAGCGGCAATATCTTGTTCCAGTGTACGTGGATATGTTTCTAAATCTTCATGAGGAGCGAATTGTGCAGGGTTCACAAATATGGAGAGGGCAGTGAGGTCATTTTCTGCTAGAGACTTGCGGACTGTGAGATGAGTCAGTGATCTGTTTCGATGGAGATGTCTTTTTGACAGACCGAGGGAGAGATGGCCCTCGTGCAGAGCGCCCATGGTAGGGACAAACCCAACAGACTTTTTCTCCAGCAAGGCCTTTTCTCGCCATTGACGAAATTGAACAGCAGTTTCATAAATTGGTATAGATGGAAGGATCGTGGACATTGCACGACTAGTGGCCGATAGACGGCTGGGAGAGCAACGTAGCAAGGAGTAGGCTGTCCGGACTACCAGCATAGGGAATACTCGAAAACAGACGAGGTCAAATGTATCAAATATATCTAATGGTTACAGAACTTTTTGTCGCTGCCCTTTGTTCCATTCTGTCCGCCAACGCAACCATGCATCTTCCCTTCCACCATCAGGCCATATTGCCCAACCGTCACGGATCTGCAGCCATACAGACACTGGATTATTGAGTGCAAAATATTTGGTGCGACCCATGAAACACATGGGATATCTTTCCGGAATAAGTTCAGAAACGAAGTAGAACGACACGCCCAGAATACTACCGAGACATAGACCCCAGAAAATTTGATGCCAGTTGTGATATTCAAGGTGATAGCTGTATGGGGGTGGCAGATCGGGAGAGTGGCATGTACATGATCACTTAATACTCACCGAGAATATGCAACGCCACCTGCCCACACAATAAGACCAATATAAATAGCTACTCGCCACATGTTATCCAGTATTCGGAAACCTGTAGTCACGAAGCGGTGCTTGAAGAACATATGACATATCAAGAATGTCGCAAAGTAGCCCATATATTGACTATGAGACGAAGGAAAACCATAACCACTTCCAATGTTTTCTAAGGTGGATTACGCGCGTATTATGACATGAGACATTTCAAGAACTCACGTTTCGGTCTATCCTGTTTAACTGCACGTTTCACCGCATAATTTACGCCTTCGCTCAGTAGCTGTCCAATCCACATTACAATGACAAGGTACTCGCGGGTCTGCACTGCTAACACAGCATATGACGCCTGATGAGCGGCAAGTTCATCATGAGCAATGGGTAGCTTCGTAAAAAATGATGTCTACTCACCATCAGAAGAATAGGACTTAGGGTGATTAAAGCCAAACCTAAGGAAAAGATGGATTCATCATTATCTAGAAAAATATCACAGGTTAGGTTGTGGGAGAACAATTTTGCAGCTCACACAGAATATGTGTTAGGTCTAAAGAAGTCTTTGGACCTTGATACTCAGTCATATCAGCTTGAGCTCAGGTCGAAGTAATAGACGTCTTGAAATTCCCACATTCTCTTCCATGGGCATTCATAACACTAAAAATCAGAACTTCGTCTGAGTTGCTCTGCTATGTGAGGAACCATCGCTTATTTTTTTCTCAAACTAAAACGAGGTGTATATCAAATAGTAATGAACAATGTACAATTTCTGATGTTTCGCAGGCGGTTAACACGTCTCCTGCACCCGAGTCCATTTTAATGGCAAATATTGGCAGCGCATTTCTTGGTGACCTTCAGGCGAAGCGCATCCGCAACCTCTCGTCTCCACCACCCTCTCCAACCACAGCTACCTTGGGAAATATTCGTCCTATGAGTGTATCTCTACCATCGTCCCGGTCACAACAGGATGAACAGCTCGGAAAAGCCTGGGCAGCATTGGTGCAACCACCACACAAGGCGACTATCGACCCCGTTCTGGCACTAGAACTGCGTGTGCGGTGGTTGGAAGTATTAGTCCTTGGGACTACTGGCCCTGACACGTCTGTGAATGTGGTTGACAAGAACAAGTCTCGCAATGGTGACGAGAAGAGACAAAGAGACCCAGGAAATACTGGGGGAAATACTGGGAGTCGACAGGGCCCGGGCTCAGAGAAACATAAGGAGAAAGAGAGAGACAGAGGAAAAGGGACACGGTCTACTGATACACTAGCTCGGTTGACGGAAAATGTGACGAAACGTTTGAAAGCTATTGTCGAGACCAACGAGGGCTTGAAGAAATTCATGGATACTTGTGCGTTCCCAATTACGTTCTCAATTACTCTCCTTAGTCTGTACTCAGCCATGCTTCAGACGACCAGCATGCACAATATCTCACTCCTACGTTCGCCCTCTCAGGAACTATTGATGTAGCATTACCCTCAACGCCAACATCAGATAATCCAGAAGGCTTGAACTCTTCCCTCCTCCCCTTGTACGAGAACCTATCTCCCGATGAACTTGAGGCCTATCTAGCAGAAATGGAATCAGACATACGTGCTGCAGATCGGGATATGCTGGAAATAGAAATGCTCGTTAGAAGAGGTGCTACTGGGGCTGGCAGGCTTGGTGGTCAGCATCTTTTTGCTCTTCGTCCTTTGTGATGGTGTTCACATGTGCTGGAAGACTCCGAGACGCTTAATCCCCGCCTTGCGAAGCTCATAAAGGAGCATGGAGAAGATGTCAAGCTTGCGCAGAATCTTGAAAAACGCGTGGCACGACTGGTAGAACGACATGTTACTCAAGTAAGTCACCTCTTATGTTGTAGGCATCGCTGGTCATACATTGGCAATTTTTGCAGATCGATGCGCTTTCTGAGCTTTTTGTGGCCTGGGATAATACATTACTAGAATCGGAGAATCGGGCGAAGCAACTGGAAAAAGAGGCACGGGAAAGACAAAGGCTAGGATTAGAACCACAAGTATCGTAGCCTTGCGAACTTCTACCTCTCAACATGAACATTATCAGGCCTAAACCAAAACATAGTGTTTCTGTCTTGGCTCGATATCTTCCAGTTGACATTGCACAAACCATTTTTGATGAGGTACATTTGGTGAATTTGTACAAGCTAAATCACCGCTTCAATCGCCTCGGTGACTAGCATCGGGAATCCAAAGAAATGGCATTAGTCAATACCATAAAGAATTCGAAAATCATTGAAGTCAGGATCACAATTATAAAACTGATTTGAAGGATAGGCCTATACTATAGGCCTGGGGGTTAGGGGGTACCCAAACCGGGGTTGAGTCGTCTCCAATCAAGGAGCCAAGAGCCTAATAGTCGAAACTGAATCCAAACTCATGGACAACTTCCATACTAGTGGACCTTGTGTGCCCGATGAGGGCTTCTTCACTTCGACTTGAAAAATTCACCTGGTCCCTTGAACTCTCACCTCTCCAGCTGAAAGATAGCACACTCAATTTGTGTAGCGTGAATCCTCCGCTTCTTAGCATATCAATTGCAGAACAACATGCTAACCACAGAAAAACTAGTATAGAAAAACTAGTACGTGTGATCAGTTACTCCATTTGGAATGGAGACCTCAATGTGCTATATGTGTTGGAACAATCGGGGGAGGGTTACAGACGGATAGTGAATATAAAGCAAACTACACTACTCGTATAGCTATCCGAAACAATCGAACATGAAACAATAAGAAACATACTAACCACGTGTATTGCGCAAGCTCACATGAATCCCAGAATCCAACGATATGAATCTCACTTTGTTCATGCATTGAAGTTCTGTATTTGGGTGTAGGTGAGATCCGTCCGGTCGAGTCCAAGAATAAGTGTCTGTCCTACTACATCCTCAAGACGACAAATTTCTATCACTAGATGTCTCATTCCATACGAATTCTAGACGATGCCTTGGATGCAGTTGGCAAGACACCTCTTATCAGGCTTGATAAGATTGCCCAACTGCATGGATTGAAGTGTAACTTGCGTGAGTTATCAGTGCGGTTCTGGCGCTTGGCTCGTTTGCCAATTTTTGTCGTACAGTGGGAAAAGCCGAGTTTCTTTCTGTTGGGGGTTCGGTGAAAGATAGGATCGCGAAAGCTATGGTGGAGGCAGCTGAGAAAGATGGGACCTTGATTCCAGGTCGAAGTGTCATTATTGAGCCTACATCAGGCAATACAGGTTCATTCGATTCTTCGAATTCGCTTACAGTGCACGTCGTTGATACATTTGAAAACTATACAGGGATTGGACTTGCTCTCGCATGTGCCGTCAAGGTGATCTATAATATATTTGAAACGTGAATGGTTGCCTAAAACTACAGATAAGGGGTATCCAGTGATTATCACCCTGCCCACAAAAATGTCACTCGAGAAAGAGGCAACATTATGCGCGCTTGGGGCCACAGTCGTCCGAACGCCTACAGTTCCTTGGGATTCGCCAGAAAGTTTGATAAGTTGCGTGGAATTTATATCAAACAGTCTCGTCGCTGAATTCCTTCCCGATTGTAGGCGTGGCGCGGAGATTGGAGAAGGAAATACCTGGAGGGGTTATTTTGGATCAGTATCATAATGTTGGTATTCAAAATTATCTGTTTTACGTTGCGCGATTTTGACAATGCTTAGGTGAATAACCCTCTTGCCCATGAATGGACGACTGGGCCTGAGATTATTGAAGCTGTTGTTTCGACGCCTTCGACGCCATCGAGACTCTCATCAGGGAAGGTTGATGTTATCGTTGCCGGCGCAGGTACCGGAGGAACGGTCACTGGTCTATCTCGAGCTGTTAAGAAACATAACAAGGAATGCATTGTAGTTGGCATCGATCCTGTAAGTAGAAGAATTTCTTGTACCGATCAGCAGATTAGGGCTGTTGATCAATTACTCTTAGAAAGGAAGCATCCTAGCCCTCCCGGAATCTCTCAACCTTGAGGGTGCCGGAAAACCGTACGTGATTGAAGGAATTGGGTATGATTTTATTCCGGATGTGTTAGTTCGGCGGGAGGTGGATACTTGGCTGAAGTCGGGTGATGATGAATCCTTTGCTGGTGTTGAGCAGCTGATCAAGGTAGAGGGCCTATTAGTCGGTGGAAGCAGCGGTAGTGCTTTAAGTGGTGCACTTCGCTGGTTGAAAACGGCGGAGGGATCAAAGGTCGCCACTACTCCGGGTAAGAATGTTGTGGTCATCCTTCCTGACAGGCGAGTCTCGGTAAGCTCCTTGCTGGCCAACATTGACTCTCAATGTAGCATTCGCAATTACATGAGCAAACCTTGGTTTCTTGATATGGCGATGGAAAACAAAACGACATCCATGAGTAAGATAGTCCAGAACATTTTAGGCAAGAAAGCATTGGCTCAAGACGAGGTTGAACAAGGTCACGAGTAAACCAGATGCAATAGCTCAGCGCTCGAGACTGATCCCGCAAGGTAAGAGTTGAAACGTTAGATAACGATAGATGAAGCAGACTGTTTTGACATATGAACCATACATCCGTTTTATATCTGATAACATTGCACAACTGTATAGAATGTTGATTTACGATCGTTTGACATATCAATACAAAGCATATCAAGATGTAGAACAGCTATAATCAGAATGAACTTCACCAAACAGAAGTCCGTCTCTCGAAAACAGATTGAGTTCCTTAATTTAGGCCCTCACCAGAACCGATTACAGCACATAAATTCGCTGCCCGGGCAGAAATAGGCCAAAAAATCGCTCACACACAAAAATAAAAGAAAAGAGAAAAGGATACAATGGGAATGTGTTTCAAAAAAAGTTATAGAAGAGAAGAAAATTTCGAACATCAATTGATGATTGGCAAGCAAGGATAAACACGCGTCTTGTGGTCTTCAAATTTCTTAATCCATCTAAACCTGGGTCATGAGCGTTGATTAATTATACGACTAAAGATATTTCTATCGAGACGATATAATATCCTGACAGAAGACGCATAGAGTTGTCCGTCATTCGACTGGTATTTGTGCGAAGACATTGAAGGTCACCTTGACTCACTGTTTTCCAGTACGTTTGCCATGGCAAATTTGGGCGAAGTTTTGAAAAATCTGGAGAGCGCGAAAGTTACTGAACGACAAGAAGGACTCAGTGGGATTCGGACTGCTTTTTCAAAGCCCTCGTTCCTCCGTACATTCCATCTTCACGAAGATGGACAAACAGAGGACAGAAATTGGATCTTCGTTTTCAATGCACTTTTTACAATGGTCCGATTGGAGAAGGCAGAATATGCAAAGTCATTGACAAAAAGGACACAGCCCAAACCTGCAGTAGTGAAACGGCTGACCGATGCTGCAAACACAGTAAGGTGGTTGGTGGAGAGTGCCGTCACGTATCTTGGAAAGGATGCCATGGGGCAAGTATTATATCATCTGAGGGACGAAATTGTTCTTAGGATGGAAATTTTGACACCGATCGCTTTGGACTATGCGAAAGCTATAAAATGTATCCTTGGTTTCAAGCCCCACCTGGAGCATATTGGCGACGGCGATTGGAATAGGCTTCTGGCTTTGGCATTTAATGTGGTATTGAGAGATCCTCCAAGGACGATCTTAGAAGACAGTATGGACTGGGAGGCGGAATCAGGGGACGAATTGCCAATGTTGCCAAGAAAGAGGGAGGAGGAGGAGGAGGAGGAGGAAGAGGAAGAAGAAGAATTCCGTACACAGGGAAAGAGGAAGCGTGGAAAGTCCAAAACACCATCCGTCAGTGTGAGACTCAAGATAACAAATCCCAAAAATGTAGGTTTGATTCCTGTTTCCCTTGAGCAAGTCGAGTTCGTAGCAATTCTGTCCATTCTACTCACTTATTCTGGGGCACCCATTCTCTCTCCTGATAATCCTCAACTACATCGAGCTATTTTCACACGTCTTCAGCGGTTTCTGAAGCTCTACCCAGCTGATTCATCGTTACTTTACGATTACTTGTTGGCTCTTTCGGCTACTCTGGATCACTTGGCCCTCAATCACGTCAAGGACACGCAAAAATTTGCTCGCAGTGCCTGGAATTATCTGATTATGTTGTGGAATACAAAGGACAAGAGGATAAAGGAACACCTCATCATTGTCATTCGATTCCTTTTACCCTATTTGACGGCGGATTTTGGCCTCAAATCTGTCCGGGACTCCTACGACCAAGTTGGGGCTTTATGGAAGCTGTACAGCACTCTTGAGGGGGAGGCAGCACAGCGTAGGGGAATTGAGGGTCTCAATCTGGATTCTCTGCGCCTTGATGTCAGTTCTAAAGTGACAGGAGCTCAGACGACGGAGCCTTTTATTGCACATACGTTTCGCGCAGGATGGTCTTTTGATTCTGGTCAGGCAATTTCTTGGGCCGTGCTCGAGACACAAGCTGACTGCGCAGCTAAGGTATTTCAGATCTGACCCATAAGTCATCTTTCGTCGTCTCATTTCTTTCAAGTTGTATGAACTCTCAGAGTCAATGAACAGCGGAGCAACACCTCTTCCCGTAAAAGGCGAAAAGAAACGCAAAATGGACAATGGAATCACGTCTCTTCTTTTTGGTATTCACAGCGAGTCATCTCAGCAAGCTTGTGTCTTCAATCTTCAGGTCTTCCTATTCCTGATTGATCGCCATTGGTTATCGATTCATCATTCCTTGAAACTCGGCATTGTCGATTCCCTCATCCAGCTTGCAACGTCAGATGAGCCTCTAATACAAAATTGGGCGTTTTTATGCCTAGCGGCAGTCGTTCACGGGGAGCGCTTTTTGGCAAAAGCAAAGGATTCGACTCTAGCATCTCAGAGCTTCCAGCCATCTCAGCTACAGACTGCATATGAGAGCTCCACATGGGACTCAATTTGGACACATTCTATCCGACGTATTAATGCTCCCTCAACTTGCCGTGCTGCTTCGCATGCGGCTTATGCTCTAATTTTTCAAGCCCCGAGGGTTCTCTTAATACCATTACCCTCCTATCGCATCCTAGCTGAGATTGAATCTCTCGCATCTGATCTCGAGGTCCAAGGGCCCTCCCACCCATATGATTCGGTATGCAACTTCTTGTCTCAGTGTATCAAAATTGCCAATCAAGATGCCCGATTATATCGTATGCATTTGGAAGACAAGATCATTGGCTGGATGACTGATCACTGGAAGGCAACGAAACTTAGGCCTATACCACAAACGTTACGAGATGGTATCAACTTACTACAGGCAGTTTGTGGTGTAACGCGAGAAAGCTTTCTGATATCGCGCTCGTCACTTCCTGCTTGCAGTATTACCCCTGTGATCATAAAAGAGAGTACAGAGAAAAACGTCCGAGAATTCTTGTTATCAGCCAAACTACCTTCACCTAGTCAGCGGACTCCTGTCAGGACCACAGATAGTCAGATGCCCTCTGTCGTAAGAGAAATTAATGTGGGAGTCGGAACCGCCGAATTAATGCCCCCTCAAGCTCGCGAACGCAAGATTTCAGCAATCTTCTTGCGTAACTTGGAATTATTATCCGATGAGTGGGGAAATGTTCATGAGAATCGGATCAGCATGACCGCTGATGTCGCCCGCCAAACAATAGATTGTGCTCTTTTATCACTTATTTTTGAATCATTACTCGTTTACAATGGTATCGCAGCAAACCGGCACCTGGTGCAAACGTCGACAAAACTGATTCTCAGCGTCACCCGTTCCTTGCATGGTTCGACCTGGAATGTGGCTGAGAAGGCTGGTGTTTTACATGCTCTCGAACCTCTTGTTCTCCTGGATGAAGAAGAAGAGGCTCTTGAGAGTTCAGCTTGGGAAACGATGTTGCCTCCTGGAACGGGTTCCGGTATCAAGAAGCATGTATTTTACAGACTTGCAGATAAATTTGAGGCTCTCGAAAGGCATGGAAAAACGCAGCGAATGAATCTATTGCGAATTATATGGCAGCTACCGGATGTGCGTGGCCTTATTTCATTTTATCTCGTTCCTGTTGAGATCATGTTCTAGGCAGAGAAACATCTTTGTCAAGTCATCGTAACGCTGCGCAAGCTGTTTTCAGCGCTGATTTCCACCCAAACATTAGAAACCAATAGCGCACCAGGACTTGAAAACGATGATCGTGATAGCTTCGATCCAACCAGGATTGCTACCAGTAATATGGGCTCCACCTCGCAGGGAATCCCTGGAAATGACGCTTACTTATCGCGAATTTTGGAAGTCTGCATGCGCTTCCTAGCCGCTGGTCCACTGCTCCAGTCTGTTTCAGGAGAACCAACCAAAGACATCCATACTATCAATACTATCCTCGAATGTGGTATTGTTAATGCCAATGGATTCCTTATCGGTTTCTCGCTCCTCTTAGCCGAGATCAAGAGGAGAACATTCAGCCTTGGCAATGGTCTTCAACGATACTTGGATATTCTAGATGATTTCTTTGGATCATATGAATACGAGCAAAGCGAGCGAATGCAGCAGATTGTCTCCAAGTTCTTACACTCCATCTTGGATTTATGGTTGACCAATGCCGAAGTGAGAAACCAGGTGGATGCGTTGCCGAAATGGTTGCTCAAGAGCCACAGAAAAGGAAAAGCGAAATACAGAACCGAACGTGACGCTTTCGTTCGCTTTGTCGATAAGATGACATTACAAGAGCCGCAGGCACTCGAATGGTTGCTCTCATCAGAGAAAAAAGGGCTGTCAGAAGATGTTTTGCTCAACCACCTGCCGCTGGAAACGTGGAATCAGGACAATGACGTCAGAATTCGATTTCGGGTAGCAGTTTTGAACGCTCGCCTATTCCATGCCATACAACGATTAGATGTCTATCCTTCGAGATTATATACGGGGATTCGGGAATTCTATGATGGAGTCGAAGTGCACCAGTGAGTAGCTATCGCATTGTAATGGAGTGCATGAAATTTACTCCGTGACATTAGGTATGAACATATCTTATCCCGTTTCTTGGTGTTGGGCAACATCATGGTCGCTAGCTCATCGGTCCGTCGAGGTCCTTATTGGCACCTAATTGAAACTTGCCTCTTCTCCGGAGAGTACTCTTCACACATCGAGGCCATCTTATACTCAGTATCCGAATGTCTCGATTTAAGCCCTTCGTCTCTGTTCGAAGCTTATGCCTCACAAATGGGATACTCGATGATGAAGTCAAATGAGGGCGATTTCACTCGTATCCCTCCCCACCTCATCGGTTTTGAGGATCGGAAACAGGCTGCCTGCTTTACCTTGTCAGCATTTGCTCCAACATACATCGCGAGCCAATCTAGGCCCAAGTTTGAGGTCCATTGCAGATTAGTTGGTGTCTCGCCAGAAGCTACATATCTTGAATGTTTTGGCGATATTATCGGAGCCGTCTCTGCATACTGGTTTCTGCACCATTCTGATGAAGGTAATAATGCCCAAGAGCTTGAACAGCACCTACGGCAGACATCTTACGGCACAGACTTTGATCGAGATTTTCAGGATAATGCTGATGCAGTCGCACTGGCAGTTGTTCGGTCACTCTCAGACCAAGCCATTTCGTCCGCCGGAGATATCTATCGCAACTTGGAAGCAAAAGGAAAGAAAATTGCAGAGACCTTCGCCAAACTTGTTCAATACCGTCTCAGTGATAGCTGTGAGGTCCATGAACCCAATCTTCCCGCTTTTAGCATTTCAGTTGTGCTCCGTACCCTCGCCTGGCTTTTGGACAGATCCTGTGAAGCACCAATGAAATCTATGACATACCACATTCTTCACGGTATCTTTGCTGCTATACACCAGTCCCCAGTTGTGAATGAGCAGCTTCGTTTAGCTAATGCTCTTGCAGTGTGGATATCTCTTCGCTGGGAAGATTTCGTTGACTCTACGTTGCTTCACTCGCTTGTTCAAAATTCTACAACACTTCTGACTGAGCCAGACCTCGCTCACGCAGCTCAGTCAATGCTTGAGTGGGCTTTCGGTCTCTACCAAGAGCGAAAGATCAAAGATACAGCTTTTTCGGATATCATCATCCGTATCTGTAGCATTTCTCATGAATACGCCAGATCGCGCTATGATGACCTACAAAAGCTGGGCCTTTCCTTGATGGGTTGGATTGATAAACAAGCCATTCTGTTGTCTGGTGCCGCCGTGCACTTGCAAGTCCTTCGGGCTTTGCCAACTTGGCCGTACCCTGCTACACCCGATTTAGCGCATATTGCATCAGCGCAATCATCAGAAAGCTTAACTGCCATCCTCCTAGACGACAAGATCACTTATAATAAATTCCGTCTCGTGCGGTGTATGTATGATCATATACTGACAGGAGGGAAACTCAAAGACTACATCCCTAGACTTGATTTTTGGCGCCTGAAAGATTGCATTCCAGCCAAAACCGAACTTCAGCAAGAAGACATTGAAGCTTTTGCATCTCTCTTGTTTTTGAATCACGGAGATATCGGTGGCTTAACAGGTGAACATCGTCCTTCAGTCTATGATCAATATCGACGTGCCTTCGCCCACAAGAATGAATCGGCACAAAGCCCACGCTTGATCCGCGAAGTTGTTACTTATGCATTGTTCCAACAATTGAATAATCATTCCTCGAGCCAAGTCTTTTCCGCGTATCGAACATTGCGTCGAATAATGGCTGTTCTGGATCGTCTAGAAATACACAGCGGTCCTCATGATTATAATAGCGAGTTGGGGTACCTCCGAGCCTTTCCAAGGCGTGCAGAGACACGATCAACTTCCAAGCTAATTGAAGTGCTGGCACTAGACAGCATGCTCGAGTTCACTGCAAATTTCAGTAAATGGGTTATGGTCTTTAGCACCCAGCTCAGTGACTGTCTTGCAGAATACGACAACTTTTTTGCTCAACTCTCCCCCATTCTGAGTACAGATGCTGACCTCGCCAGAGAGCTCCTTCCCATTTTAATTCATGGTATTTTACGGACCGAAATTACTGATGGGAAATATACATCGAAGTCATATCGCCGCCTCCTCACAGACTACCTCACATCCGTCCTAGTCTCCGAACACACAAGTGTGGCATCCAGACAATCTGTCATTGACACCGTCCTCCACCTTCGGCAGTTTTCTCCTCTGAAGGACGTGCCTCTGTCTTCGAACAGATGGCTGAAGCTTGACTATGAGCTTCTTGCAAAGAACGCGGTTATTTGTGGGGCATATACGACTGCTCTACTTTTCTTGGAACTCAACGTAGATCACCCACTACAGCAATCTAAAACCGTGACTTCCTCAGAAGAACTTTTTTATGAGATATACTCCCATATCGATGAACCAGACGGATTTTATGGGATTAAGCCGGCAGATTTGCACCAGTTCCTCTCTCGTCGATACCACCATGAAAAACAATGGGACAAAGCGCTCCAGTTTCATGGAGCAACACTCGAGGCAGAACCAGACAATGCGACCAGTGCAGACAGTTTACTGCAATCCGTCAGCTCATGGGGTTTCAACCACCTCGTGATGAACACCCTTCGTTCTACCGGTTCCACCTCTTTAGATTATCGTCTTGGGTGGCGAACTGAGACTTGGGATTTGCCGGAGCGCAAAGAATACTCAACTGAGTCGTCCTTGTATTTTGCGATCCATGCAGTATATCAGGAACGAAATAGCCGCCTGGTTGATGCAGTAATTGACAAAGGCATGTCCTGCACAATGGAGAGACTGAGGACCTTGGGCTCGGAGAACTTAATCGAAATACGAGAAATTGTTCGGGAGATAATGTGCTTGAAGGAAGTTAATGATTGGAGAAAAGGATCTATCCAAACTCGGCTTCAGACGCGCCAGGTCAAGATCGATGATTGGTCAAAGTATATCGAGATCGACTCACATTTTGAGTGCGTTAATTCTTCATTTATTTGTCCTGAAAACTCACCCTCACTTTTGATCTTCAGCTTTGTGGACCTGGAGACCATAATGGCAACTCGGATCTCGCTATTACACTCCGTGAGGCAAAGGGAAGAGCATCAACGAATTGGAAATATGACCACCCCTTTCGCTAATGATTTGAAAGAACTCGAAAAGCGATGCCTTGTCCGTCTTTCTCAAGCGGCTCGAGGTGCCAATGAAGTACAAATCGCGCTGAATTCGATCATGCGGGCACACAAACTTTATCCTCAGTCTTCGCCAGAGGTTTCGGAAGAATTCGCTAACGTCTTATGGGAACAAGGAGAACAAGCAATTGCTATCCAGTATCTCCAAAAGGTAGTCAACCCTCTGGATCAATCGCAAAACTGCGATGTTCAAATGACGACCTATCGTGCTCTCCTTCGGGCAAGGCTGGTGGGTTCCAGCAAATTACGTCTAGAGATTCCCCTCATCTCTGTTCCAGGGATCCTGGATGGCCACCGCGTGCTTGGAAAAGCCAACCACTATCTGGGAGGGTTACCTACAGAAAGCCATTCATGAACTAGGAGTCGGACCGTTATCTGATACTGAATCATCTCGGAGCCGTGCAACTGTATATCATGACTGCGCTGTTTTTGCTGAACAACAATACCAAGCAATTCTCAAGTCACCCGACGCAATCCGCTGGCGAGTTTATGTCGAGAGGAAGAGGCAAGAAGTCGAGGAGCTGAGTAAGGAATTGGCTTCAACTTCAGATCAGGACGAGCAGCGGAGGCTCAAAAGGCAGCATGGAAAAGCCAACAAGTTGCTTCAGGAGGATAGTGAGCAATTCAGAAAACACAACACTGATCGTGACAGATTTCTGCGACAAGCCATGGAGATGTTTGCAAGATCCTTGGAAGTTGCAGATATTTTTGATGATGATGCCCCGATCCGATTTTGTTCACTGTGGTTTGCTAATTTTGATGGTGGAGAGGACCCTCAGAACACGATAGACGTTTCTTTGTCTCGCATACCCTCTTACAAGATGATCTTCCTCGCAGTAAAGTTTTTCATGGACACTGATGATGACTTGATTCTAATAATAACACTCAGCATCAACTCACTGCCAGACTTTCTTTGCCGATCGGCGATTTACCAAAGAGTCAAGGAAACCTACAAGAGATGGTGCTGCGCATGTGTCGAGAACATCCCTTTCACAGTACATACCAGCTTTATTGCCTGCTTCCCCATACCGAACGCATTGTTGGGAATTTCTCAAGGCGACAATCCAGTCGGCTGATGACGCCGACGTTGATATCAACTCAAATGGAGCGTGGCTCTGCAGCTCAAACCATGTTTGAAAGATTGCGTGCAGATCCAACAGTGTCAGATAAGATCGCGGATATTGAGAAGCTGTGCAATGCTTGTTGGGAGTGGGCTAAATATTCCTTGAAGAACCAGGGCAATTCCTGGGGAAAACCCAACAGCATTCCCAATGACCTTCTTATCTGTCGTATCAAGGATCTCAGGGTACCTGTCCCCACTATATCCACTCCTATAGACCCCAGCATGAAATACACCGATTGTGAGTGGATTCAGGGTTTCGAGAAGCAATTTCAAACTGCAGGTGGTATCAACCTGCCAAAGATATCTGTTTGCATTTCATCCAGGAACAATCGGTACAAACAGTTGGTGCGTTGCAGTGCTCTTTTTTTGCATTTGATTAACATCCTGTATGGAATAGTTTAAGGGTTCGGGAGACGACGATTTGCGTCAGGATGCGGTAATGGAACAGGTCTTCGATGTTGTCAATGCTGTGTTACGCCGGGATAGGCAGACGAAGCGCCGCGAACTGAGTGTAAGAGGTTACAAAGTCATACCACTTGACAGTCAGTCTGGTCTTATTGAATTTGTCACGGAGACGACCCCCTTGAAGGAATGGTTATCGGCAGCCCATAAACGGTAAGCATTTGATGGTGTGATGTCAGTGGCCATGTTCTCATCCTAAACTTAGATTCCGACCTCAAGATATATCGGAAAGGGAGCTCAGATCTCGACATCAAAAAGCCCAGGAAGAATTCCGTGTAGATGCCGATGGACAGAAATTATTACAACAATTTCTTGACGTTCGGAAAGTATTTAAGCCTGTGATGCGACACTACTTCTCCGAACAAGGCAGATCACCGGTAGTGTGGTTTGCCATGCGATTGAAATATACTCGGAGCGTCGCTACCACTTCGATTGTTGGGCACATTCTCGGGCTGGGAGATCGACACACATCCAATATTTTGTTGGACAATCGTTCAGGAGAAGTTGTTCATATCGATCTAGGAATTGCTTTTGATCAGGTGATTGTTCATTGCGAAGTTGATCCATTTTGAGACTCAGTGATATGGTTTTTTTCTCCAAAAAAAGGGCAAATTGTTGCCTGTACCTGAGACTGTTCCATTCCGTATGACTGCGGATATGGTAGACGGGATGGGAAGTTCAGGTCCACAGGGCGTTTTTCAACGATGCGCAGAAGAGACCCTGCGTGTCCTTCGGAGTGGATCGGATGTTATCATGACTGTGCTCGAAGTGTTTAAACATGATCCATTACATTCATGGTAAGTTCCCAATACTAGCCCATATGCCTTTTGTATGCGAGCATGACCATCTTTTTTATTCGAAAACAGGACTATGAGTGATAGAAAACTACAAAATGCACAACGATCCGAACGTCAAGCGACATTAGCACCAGAACAGAACCAAAATCAAAATCACCCATCTGATTTATCAAAACAACAGCAACAGCAACAAGGACAAGGACAAGGTTATGGATTCGGTATCAGTATCGATATGAGTAGCAATACAGCTGAAGAAGCAGCTGATCGGGCACTTTCGTCTGTTGCTCGTAAATTGGATAAATCGTTGAGTGTGAAATATATGGTGAACCAACTTATTGCAGAAGCTACGGATCCCTCTAATCTTGCAAAGATTTTTGCTGGTGAGTGATTGATGTTGTTGTTTTAACGTCAATGACGTTTGGTTAGGTTGGGCTCCTCATTTCTAAGAGACTTTTTGTTGGTTTTTTTTGTTGGTATCTTATTTTTTTAGTTTTTTGATTCTTAGTTTATAGTCACTCCCATTGTATTTTATTCATGATTTATCACTTTGTGACACTTTTCAGCACAACTATTGTCATACACCGCCTGAGAAACAAGTGAATCCATAATTGTTTATATATCTATATTTATGTACATAGGAAAAAGAAAAAGAAACAAGCTAACTACAAACAAACAAGCCAGAATATTCTCCCCTCCCCTCCTACATTCAAACCATTCAACTTGAGTTGTGTGGTTGTGTGTGTGTGTGTGTATGTGTATGTGAGAGAATTATAGCGCAACATACGTAAATCTCCAATCAATCAATCGAAGAAAAAAAAGCGTGCACGAGTAGGTATGTGTGGATAATGACAAAAAAAGAAAACACAAGAAATGACAACGTCCGGACGACTCAACAGTCTCTTCTATTTGCTCTTTGCAATTTCTCTAGCAGCCTTGATGAGGGGTGACAACGTCCGAAGCGGCTCTGACAATTTGAAAAACGGATGCTATTTGATAATCAGCACACATCCACAAAAAAAGATAACAGCAACAAGAGCGACATCTCACCTGTAACAACTCGGTCGCACTCGGCCTCTTGTCCGCATCCACCTCTAAACATTTCGCCAGATAATCCGAAAATACATTGGACAGATTCTCGGGGTTCGCGATCTTGGGAGTGCCATTGGTCGCAATCAAATACAATGCCTTGAGTGGATTCTGGTTCAGATACGGGGGTTCACCTTCGATCATCTCTATAGCCATGATGCCCAGACTCCAAATGTCCACTTTGGACCCGTATTCCTTCCGTGTGACGACTTCTGGAGCCATCCAGTAGGGGGTACCAACCATAGTTGTACGTTTGGCATATGCGGGATCGGAAATTTGAGCACAGAAACCAAAGTCGGCTGTGTGTGGATTGAATAGAGTGATTTGAGACCAATCAAGAGACTTACTGAGTTTGACATCACCGCTCATGCTCAACAAGACATTGTCACTCTTGATATCGCGATGGATGACACCATGTCTGTGTAAATGTTCCAAACCTTGGGTGGTTTCTCTGGATACAGCGGCGATCTGTCCTTCTGTCATGAGATTGGCGGTGACGACATCGGTGAGAGAGCCTCCTTCCATGTACTCCATAACGACCCATAAATCGTTTTTGTGAAGGAAAGAATCGATATAATTGACGATGTTAGGGTGACGAGAGGAACGCATGACGAGGATTTCGTTGATGATTAGATCTTTTTTTGGCTGTTTTTCGAGGTCCATCTGCTTGATAGCAACAGAGAGGTTGGTACCGACTTGATAGGCGGTGTAAACGCCACCAGAAGCACTGATAACATATGAGGAAAGGGGGTGGGGGGTGAGTCAGGCACTTACCCCTGACCAATCTTGACGAGACTCCGGTAGAGTTTGGTGGGATCGGCATCGGTACAGATTTGCTGCAAGCGCTTGATGATGTCCTGTTCCTTTGCCCTGTCAACCTTTTTCTCTCGTCGCCTGGGTGTAGCGACACCGGAGACCTTTGCAAGAGACTGGACGGGCTGCTGATGAGGGGCTTTCGGGGTGGAGGATGAGTTGGATTGTGATTTGAGAGGGAGATCGGTTGATGAATTGCCGGGAGAAGGTTTGACGAGCTTATTTGGCTGGTGGAAAGGAGGATTGGGAGAGGCAGGGGATATTTGGGGTTGATGAGAAGGAGAGCTGCGATCGCGGGTGGTATTGGCACGACCGAGATCTGTCTGCTTGTGGGGTTTGGGGGGTGCACGAGTTGATGCAGATCGATCAAGAGCAGGAGTAGGGGTTGGGGCAGGGCGATGGGCGGAAGGAACTAGACTGGCAGAAGCACGATGATCCACAGGGGCTGATGTGGCGTTGATAGGACCTGAGGAAAGCTTTTTCGGAGGGGGAGGAGGAGAGCGCTGGGCTGGTAATCAGAAAGGAAGAGAAAGAGAGGGAGAGAAACACACAGGATTTGCAAAATCAGCAATGAGAGAGTCGCCACCGACATTGCCTAGTTTATCCCAGGGATCATAGTCGCGCTGGTAGAACTTGACAATTTCCATGACAGCCTGTGGGTTTTTCTCTTGTTCTGAGCGAGAAATGCCACTCTCTTGGAGAAGCTGTTGCCATTCCTTGGGAAGACCAGTAAATTCGCCAGTGCAAGGATTATAGCCGACATGAGTGAGATGGACAGGATCATAGGGAGTACTGATTTCAAGGCGTTGGTTGGACTTGAACACATCGAGGACGGAGCCAAATACGCTCTTCTTGGGCTTTGTGGTAGTTGCACTGCGGGAGCGAGGTGTGGGGTCTTGGGATGATAGTTCCGGGGATGTAGGTGGTTGAGAGAGCCTACGCTGAGGATGGAGTGGAGGCTGGGTGGGAGATGGCTGTGGCGAGGGCTGGGTTGTTGCGGGCGACGATGAGGGGTGGGTGGTGGACAGTGAGGGGGACGACGAGGGTTGTGTGGGAGGGGTGGGACGCGGTTTGTGCAGCGAGCTACGATAATATTCGACGGTGATCTTGGACCCTCGTCGACTCTGCTCGTAGCGGGACATAGACCTACACTCCAACACGTGATCCCTCGTTGCCATGGCCAGCCACTCACTCACTCACGTGTCAAAGCGGCTCTATCCGCTCCATAGATAAAGGCAGTATAGGTCAGTTAAATCGCTGAATGGGTTATCAAAAAAGCCACTGATCCAAGAATATCATGCGGCCGACTGGAATAGATGTTGCCTCGGTGACGGCCTTTAGAGCGCCCAAAACCACAATTATAAGTTGATCTTCACCAAAGATGATGCATACCAACAATAGGCGTGCTGAAAGATAATCCCTACAGAACCAGGCCGTAGGATCATACGATTGAAAATCTCACCATATATATTGTGCCACTCTGTGTATCTCTTCCATGGCTGGTGAAAAGGGACGTCTCATCGATTGTCTCAAAAGACAATAAGCTGCAGAGCACGAATTATATATATCTTGGGCATCGGGATATCTCATAAAGTAGCTCCCAACTGGAACGATATGAGGAGATACTCGATCTCAAGCTAAGCACAAGAATGGATGACATCTTCTCCCCCCTGCTGTAAGAATCTAAATTCTGAGGATGTAGTGTATGTGTGTGAAATTCCAATGTCTCAGGACATCTGAATATTTTCAATCGTCGTGAAGACGAGACACTGCTTCACTGCTTACATTGAGACAAGCCCACTGTTATGCTTCAAGTGCACAATTGCCCAGCAACGCTGAAAACCTCACAGCCCCTATCTACTATGACAAGATCCTTGATTTTTTTTGTATTTAATAGAAACTATTTTTTATTCATGAGATTTTATACTTTATCATCTGTCTTCAAAACATATATATCTCAACAGATAAAAAGTTCAATAAAATCATGATCTGCACGTACCACATTATGAATTTGTAAATTTTTCTTTAGAAAAAACTGGTTGTGATCTTTCTCTAAACTATTAAACAATAGGATACTATAGAAAATCAACATTTTATTACACAGGTTGTGTAGAAAGGCTGTGATAGTACAGAGGAAATTCTTAGATACACTAACTAAGAAAAAGCATAGAAAAAGAAAAGAGTAGATAGATAAGGAGAACAATGTCTAATTATATGCAACCACCTCTGGGTTAGCCTCCAAGAATGTCATGATGCTTGCTAGAAGATTGCCTAGAGGACTGTTATAAGACAGTCTCAAAACAGAACATTTCTCCAGCCTTCCAGAATCTTCTTAGAAGGCATTAACTAGTACAATAGACTCAAACTATAAATAAATAGTCATGTGATAATTATATAAGCATAGAACATTCTAGAAGGTCATGTAGGTATAGGAGTTAGGTGTAAGACCAGCCAGAAATTGTATAAGTAGTAAGAAAATACAACAAAGAACTTTATTGAGTTCTTCTTGATCTTCTACCTTGGAGTAGCTCTAAGACCATCAAGATTTAATGCTCAAGGGTGTTGTTATGCTGATTACAAAATGTTCAATAAAAAAGTCATATTGAATACATGATAACCATGAGTTTACATTTACAACTTACTTTAGAATCCTCTACTATCTCTTATATTAAACCCAGCCAAGTGTTACTTACATAAAAAGGTCATTATTACAATAATAATATCTTGAGAAGCAAAAAGACATGCTAGTATCTGGTGACTAGATAATACTCTATAGGTGTCACAAAATTCTATTACTAGCTCAAGGCAAAACTTTACAGTTCTGAACTAATATTTAAAGTCTTGTAAAAAATATTATTTTTAGTTTGTTGTCTCAGTATATCAATCCAATCACTATTCTTCCTTTCTCAAGCCAGGATCCAGCTAGCTACACAGGAACACTGCCTCTATTATAGGGCTAGAAGAATAATTGTCCAGAACTAACAGTACAACAAACTATATTTTCCTGTACACAATCAGAATATCTAGAATCCCAGACCTTTATCTAGAAGACTAGGTCAGGAGAAAAGCTGACCACCTAGATTCTCTCTGTGAACAAACCACCATACTAGTTGAAAGACCACTCATGACTGTCCAAACCAGAAACCAACACTTTACATCCCAAAAGCCTCTCAAAAACATTAATGAGAATACCCTAGAAGAAAACACAGACAAAGATGTTGTTATGACTCAGAGCCCCTAACCAGATCTAACTATAATAGGAACCCAAGGCAACCTTGTATTCTTTTCTTACCTCCTGCTAAAGGCTCTAGTTAAGGATTTCAGAAGAGTTATACGCAAAGGAGTACAACAAGATGTTGTTCAGGTCAAGCAGTTCAGCTCTAAAGCTTAGTGTTGTACAGCTAATTCTGGTGACCGGAATTAAGCCAACTGTCCTTTTATCAGCAATTGACAAAGAGAACTTGATAAGAGTTCTTGCTGCATTGTGCCTTACTTATATACAAGATTATCTATTTACTAATGTTTGTTCATGTGTGTGACCATTGTGTTAGTATTGAGTTATCTTGTCGTTAGATCGTGACTCTTTTATAAAATAAATGTAAAAGAAAATGTAAAAGAAAATAAATAATGACTTAGCCATTGTGGCTAGTCAAATACCTAAAGAAACGATTCATGACACTTGGCTAGTCTGCTGGTTTAAGTTCTGAGAATAGAATATTCTATAGTTCAAGAGAAAACCAAGAGAAAGGAGAGAACTGCTGTTCTCTCTTCTCTTCACTTGTATTTATAGTCCTAGTGTTATATGAACTTGTAACTACTTGTAACAAGTACGAGTCAAGAGT
>Ga0153986_1000128_pt1 | contig 23802 bp, 29 predicted proteins | sample TSGA070MetaG_FD_104724 | JGI IMG/M metagenome (GOLD analysis project Ga0153986, IMG submission 104724) | Attine ant fungus gardens microbial communities from Georgia, USA - TSGA070 MetaG | ecosystem: Host-associated > Fungi > Mycelium > Unclassified | place: USA: Georgia, Alexander Wildlife... | reverse complement strand
TGTCAATCAAACTTATATAAACATTTAATAAATGTTTTTCTCAAAATCACCTCGGTTCGAACATAGACGCGGATTTTATTCAACAGCATGTCTTGAGAAATTGCCTCGTCGAGCCTAGCTCTTGGCACATCCTTGTTGACATAGAAGCTAAAAATTGTCCGAGATTCTCTTTGGCTTGGCATTGTTTATTTGTTTGTTATGCCATAGACAGCATGATCATTTCAAGGATGATGTCATCACACAGAACAGAATGGGAAAGGCTCCGTGATAGCATCTTTCGTGAGGAGTGGAGTGGAACTTGTGGTTTTTATGTACAACTGATCCTGATCGCCTTTGGTATCTCGATCGATACGACCTTTGTTCTGCCTGGACAACATGCTTCAGGTTCGGTACATACCAGCATGGGCCTCCGGAACGATCTCATTGGAACCCTCGGCACCATGAAATATGGTGTGTGATATTCATGTCGCCAATACAATACCTTACGCACATTTGCCGAAATATCGATTTCACGTTTAAGAGGTTCTTGCCTTTGAGATATGATACTTTCCATTCCAGCTAAAATTCTAAATAAGGACATACAAAATACAAATACCGCTCTAATCCTCTTCTAATCCTCTGTGCTGCGAACCAGCGTAAGTAATCATGAGTTGGACACGATTTGAATACACTTGTGGGGTTAACAATCCAAATTGATTTAAATTATCAATCAGTCAGTGATCCAAGTGCTTCCAATAATTTGTGTTCGAGACACACCTTCAAGCTTTGATCAATCATCGCCGAGGGCAGAGGACATCGCAATATTGAGTCGCGGCTAGCTTCTGATATTCCTGTCTGTCACTTGGTGACACATAAAACAGGCTGTTATTTAAGATATCTACCTGGCTTAAATCGCATCTGGACTTCCACGAAGTGTGTAATTCCCTGTGAATGGATCCATGTGTGGTTGGAAACTTCCCAGACACAGCTAGAACCTGACTCCCAGGTAGTAGTGAATATTTGTCTTCATCTCACGGTTTGGTCCTCTCCGAAAAGTCAATCGCTTTCAAGCTCTCTGACCCATCACCATATGGAATACGCTGTAAAGATGATACTGCCGTCAAACATCCATGTGGTCGATTTTTCGATTCGTTTTGTATGAATTAGGGATAAGGGAGCGAGACCTCTTCCGCTCCAACTCAGCTATAAAATGACTGAGACGTTGAACTTAATGTCGCCCTAGTTGGCCTAGCAATCAGTATTAGTTCTATCAGTCAAGAAGACTGAGTTGACACCCATGCACGGATATTCGTTGCTCAACATGAAAAGGGGACTGTTTCTAGCTCTGGCATGTCACTTTACCAATATGATCCAGGGCTTTGAGGTCTTTTAGACAACTGATATAGTTTAAAGATCATCATCATCAATCATGCAGCTTAGCCTGAAGAACATTCAATGTCTGTTATCATTTATTCATTGGATGAAAGATGGTTCCCAGGTTGAGCAGGATTCCACACATGCATGAGTTCACTAGAACATGTACCCACATGAGCAAACCGACAGGTTTGCAATGATCGAAAGAATGAAGATGCTGTTGAGATCCTGGACCTGGGTTGCCAAATTGAAAGGTTACAGACAGGGGTCGTCCAGTTCGTTATGTGGTTACCATTGTCCACCATGCGCCTCTGATATTCCAGCTTCATCGAAGCAGAAGGAAAGAATTCTGAGTCATGTCGTAGGATTTAGAGCGGCGGAGATATATGAGCCCAGACACACCAAAGAGAGAAAGCGCCGGATAATCAGTATAGAGGGGCATAGATTCACAAAACGAGGAGGGTTAGCTTTCACCCGCGAAAAGGGGAATAACAAGGTCATCAAAGTTGTTGACCCTCCTCGTTCTCTTCGTTTACTCGCAGGACTTTGACCCATTCCCGATAATTGAAATTGCCTTGTTTATCTGTGAAGGGGCCTTTGAGGAACCTATCAATCTGGTCGTGACAGGGTAAGGACACGACGAAGCCAGGGAACCGGACCATGTACCTCATAATCATCCATTTTTTCTCCGACTTCACTCAACCATTTCCTCATTTCATCCACTTTCACCAGACCTGAATCATTCTCATCAAACGACTCGAAAGCCTCTAAGAGATCCGCTTCCATGTCAAATTCAAATAAGCGTTCACTCATCATGGTCAGAAACATCGTGAAGTTCACCCCACGATCGCTTGGATCCGATCCGGCACTCGAGATATCTCCGCGTGACTGTCCACCCGGTCTTGAATTCAAAAGCTCGTCCGTCATCTTCTTGGACAGTGAAATGCCTTAAGAAGTTCCAATTTTAGTCACCGTTGAGGAGTAGTTATTCACTCTTACCTAGGCTCGAGAAGATCTCCTTCAGGTCTTTTTCGTTTACCCATCCATCTTTATCATGATCGATTAATTGGAAAGCTTCTTTGAATTGTTGAATCTGGGTGGGCTGGAATAACGAGAATACGCCAGATGGTTCGCGTCTGGTACGCGACTTTGGGGACTTCGAAAAGCCTTTTGTTGGAGTGACGTTTGGTGACAGATAATCAGGATACCGCGACATGAAAGCAGAAGAGGTTGTGGAAAGCAATGAGCGAGGTCTACGGTGAACGCGTCACAACTGCAATTCGGAACTCGGGCACGTGTGCATCAAACATCAAATTGATACTGTCCTAACCCACCACTTTGGAGATTTTTCCGCTCAGACTCGGTCATAGAACTTGTGGAGCACTGAACTATGCACGGTTGACGCTGTGCACTGATATCACAAATCCCAAATAGATTGTCCTTATCAATAACCCCTAACATCACATTATACCCACTTTCACAATTTTTTCGAGAACCGTCTCCACATCAACTCCATCACTAGAGCTCTGGGAAACCAAGTCAAAATAGTCAAGATGAGAGATTGTCCACCCAGGCATAAGTACGATGGAGGGTTCTTCTGTAGGGCTTTCGACACAACTCCCCTTGCAAAGGCTTCTACCGGCATGGAATGTGAGCTTTGGCTAGTATAAATCCTGTCCATGATGTTTGCCAGGAACGACTTGTACAAAGATTTCGGCGCAAGAGAAAAATGACGAGCTCCCGTCTCTGCGAGGTTTGATTTGACAGATCCTGGAGCGACGTGAAAAACTCGAATGCCAAAGGGTCTGCATTCCATTGAGAGGACCTGGCTAATAGAATCGACTGCTGCCTTCGATGCACAATATATACCGTTCCAAGGTGTTGCACTAAAGCAATGGTAAGATACTGATATCCGCTCAAGGAGAAGAACGTACATTTGACCGACTATGGAGCCGATGTTGACAATGACACCTTGATTTCGTTTAGCCATCTCTGGTATGACGACTTTCGTGACGCGGATAATCGCAAAAGTATTCGTCTCGAAAGTCTTCCTAATGATGTCCATTGAATTGTCAATGAGAGGACCTGTGTCCATGAGAGAAATGCCCCACCAGATTTATGTATTCGAATAACTACCTGGACAGATGATGCCGGCGTTGTTTACAACAATGTCAAGTTTTCCTTCTTTGTCGATAACCTCCTGAACAACATTCTGAATGTTTTCATCACTAGTCACGTCCAAAGTGAGTTTATGAATCTCAGGATCTTCAAAGTCGGCGATAGTCTCCACTCGACGGGACGTTGCATAAACAATACAGTCTTGGCGAGCAAATTCCCGGGCTCTGCAATCAGGTCGATGCTTATGAGTAACAGGGTAAAAGTGTAGCTTACAAGGCATAGCCAATGCCACCAGTTGAGCATCCAGTGATGAGCACTATTCGAGACATCAAAGCGACAGCAAAAGGACTGCACAAAAAATATATCACTTGTGAGAGTTGACTAAAACTTGATGGGGAAATGTTTTCATTCATTTGGTATATTCATCGCACCATTGCTTGGTAAGCTAGAAGTCTGCTAGAGACACCGGGTCCGGCGCGAGACACATGGACCTGCTAGGGACGTCCCATCTGATTATATAAGCACTATATAAGCATTAGAAAAATGATGATAAGCCTATATAATCGTCAAAATAACCCTCAAAGTCCTTGTATGGCCAATTGTATAACATCTTGAACATCGGCTTAGAGTCTTATTCTGGGTCACTTAAACTTGAGCCTCAAAGCAACTAGGCTCTCGCTTTGTACTTGATCTTGGGAGTAAACTTTGAGCCATGATTGGTCCAATCCACTGACATGGCTTGAGAAGCAACTCTGGCGCTCCATTTCATCTTAAGTGCCAATATGAGTGAAAGTGGCTGAGAAGAAGAGCCCTGCTTTGAAGAGCATCTAATGCACCTAATACATCGATCGAGGGCCTTCTATGTTATTTGACAATTAGACTAATATAGGCTTATCATCATTTTTCTAATGCTTATGTTTATCCAAGGCTTGTAAAATCACATGGACCCTGTCTCTAGCAGGTCCCGTTTCCTAGGCTTCTCAGTTCTTTGCTACCATCAGTTGACCAATCACTGCGCACCCACGTACTTATTAAGAAAGGAAGTACATTTGGGGTCGAAAAAGGGGGGAGCAGATTTGAACCGCTCTCTACCCTGCTTCTCTCAAAGGAATCCACTCCTTCTCGATTGAAACTCGTTGTGTGTTTGCAACGAGCCCTTTTTTTGATTCATCAATTTATTACGCGGTGTACGAACACAGTCCGCGTTGCAACGAGCCTTGTTTCAACTACTTGATTTATATCTAACACAATCAAATGAAACATACAACACTAAGCGATAAGAGATGAAACACTGTTTATTTCTATTCCTATCTTAGTACTCATAAAGTCTCGAGTACAAAGGGGCGAGGACCTTTGTATGGTTGTTCGCAGCGCTGGCCGCTCCAATGTGGAAATTTTATAGAATTTAGGTACACTATTCCTCTATTCCATTTTTCCATCACCGTAGCTGTAGCCTAACACCAGTACTTATGGCAGCTACTTGGTGAAAACTTCACAGACTTCACTCGCGTTCTACAGGGATCTCGGGCAACGAAGTTGTTGATCACGTTGTTGATCACCTGCATAAGACACTATGGTGGATATAATTATGGACCTATTACTCAGAGCTGTCAAATCGTCTCTTTCTTCACACTACTCACCTTCTTTGCTTCCGTTTTGGTCTGTTCTTTTCCTTTTCTAATTTCCTTCACTTCTCCCATTTCTGTCTTTGCCACACCCCAGATTCGCACTGGTCATGCGACTCCTACTGACGAAACGCTTATTACAATACTCATCCCTCATCCTCATCTTCTCAATCTTTTCTGCATTGGGATTACCCAGACATTCTAATTCGGACATCCAACGTCGCGCCGCAGTATGTAACGGTCATGCTGAACTTTGCGAGAGAAGCTTTGGCTCGGTATCCTTTGTTGGCGCTCACGATTCCTATGCCATTGGCAATTCCCAGAGTCAGCGTAAGTTTGAAGTTTTCAAGCTGGGCATTCTTTTCTCAGGACTAATGGGACGTCTTTCTGTTTCTCTTCTCTCCTCTTAGTTGCTGCTAACCAAGATCAAGATGGTTTGTTATTCTTTTGCGCATTTTGATACAGGGATCTAATAGGAATCAGTCATGACACAACTGAACGATGGTATTCGGATGCTGCAGATGCAAGCACATAATAATTCAGGAACCATTGAGCTTTGTCACACAGATTGTGCAAGTACAACAGCGATTATAACTTAAAAATGTTGATCCCGATAGCAGAGACTCTTTGATGGTGGGACGCTTCATGACTATCTAGCCAAAGGTAAGCCATTTTGTGGTCCGGTTCGCCGAGCACTCCACAACATTGAAACCTATCTTCATAGTCAAAGACTGGCTCGATACAAACCCTAACGAAGGTTGTTATCTTGTATAATGAAGTGATTTGTGACAAAGACCTGATTGAAAATGCAGTCCTAGCATTGTTGATTGTCAACATTGATAATTTGCCTATTGATCTGTATGACGAGGTATTCAAGGCAGTGGGCTTGGATGTCCATTCATTTAGACCACCGTCTATACCTCTTCCAGCTGCTTCTTGGCCAACCCTTGGTGGGATGATTGATTCTGGCCAACGTTTAGTTATCTTTATGGATAATGGAGCGGACAGCTCAGTACCTTATATCCTCGACGGTGTGTTGCCTGACTTCCCTTCAGATATTGAAACTCATGTGGAGCTCGCATAGAATTTACTCACGTATGGGAAACTGCATTTGATGTCACTGATCCTACATTCGATTGTAATATTAACAGGACCAGTTCGAACGTTGACCCCTCTGACACGATGTACCTCCTAAACCATTTCCTCGACAAAACTATCTTGGGCAGCCCCGTTCCATTTGTTGAGAAATTGAATCAGACGAACGCAGCTACAGGTGCTGGATCACTCGGAGCACAGGTGGATGGTTGTGTGGCACAACACTCAAAACCACCTAATTTCATGCTCGTTGACGTAAGATTCAATCACAAGTTCTCGTCAGTTGAGACTGATTTTGATAGTTCTACGAATTTGGTCAAGGTTCCGTGTTTCAGGTTGCTGCGCGTATCAATAACGTGCAATACAATATGTCTAAACAAATCGCTTTACCAATATCGTCTGGGGTTCAACCGTCGGCCACTGCCATGACAACCAGCAGACCCTTGAATAATGGGGTATTCTCAACGACCAGTGCACACCAAGTGACATTACTCTTAATATCTGCCGTTGTTGGGGTTGTCTTGGGTTCTTCCCTCCTATTTCTGTAAGGATTTATTGGGATCATAATCACCTGCTTCGTGACTTGTTTTGTGACTTGGTGCTACCCATACCTGCAACATTATTACGTTGTTTAGTAATATCTGTACATATGCAGGAAATCAGATATGATGGACTACCAATGGTATCATGAATGTGGCGGGCTTCATCGCTTACGCTCCATCTTCCACTTGTATACGCGAGGCTTATATAGCTCTTCGTCTATTTTCTTGACCGATTTAATCCGCCTCCCTTTCCGCGCATCAATCTCATCCTCGTCTTCCTCGTCCTCGAACCCTAACCCTCCGTTTACTTTTTCCACCCCGGCAATCTTTGTCCGAGCACCTTTTCCCATAAGTAACCGTTGCATCTCAAGTTCTCTCTGCGCATAACCAAGCTGGGTATCACGCCGTAAGCGCGCGGAAAGTTCTTTCAAGAGGCGCCGCTTAGTTGATGTCTGATTTGTATCATCTGCGAGTTCCAAGTCGTCATTAATGATTTCTTGAGGAACATCGGCCTGTCCCTGTCTAGTCTGTGACGACTTCCAGTGTTTCCGTTTAAGCTCGTCTGCTTTCCAACCAAGGTCTAACCCAGATGTTCCAGATGCCACAGAGAAGTCATTTGTTACGGAACATCTGGGAAATTCTTTGGCGAATTGTACCGCTGTATCAAGGGCAAAATGGATCATGGCTTATGAGAATGCGAAGGGGCAAAATAAGTACCTTCCTCCACTGAGTCAGCAAAAATGATATGTTTAACTTTCCGTTTCCCGATAGCCTTGCCCGAGCTCGGGAGAATTTTTGCCTCTTGAAGAATCTTTAATTCATCCTGTTCAATGTCATTTTTGTCTATTTCTGTCGATGGGCCTTTGATCAGGTCAACAATAGTAGCCAACTGGTTTTTGATCTTATCGATTTTCTGAAGGGGAGTTAACGTCAATAATAACGGATAAAAGAGAGCATCCAACCTTGTAGTTGGACATTCGCATTGTCCGAACATAATTTTCGTCCTGGGTCTTGAGAACCTTGACAATGTCTACCGGGAGAACGTTGTTCCCTCTATCTTTGACGTGTACACCTTTCTACTACACAGTAAGTGTACCTATTCTCCCTGTAAGCACAATCGCCTCACGTTTGTCTTCTCTTTAACCATAGAGAAGTAAAATTCATCTTGGTTGCGCTCGGCCGCCTTCTGCCTGAAACGATTTAGCCTGTCTTGTTTGGAGTGATAATCTCTGGCTCGCTGAATATAGTCCTTGTGCTTTTCAAGGATACCTAGATTACTGCGGTGTGCAAGTTGCGAACGCTCTTTGTGATTTCTACGATGGAGTGAGTTCCTGAGAGAAGACGTCATGATTGAAAGATAAAAAAGTCGAGTACCCTTAATTTTCAATGTGACAATGTGACAATCGTGACTTTGTGCTGAGAACAGGAGGGAAAATCGTGCCAATCTCATCCCAAAAAAGGCGGACAAATCTGCTGCAACTCATTTTGTCTCCGGAAGTATAACATCATAGGCAAAAATACGTTGCAATTCTGTTCGCATGAGTTTCCAGCATTTCCGTCTCGGGGACCTTGCTCTTCACCACCCAATTCAACATAACCTCCATTCTGTCCATCACCAACAGCCACCACCCCAGCAGCATCCCACGCCCCAACATCAGCACATCTCACCCCAGCCCATACCAGGCCAGTCTCAGTTCGCGGTACAAATTGAAAACCCAATCACGACTTTTTCTGTCAGTCTCAAAAAAGACGCCCAACAGCCGCCCTCAAAACAACTTTCGCCAAAACCGCAGCAGTCCAAGCAGCCATATGGATCTGGAGATGCAGATGATGGCTACACGCTCGCATTTGCTAGTCTGCAGGAATTTAATGATTGGAGGCAGGCAGAAGAGGATCGGACGATGTGCGAATTCGTCAAAGTGTGTCTCAGCCTCCTTGTTGTACACTGAGATCTGAACATCAGAGCAGGGAGACACGCACGGCAGCAAGGCAGTACCTCCACGTTTCAAAGATCATACCAAGCTTGTATGTGCCAGACACTCACGCAGTGGGCGTAAGAAGTACATCAAGAAACATCCAGAGCGCATTAGGAAAGTTCCAAGTCGCAAGGTAGGTTGATTTCATGCTAAAGCTGGTAGCAATTTCACATGTATCCAGTTGGAAGTAGGTTGTCCAGCTTCAATCAGTTACAAGACTTATTTCGATACGGAGCAAGTTCGCGCATGTTGTGGGTTCTTCTCAGCCTCTTCAATTTGCAGCATATTTCTGATCACGGCTCAGACGTTTCGCAACATTCTCACGAGATTGGCTTGGCCAATCTCCCTTATACACGTCGTGGCAGGAGAGATGCTGCAACCATGAAATTTGAAAAAGACAAATCCAACATGACCTCCACGCAGGCGCAGACACCCGACAACGATTGTGCCTCGAGGGCGACTTCGCTGCCGCCATGTTCAGCTGCGAACAATGATCAATCGGCTCCATCATCTGCAGATGTGTCTCCCCAGCCTACAATGCCGATTTCTCCAGCTGCTTCCAGTTCATTTTCTACTTCTGTGCCCATGCTGGCACCCCTACCACCTCAGAGCGCATATTCTGTGCCTCCTCAGCAAACTTATACTTATATTCCATCTGCACCCCCTTCACAAGTAACCTATCCTCCTGCTCCCCCTGCCTCTCGGCCTCAACCTATTCCGGCTCCAGCATCGACAAATCTGGTGAATGACCGATGGGAGAACATGTCCACGCTCTTCCAATCTATCCGTGAAAACGCCCGAAACTTTGATTATCCTAGCCCTAGTGTGGCCGCTCTGGAAACCATTCTGATACGACTGTATCTTGAAAGTCCAGTTGGCATGGGTGTTCAGTCAACTGGTATGAGTAGTTCGATTATGCCGATGATTTTGGCTCATGCAAGGGGCATGGAGAATACTCCAATAGCCATCCAGTCTAGCTCAACTTCTGGTAGAACGGTCACAGACGTTTCTGGTGGCTCGACAAGGGCAGAAGATGGTTCATGAATTGATATCAGTTTACGATATTAACGAGGAAAAATGAGTGACGAGATCATGAACACTTGCTTTCTACTAAATGTATTCTTGTCTTTCCGGTTTGTTTTTCCACTTATGGGTTCTTACGAGGCGTTTATAGTCTCTGTGATTTTTGTGTACATCCTTGTTTTCATCATGATCTATTATGTAATGGACCTATCGTTATCTTTTATTCTACCACGATGTCATTATCCGGATTCAATCTCAAGCATGCATTCGGTCGAGAGAAGCCACAGGTAAGTCTTATAGAACAGTGTCATGATGATGATTGACGGTATTGTTAGTCCTCTGTGGCGAACTGGATAGAGATAATGACCCAGTCACAAGTAGCAGAAGAATCGTATGAATGGTAGGTCCGCTGTTGTGGGAATATACATTAATGTGAAGCCTTCAAAATGTCGATCAGTATGCCCGAACTAGTTGATGCGATAGATCTGCAGCCTTCTGGGTGAGAATGATTGCATTGTCCCTGATTACTGATGTATAAAGATAAGACTAATATGCTATGTGATTGTGGCGGCTTATCAGGCCAATCGAAGTTGCTAGGGCACTGAGGAAAAAAATAAAGCATGGAGGACACCATCAACAGTATCGAGCAATAGTGGTTAGTTACTTGATTATCAAAGCTATCAAGTGGGTTGTGTATCTCTGTAGATCATGCGCCTTCTGGTCGACAACGTACCTCAGAAGATCAAAAGTGCGCACTGATCTTCATCTCTGTAATTATTATTCACTTCTTCTGCAGATGCGTTCAATGATACTCGATTCACTAGTGCTCTCAGAGGTCTTTTCGTTGATATCTACGCTGATAAACGGACGAAGAAGAAGCTGACAACAGTTCTCCTTACTTGGCAAGAGCAGTTCAAAGATGATGCATCCATGTCCGCATTTGCAGGACTGCATGCACGATTCAAAATGGAATTCCAGCACGAACTTCATTTTTATCTTGGACAAGGCGGGCCTGACGATGGAAAAGTGAAACAAGAGAATGAGAAGAAGAAGGAAGAGCAGGAAGCAGAGAAGAATATGCAGAAGAAGAAGGGAAGAGAATTAAGAAAGGAACAGGGCGGAGGTGGCGAACGACGAAGGTCTTTCAACTTTGAAAGAGTATTTAGACCATATCTCGACTGGGCAAAAAGCTGAAATCCTTTTTAGGACAAGGTAAAGGTAACAAGTAGTATCGTCAAAGCATCCCAAGCATCCAGTAATCTGATGAATGCGATCAAGGTGTGTTCTAGGCATACCTGTCCACATTTTGCCACAGGTTTAAAGGTGCTACTCAGCGTGCAAATCTTGATACGGATACACTTGAAGGCAACGAAGAGGTGCAGTCATGGTTGGCGCAGGCTCGAGATGCAAAGAAAGTCATTGTGCAATATATCCAGGTCTGTTTTCAGATCATTTGCTGCGATTGTTGGCTTATACCCTTTGTAGCTTGTTGAGAACGAAGAACTGATAGGTACTTTAATCGAGACAAATGAACGCCTTCAGGAGGCGTTGAATACCTACACTCAACTCACCGCAATTGATGGTGGGACTGCTCTTGCAGGCGATATCGCGCAGCTTAGCTTAACCGACAAGCTCAATCGAATACAAGCAGATGACAATGCAGAAATACAAACTGCTGAAAATCTTGATTCCTCCAATACCATGTCTGACCGCTCCGGTATTCGTAAAAGAAGTGGTCACTCCAACAACCCATATTACCAGGATATTGTACACCCAGACCTTGCAGACTTGGACTTCAGTCCGCCTGCACAAGATCTGCCACCTCCCTTGAGACCTACCTCAGCTTCAGGTGTCAAGACCCCGGAGAAGGGAATTGACGAAGAGAGAAAGGGATCGTTATCAGATTACAGTGATTACGAAAGTTCAGATGGAGAGACCCATACCGCGGTGCCGAAGAAGAATTATGTGACGACATCAGATAATATGGACAATGAACATCCCAGCCCAACGAATCAACCTATCATCCAGAAAGGGATAACCACAAAAGCTAAGAATCCCTTTGCTGACCCCTTTTCCTAGATGTATGGACCTATACATGTAAATTTGAGTATGATGTGAAATTACTGGAGCGACTCGCTAGCGAGTGGCTGTCAGATGTCTAAATATCATTTATACCCCGCCTTCCCATCTGATTACATCTCTTTTATTTCCAATCCAGAATGGTTTCAAGGCTTTGGGCAAGCGAATGTATTCAACTCTGCCATTCTCGTCAAAGACAGCACCATTCTCGAGCAAAGCTATAATGAGCCTTGGAATGGCGGCAGCTGTGCCATTGAGAGTATGAGCATAGGGCAACAAGCCAACAGTTTCAGACGGTGGGGAGCCTTTAGGAGAGAGAGGTCGATAGCGGATATGTAACCGACGGGCTTGGTAGTCAGTGCAGTTGGACAGGGAAGAGACTTCGCCCCATGTTTCGCGACCTGGCATCCAGGCTTCCATATCATATTTGCAATATGCAGATGCTCCGAGGTCTTCAGCTGGCATATTCATAATCCTAATGTTGGTCTCGTTTACTAGAGATGTGATGCAAGTGATAGATAACTTACCTAAATGACAATCCAAGGCCTTCTAGTATCTTTTTTTGAAGGTTTTTCATTGACTCCATCATGTCCTGGCTCTTATCCTGAACTGTGACTGCGAACAGCTCTACTTTCGTGAATTGATGAACACGATACAGCCCACGACTCTCCGCAGAAGCGCCAGCTTCAGAACGGAACGCATGTCCAACGCCGACCACTTTTCGTGGGAGTTGGTTTGATGGGTGGATTTTACCTGCAAACATTCCGGCAAGTGGGATTTCCGCTGTTCCAGCTAGGACTAATTCTGGATGTAGAGAGGGTGGTTCCTGGTTGGTGATGTGATACATTTGGGAAGTAGCACCTCTAGATTCTCTGGGTGCAAATCCACACCTAGTAGCAATATCTGCACGGACAACGTCTGGAGTGATTACTGGTGTAAATCCATCATCTACTGCCAGACTCAGTGCGTATTGCGTCAGTGCAGATTCGAGTAGCGTAGTTTCGTTGAGGAGGTAATACCATGAACTCCCCGTAACAAGTGAACCAGACTCAAAGTCGAGTAAATCAAATGCTTTACAGATGGATAGGTGATCGCGGGAGGGTGTGCCCTGGATGGGAAGGGGGCCATGTGTTGAGAGTACTGTAGGCACTCTGTGTGGAGTAGAAGAGTGGGTATCATTGGGTAACATAAGAAAGTAAGATAAGAGCTGTTCCTCGAGATTGTCCAAGTTCTGCTTTGCTTCGCCTAGCTCCAAGCTGAGCTGCTTTGCTTCCTCGCGTAATTTAGTCTGCTTCTCCAAATCGTTGGCCGCATGATGTATGTTAAGACCTAAAGAGCGTTGTGCATGACGTCTAGAGTTGACAGTTCGAGTGGTATCTGTATACTTATTATATATGTCCAAGAGAACTTCCGGCGTCACAGGGGGAAGTGGTGCTTTACGACGAAGGGCGTTTTCAAGCATGCGGGGAATTTCGGGAACTAGTTTTCGATAGTCGAATTTGGGCTTCGAAAGTTCGCTAGGAGTGGGTGTGAGCTTTTCAGACACGTTAGATTGGCTAAAAGGCCGTTCCCATCTGCCGGCGGCGAGACTATGAGTGAGGATGAACGCTGGAGTTCTTTTGACTTGGGGTAGGTCCATTGGCTTCCTGAGAAGGACAGTGATCAGAATATGCTCACCAGGTTTTGAGAGGATACGACGACGGCATGATATACAATTCGTTTGCCAGATTCTGCTTTGCATATTCTTGGGTAGGAAAAGCGCGATCGTTTGTGATTGTTACATCGACGACGCGTGACTATACGACTCGACAAACGAACAATACACCTGTCTGACCTTTTTATTGAGCTGTTTATAGAGGTATCGGCGAAATGTAGGTCTCCAAGTCAATTGTGGGAATCGAGGTTGCAAGGAATTGAATAATTTGCACAAAACGAAAACTACGTTAACTTCCGGGTTGTCACTGTAGGTGACGTCGACGGGTCTGTCACACAGCTAGGTGACATGTCCCATAATTTGGTTTAATATCAGGTACTTGAAGAACGATGGAAATGTCGGGCGTCACGCTTTCAGGCTTATCTAATCTGGATGTACAACTTCGAGATCAAGAAACCCTTGAACAACTCCCTGAAATTTGCCAAGCTGAAAGACATTAAATTCTTCAGGTAATACAATGTGGCGACGACAGCTCCACCGAAGGCATCAAGTGATCTCTAATTGACTTACTCCTGAGTTCGTTTCAACGAGATCCAGTTGTCATTTGAGCGGCCATCATATCATGTTCGCTAGAAGACGAACCCTATATATAGGGATATTCGATTGTCGATCTTATGGCATTATTTTGTCGCAATTGGTTTTACGCTGGGTGGAATTCGAGCTCTGCGCAATGTACATGGTAATGTTGATTGTTTAGCCTTACAAGAGTCGTTGCGAGATCAAAGGCTTTACCATCGCTCGATAATTTCAACACAAAACGTGGACATTGGAAGGTGTTGGAACATTTACCTAGCTGAGAACGGGACTGCACAAAATGGTGACCTTGACCAAGTTGCTGATTCACCTGGGAGAACTGCAAACTGTTCAAGGAGTAAATTAGGAATGGAAGGGCATCTGCTGTATATGCGGAGAGCAGAGCCGGAAAGCAGCAGTTCGCAATGTTGAGTATGGAGTTCTTACTGAAGAAAAGGAGGACTCTGACGAGCTGAGCTATCTCCCAGACAAAAAGGGGTACGGTGATATCGGCGGTGATAGACTGTGGTGAGATGCTCGACCCATTCACACTCGGAGATAGTAGTGAAATATTTATCAAGATGACTGCAAAAGTGTCAAATTGAGTAGCGGCGTGTGAAGTGCGCGAAAATCTCAGACCCTTTTCTCCTTCAACCTTTCACAACTTATTATTCCCTCTGCGTCATGCATGATCACCCCTATACAACCCCGGAAGAGGATCCTTTCAACGTCCGTCACGTCGTCCAGGTCTGTCCTCGCCCATGCAAGTCCAACCTCTTTGACAAATGGATCCAAGAGCAACAATCCTTTACCGACACTCCAGGCTTCGGCGGTTCCCCTTCCTCGCGTCTCTCACATCTATACTTTGCGTTCGATGGCCCTGAGACTGAGGGTCAGCCGACCCCAGAATCAAACCTCCCTGTTGATCTCAACAACATAACTGTATGCACTGTCACATAGTTTATCCCGGTCACTTACATCTGATTCAGAATAACGCACCTTCGACCGTCCGTTCTAGCAGGTGTCGCCCGCGCACGTCTGCAGGACATTCCAACACCCAGTCTAAATCTGGCGAAAGCAATGTTCCTTCTTTATCTCGCTTTTCTTTTTTCAGCAAAAGCAGCGGTCGCACTTTTATTGGTTGCACCACGACAACACAGAAACTCTCTAGGCATGCATCTCACATCTCACCTTCCCGAAAGGATTCACAAGTCAAGACAAGGGCCAGCGCAGCATCGTCTGAATGGCCTTCATCTGTCCTCAGGCATTTGGGTTCAGTTGAGCTCGTTGCATCAGCTACTTCCCAGGCGTCCCTCCAACCGCCGTCGTCCGATTCAACTCATACACCATTTCGACTCAGTTCATCCTCATCTGTCGACGCTTCCCACACAGATACTTCACTCACTGTCCCGAGCATTGAGATTACGCCGTCTGTTGTGCCTCTGCTGTCTCGGCCACATTTTCATAATCAGGATTTAAACTCTTTTACTCCTGCCGTGTCCTCCTCTTCATCTGTCCTTCAACCTATACACCCAGGAAACATTATGACCCACACTCAAGAGGTGTCTACCATGCCAATTCTCGGTGAAAGCGAGCAGAGAACTGGTCATCATACAAGGATAGACCCCTTAGTCTACGATAGTGGTGTCAAATCACAAGCTCATGGCATTCCACTTATCAATGCATTCAATGGTATTATCAGTGCTTGGAGGTCTCGCTCCACTTCCTCCAATGCAGGCGTTGGTGTTGAGCATAACCTCGACGACGTTGAGGAACTGACTACTCATGAATCAGATCGCTCGCATGTTCCACAAACATACGCTCTGTCTTCAAATCAACAACATCAGTATCCTCATCCACAACAGGTACATCAGAATCAGTCACTGGAACATGGCATGAAAAAGAAAGCAGATGTAGTGTATGCTTCGGCTGGTCCTTATAGTAGTAGTGGTGGCACACTGTCCAAGATTGCCTCATTTTATCTTGCACAATTGTCAACCATGTCGATGAGGAACAAGAAAAAGAAGAAAAGACTGATATTGAGCGGTATTGAAACTGATGATACCAAGAAATTTACAGGTGTGAAGAGATGGTGTGAAGTAGGGCATTTTGGCTCTTTTTTTTCGCCTTGTCTGATCTTCTTTTTAGAGTTTCGGCGAAGTGCGACAGATCCTGCGTATGCCTAATGGGGACCTCGTCATATCATTCCAAAGCGCAGAGGTGGCTGACACAGTGTGTCGCATCCGCGCAAGCGTTTTCATCATGGGCGTTGGGAGTGTAGAAATGTCTTGGACGACCGAAAAAAAGCGATGAATTTGATCTCGATGAATTTGATCTTCATCACACTTTTGATGCGCAATCACAACCACGACAATAACGAAAAAAACTAGGTATCTCCTCTGTATTTTGGGGCATATATCATCTTTCTTTCTCCATGGAGTCTCCAAACTTCCTTCTTCCTGGCACGCCTCATACACCGACTTGCACCTCAAGATCATTTCCCATCTCCCTTTCCAACCTCTGATGACACTTCAATCCTTGCTTGTGTTCCTGTGACGAATTCGTTTACGACCTTTACGCTCTTCTCTGTCATCCCACTTTCAATTTTTTCGATGTAAGGCAATTTCTTGGACGAAAAATTTGTTTCGAAAATGTACATAAACGCCTGTTCCGTTTGATTGTTAGGCCATTAGAAAACTAACATTCATCTCTCTCGGTCTAGTTAATTTTGTATCTTCTATCCATTTTTTCTCTTCCCTTCCCTTTTAGCCGCTCTGGTTGTATCTCTTCTAGATACCGTACGACAATCAACAGCTGTTACTGCGTTCGTCTGAGTGTTTCCAATTCGCTGTGTCGCTTCATCATATGATGCTCTTGCTATGCGTCATTGTTAATAACTGATCAATCGTCAAAGTCATGTCAGCATCAGGTTTGCGAGGAACAAATGATTAAGATTATCGAAGGTCATCAAAGAAGATCACTAATAAAGGAGAGATACGATAAAAAAGTTGTTGTTTAGGTTTTCTTACAAATTAACAGTAACAACGATAGTAAAGAAATTTGGAAAACTGAGAAGTGTGATCAAGAAGATAGAACAAAATTGAATAGGTAGGGTTCAGAAATATTGATATTATCTCAGCGCCTGATGTACTGATTCCAGTCAGAAGTGTTCCCAAATTGAGGATTTCGGTGGTGCGAGTTGACTCCTTCCGTATTTCCAGTGAGATTTTGATTGTGTATATGACCGCGTCCATTGCGAGCATAGTTATTCGAACGTGAGTTCCGATTACCGTTCTGCGTCGGATGGAAATTTCTTCTATTATTACCCTGTTTCTTAGCCAATGGGGAATTCGTTTCTGAATGATCGTGGGGTTCGCCAATTCGAGTAGCAGCGTGAACGTTGTACGTCGGCGTGGCAGGGCCGGTAACGATCCCAGAAGGAATGGGCGGAAGTAAGGGAGGTAGAGGGTTCCAAAAAGGATGGGTAACAGGTACAGGATGTATGAGATGTGGATTGCTGCTAGTCTGAGGTGGCACACTCAAGGTAGGCACCGGTCCATTGACTGCTTGCATTGAAGGCCAGACTGAAGATGAATTGATGGATTGCATCGAAGTTGAAGGATTACTACCACCGTTACTTCCATTACCTTGTCCAGACATGTACTGGTCGAGCGCATCCGGCGAATAGACTGCAATGAGTGTGCCCTGATCGTTCTGAATGAAACCAGATGGAGCCAAAGGTGCTTGAGAGGGCTGTGTGAATTGAAGTCCCGGAATCGGCTGAGGAGGACCTTGTTGATCCATGGCCGGTCGTGGTGGGCCGAAATAAGGCGCATAAGGCTAGAGATATTCTAGCGGAAGACTCAACATATTACATAGGAAACTCACAGTATACATCACGTTTGGCCAGGGTATGGTTCCTGTTGTTGGCCCATTCGTGTCTGGAGGAGTAGTCGGGTGTGGAGGCATCGGGAGTCCAGGTGGGTAAGCAGTATAGGGACCACAGTAGGACATCTGATAATGACCCGCCTGTGCGAGGGGAATCCATGACATAGGATAATAACCTGGGGGAACAGGATAAGGTAGAACCGGGGCTACCAAGGAAGGTCCACCTGAACCACCTGAAGTGCCCGCGGACTCAGATCCTACCCCTGGAACATCATACCACTCGCGGTATTTTTCCCCTTGTGTGTTCTCCAGTTCTCGATCCACAGGTCCATCTTTCTGTTGTCCGTTGACAGGAGAAGATTCTTCTTTGCAGGTCTCAAATTTTTCTGCTGGAGCATTCGGAGAAAATACTGGGGTACTGTTGGTGCTGTTCTCCGAAAAGTTCTGCCTTGGAGACGAGCTCTCTCGTTTTGGTATGTAACTTATATGTCGACTTGAGAGCATGACTTTGCGTGATTGGGGATAATGCGTAAACCGGTTGCGACCTCTACTGGGTTTCCAGGGACTGCGAGGAGGATTCAAATCGCGGAGCTGAACTTTCAGCGCGCGACCGGCATACACGCGGTTATGCTGACGAAGGGATCAGCCATGGACTAGTTAGGGATAGATTGACTTGCCTCCTGCATAATCGCCTGGGCCGGAGACTCTGTGTTGTCATATTTGATAAATGCAAAAGCGGCATGGCTGTTGGCTATAAAGTTTCGGGTAAAGGGACCATGATGATCATTTCAAGGTGAACACATACGAGGACAGACAAATTTGACATGCGAAAGCCCTCTGAATCTTCCGAAGAGTGCCTCTACTTTCTCCTGTGTCCACGCACCGGGTCCCAATGTCTCCAGACCACCAACGAATAAGGCTGTCGGGTCAAATTCTCGACTACTCAGAGAGGCAGAATCACTGGACTCTACAATATTTTCGCTGGTCCTAAAGCTCGAGAATGGTGTACCAAAGACAGGTGTGGCAGGCGCTTGAGATGAAATTGTCCGGGGTGTTGGAGGCGACATTGCTAGACCTGGCGTAGGTATCTCGTCACCCCGAAGCAAGGAAGGAGAGAGTCGAACTCTTTGGGGGGTGGATACTCCACAGACCGATTGAGAAGCTATCAAAGAGGGTGCCCTAGCCGTGAAGATGAGGATCGTTATGTCAGCGGTAGCTCAAGAGAAGCGATGCTTACTTGACCATGTCTCCTTCAAAGGATGTTTCACCCCAAACACTCCAATCGAGTTTGGAATCATACTCGGAATCAACGAACGACGAGAAGTCCGAATCCGCCCAGTCAATCCTTGTGGGCTTGCTCCCCACATTTGACGAGTCATTGGCGGGCCCAGACGCTAAACTGGGTGGCGTCGCAGGTTCTACCCAAGATTCAATTTCGTCATCGAAAACAGTGGTAGATTTCAACATTGCACGTCCTTTGTCGTCAGAAGCGACATTTTGCCGGAGAGGGTGTAGGGGTGGAGATGGCTCACTGCTGAAAGACGTTAACACGGATCGAGGATTGGAGTTATATGGTTGAAAGCGGTCCATCCTGATTTGGGTTCGGGAAGCAGTGTTGTCCATAGACTGGTAATCCTGTATGTGAGAATGAGTGCGTTGAACAGAGTGCTGAATTTGAGGTTGATGCGCCCATGAAACCGATAAATAGGAGACCCGTCGTAATACCTAGAGAATATTAGGCCATATTAGGCCAGAAGGAACCAATTATCGTAGAATAACACCAACCATCAAGGCAGCGACACAATCATCCCTATGATTCCATTTAACCTCCCAACAACTATCATCCATTTCCTCACTTCGCACAGCATTGTGGGGAAGGGGATAACATTCTGGACCAAGTATACCGTTCTTTGGGACTGGATATCATATGAACAAATTCGCCCCTTGTCCCCTGAAATAAATTTGGCAACATGCCTTTGACGAGCTCGTGGCTTCCGCTCAGACATGAGACATTCTCCAAGGGGCCAAAGTATCCTGCAATCTTAACAAGGGACTAAAAAGATCGTTAAAATTGCAATCTATATGGACAGAAAGTGAGTAGACCTCTGCGTCAAATTTCAACGGCTGGAGATAGATTGCTTCCTCATTCAATGTTGCTTCTCCCTTTGTAAGGCTGCGGGAAAATCTCTCGGCTTCAATAGCTTCTCCGTTATACACAATTCTATGATATCTTGGAGGAACTTGAGCAAGTATATGTATGCGGAAAAACAAATTGACTACTTGGTGTTTCTCGGTTTCCAAATGCGGATGGCAATGGGAAGATCAAGAGGGACTTCAGGCATGTTTCGTACCGAGATCCTACTGGGTGCATCGGGAGTCATAATCTGAAATGGTTTTCTAAGGTACAAGTAGGTTTCATCACGATAATTGGATGGCTAAAGAACGCTGACCTGTACGAGATTAAGAGTGTTCTGAAAGCCCTTGCAGGTTCATAACGCAACATTCTGCCAAGAAACGGTCTTGGTGAGCTGTTTAGCAAGCTTTTCAGAAATATTGAGGCAGAAGCGGCATCCTGAGAAGACTTAGCCAGAAACTGCACACATTTTTGCAGAGAAACGTACTTCACACTGTATAAAAGCGCATACACCTCCTTTTGAATCGCGAATGACCTTGATGTTTTTGATCTCGGCATGCTCGGAAAGGTGGCTAGCCAAGAGGTGCGTGAGTTCTGCTTGGTCGACGTTTGAAGGAAGACTTGAAAATTATTAACAATGAGTACGCGTACAATTGGACAACAAGAACGGACCAACCTCCCAACGAATATACTTGCGTCATGTGGCTGTTTGTCTTCTTTGTCTTCTTTGTGTATATCTTGGCTGTCGGAAGACGGACTGGAGCCCTGGAGTACCAGCTGTGTTTCGTCCCTCTTGGCTCCTGGAGATGCTGGAGGTGATGAAGGTAATGTATCGTACCGGGTGCCCCATGCGCGGGCTTGGTTGGTTTTAGGAGGCATGCCGTCTAGTTCAACAATAGATATGTACTATGGAAAAATGTTATAGAGACGGAGTGAGATAATGGTGGAAGTAAGAGCCAGAACAAATAACGGTCGATATGTTGATGAAGACACAGTAACACCAAACTCCCGGGTCAACCGCAGAAGAGCATTTCGACTAATAGATTTTAAAACCCAAGCAATCATTCCAAAAGAAGGAATCGTTCAATGACTACATTTTGAGCAGCGAACGACAGATTTTGCAATTAATCGCCGATTTTGCACGATTTTTTGTCGATGGCAACAGATGTACTCGAGATCCATTAATCCTCGGCACTGGACGACAAGCACGTTCGAAGCCGCCCGACGTATATTTATGCGTATACAGGTAAAGAAATGTAAAACGATTCTCTTTTTGGGATGTCTAGTTTCCTGTCATGCCAGAAGAAGCAAGCAGTCATAGATATGCGATCTCCTCACTCCCGTTGATAAAAATGCATCTCAAGACAGTCCACACAAGATGAAAGCATAAGAGATGGTACTGGAGGGCCAACAGTCACAAACTAACATCACTGACAGCGCAAAGAAATTCTGGCTTAGAACAATCCGCGGTAACCAGTTGAGCCTACAGCAGGAGATCTTGACAAGGTGACTCCGGAAGCTACAGTCCGAACCTGCAAAACTCTGTGGTCCTACATCCCGGTGCATCGCTTGTTAAGGCCCGTTCCTGAAAGATAATCGTCAACGATCTTCTGAAATAGTCCAGATGGACAATTGATCTTCTTCTGATCGTTTCTACGTCATCTACGCGTCTTCTGTATGGGCATGCCGGATCCGAGAAGAGAGTACCAAGCAGAAATGGTATGTCAACCCAGTGGCCGCGGACAGCGAATACGGCCTGTGGTGCCTTTTGATCAAGATTTGTTTCAAAACATTTACGTATAGGATGTCAGTCTGCGATTGCCACAGATTGACAGTGCCTTTGAGAATGATGCTGCAATGATGGGCAAGTCAATTTTCGCACATATTACCCTTGTCTGCTTGAGCTTAGAAGGTCAGTCTCCAGATGTTTCAACCATTCCATCCAAACAGTCGAGAAAATTGGCATCTCAGAATTGTCTGCAACTAGAACGTATGCCAAGGAATCAAAGCATCCGGCTCAATCGGTTCAAAAAATTCCAGGAGGCTGGCGTATCAAACAAATTGAAGGATGGCAGGTTCTTTGAAGGTTCTTCAAAGGATGATAGAAGTGGGTCGATGTCCGGGGCTCGGATCGTGTTCAAAACTTGCGACAATGTTTTCGCATTTCACCAAGAATGAGACAAAAGCTTGAAGGGTGGCTAAGGCCCAGGAAGAAGAATGAGCCTTCACATGAGCGAACGCGTTATTTGTGCAACCAAACAAACAATTTCCAATCGCAAGGGGTAGTACCTCCTGCCAAAACCCTCAGGCTGTGGTTGAGCTACCATGTCTGATGACGGCTTTGATGGTGGAGGTGTTGGCGATGATTACGACTACGGAGGAGGGTACGTCAACCTCATCATACGCAGTTTCTGATCTATTAATCCAACATAAAGCTATCAAGAGGAGGCATTCGTATGTTATTTTGGCGACTTTGAATCAGAATTATGAAACTCTACACCACTTTCTAGGATGAAAACTATGATATTTTGGGGCAGGAAGAGCAGGAGCAAGAGGGCGAAGGTAACGGTGAGAATGATGAATCTCAAGTCAACGGTGTCAATGGTGCAGACAATGACCAACCTATGATGAATGGAGAAACCTTGGCTAGTACGACTGTCACTGGCGAGAGGCAACCAAACAAAATTCGAGTGACAACTCCCTACCTGACAAAGTATGAAAGAGCACGAATACTGGGAACAAGAGCACTGCAAATCAGGTTAGTTGGACTTGATCAGGGATTCAGCAGGAATTTAGTAGGGTTTGAATCTGTCCTTCTAGCATGAACGCTCCTGTGCTTGTTCCTCTGGACGGTGAAACGGATGCCCTCCAGATTGCAATCAAAGAGCTCTCGCAGCGCAAAATTCCCCTGGTTATACGACGCTATCTTCCAGATGGTAGTTTTGAGGACTGGAGTGTTTCTGAACTCATTACTGATTAAGCCAGCCACTTGATTGTGTACTTAATTCGCCATTATATCTTTTATAATGTGTCAAAAATTCTTCATATCTCATTGATAGTATACACAATAAATAGAATAACTCGTAACTATCTGGCTGAAGCGCTGAAGCGTCGCAAGGAATAGGAGGTAGGTGACACTGTAGGAGGTCGAGATCAGCACCAAGATCAGGGCATGACAATCTCAACAACGCATTTTTTTTGCTGTTCGCCGCTTCGCGGTGGGACCGGCTTTCATTCGAAATTGGGTTTTGATAGACGAAGCTTTACGTGTTGAGTTGGTGTGAGGCTTCTTTACCTCCGGAGGTATATTGCACATAGAGAGATCCACCAGCGATACGTTCATCGGCGTAGCATCTTCCAGCCCAGTACTGGCATGATTTGTGCTCTCACCAAATAACAGTTTACGCTCAGAAGACAGCAGCGCATGTTTGGGGGGTTTAGTTGCGATGGTTGATTGGCGTTTCGATGGACTGGCTTGAAGGTCCTCATAGTGGCATGTGCTCTGACGGCGCTTGCAAGGAGAAAGAGGCACTGTTTGCTTCCGCTCAGATGGACTCCATATCCTATTCTCGTCTGACGTCGATGTTTTCTTGATGCCTGAAGAAGATATAAGATACAGTACTTGCATTAATCAGGAAACTGGCACACCTTTCCTGACTTTGGTTTTCTCTGAACCAATCTTCATTGCTCTGAAGGGACTTGCAAGGCCAGAGGTCCCATCTAGGGTGAGCTGAGTTTCCCA
>Ga0153986_1000127_pt1 | contig 23834 bp, 30 predicted proteins | sample TSGA070MetaG_FD_104724 | JGI IMG/M metagenome (GOLD analysis project Ga0153986, IMG submission 104724) | Attine ant fungus gardens microbial communities from Georgia, USA - TSGA070 MetaG | ecosystem: Host-associated > Fungi > Mycelium > Unclassified | place: USA: Georgia, Alexander Wildlife... | reverse complement strand
GGATGATAGTGATTTTGGCAGTCAAAGAGCACACGATATGGTCGACGAGGTGGATGAATTTGATCCGTAGGTCTGGTCTTGACCTCCGTCAAATTTTCTAACTCTCTATTACAGTGACTTTGCTGCTTCTCGTACAGCCATGAATTCTGACCTTTCTGACGACATTTCTGTCCTCTCAGCAGGCACCAACTCTATATCTATCTCTTCTGCACCTTTATCCCTCAACGCCAATACCTCCCTGCGACCCCGCTTAGGCCCCGTCTCTGAAGCCGATCATACCGTCCCTCAACCCCGCAGCGATTCACTTCCAATTGATAAAGATTTCAAAGTGTTAGCGCCTGCTGTCAGTGCTAGTGACAATGACGAGCTCTTACACAAAGTCTCCCGTGGTGGTCTCCCTGCTTTACGTGGTTCTAGTAAACAACTCGCTCCTGACAATTTCTTCATCCATAAGAAAGTTCTTCCTATCAAGCCCCAACAATCTGCTTTGTCAAGAATGCTTAATGGTGGTAAATCATCCAATCCCTTCACAGAAACATATGCTTCTGTCTCTGGACGAAGTGCACCAGTGTCAACTGTCGTATCTGTCTATTTCCCTCACGCAAAAAGCCCTGTTGGAAAACCTATGGATCTCACCATTTCCAGAGATGCTACAGTTGAAGAGGTCATCGGGTTTGCTTTGTGGACATATTGGGAAGAGGGATGGCTGCCCAAGTTGGACGAAGGTTTGAGTGGACCTTCTGATCCCAGATGGGACGACAAGTTATCTGCCTGTGGATGGATCCTCAGACTTGCGGAAGATGATGGAGAAGTAGACGATGACTTTCCTCGTGTGTTTTTTTCCGCTGCAAGTGTTGTTCTATCATTGAATAGATTTTTCATTTAGCGCCCGATCGGCTTGGTAAAATCATCAAATTCAATGCAGACGCATATGTCGTTCTCGTTGCCTCGCCTGCTCAAAGTACGCTCATTACTCTGATTGAACGGCCGTCAGTCTGACCCGCACATTACAGTTCAATTGAACCGTGAATATGAAACTAAGATACAACGATCGATCAAAACCGTCAAGAAACAGCCCGAAAATAAGCTTATACCTCCGAATGCAGTAGCTCCCTCTGCCATTGGCACATCCAGCATCTTGACCGCAAGTTGGGGACCTAGCGCATCTGCACCTATCTCAACATCTCTTGGTCCATCAAGTAGTCACGGCCCACAGATTTTCTTGCGAGTTCGTGTTGACATGGCTGACGCTGGACATGTATCAACAACCATTCCGGTGTGAGCTCGCTTTTCCCTCTGTTTTTGTCTTTCACGCATGATCCTGCATATTATAGGTCCGCGGGAATGTATATGCAAGAAGCCCTGGAAATGGTTTGTCGTAAACGAAAACTGGCTGACCCGAAAGAATACGCGCTGCTCTTGGCGGATAGAAGTATTCTCATTCCCCTTGATCGAACTGTTGCAAGTTTGCAAGGCAAGAGGGAATTGCTACTAGTCAAGAGAAGTGTTTTACCTTCGCTGGGAGGGAATATTGTGAGGGGTGTTGGCAGGACCACAGATCCGAATGGTGTGTTTTCATCCTAGAGAGTGTTGGCTTGCCAATTAAGAACACCAGCTTCTATATTCAAGAATGCCGATTTGCCAGAAACACAATATACAACAACTGTGGACTACACAGCTGCATACAAGGTCAGATCTTTCTGTTCTTTCAGGACTGATACTCAGAACCACATAGAAGTTCACCATTTACCGCAAGATGCCAATGCTTGTTGCTCGACAACCGCGAACACTTGCTGTCGATGGCGAATGGGTACACGTATGTCAAACCTGCTATTATCCAATATTCATAATCCTTTCTTTGCACTAACAGATTATGCCCTCGAGCAACAAGGCGAAAAATGTTTTTGATAGTGGTCGCACATCCTCATATCACATCAAAACTATTGTAGATTGTCAACAATCATCCAAGTCTTCCTCTGTATTCAAATTGGTTCTCACGCGTGGCGGAGGTACAACAAAACGATATGACTTTGAGGCAGAGAATTCCAAGATGGCAGCAGATATTGTTCAAACGATAAAAACCTTGAAAAATTCGCTGGAGAGGTCTGGAACTGTAAATAAATCGAGGAGGTCAAGGCAGGTCGTATGATATTCATAGTTGCACGGTCCCAGTCCCACTTTGCAGACTTAGGTTGACGGGAAAACATCCTGGTTTGTGACGGTTATTTTTGGAGTATTGTCCCAGCGGATATGGTACCTAAGACCAAAACTACGATTTTTCACCTTCATTTTGTTCCACACTCCGTTCTGATACCTTATTTGCCGACCAAGATCTGGCAGCATAGCAGCATCTAGGCCTCTTATTTTCTCTCGATTTCTCTCAACTTTTTCAACGGAGAGAAGACATAAATTGGTTTGATTTATTGTGATCTATACAAAAAACTGGTTCATCAAACCATTCTTGTATCGTTTTCTGAGACAGGTTCCTTTAGTCAAAAGCCTTCAATCCAATGATCGTGGACCCGAATCAAAGGGACCAAGAAATCCTCTCAGTGTCTTTCTGTATCTCAAGATTGGATCTGGCTTCATGAGTCAAATGAATGAGATAAACTCTATTTAAACTCAATCTGACTTAGAGGTGGTCAGGATGTCGAAGATCCAGGGTTCTACGAACATCATGCCCACTCAGTGGTCGGGTTAAACAGTAAAACTAACGCCTCTGATTTCACACTGTACTAATGCATCCCACAAGGATACGCAGAAATCGCAGAAATCTCAATACTGATTAGACAAGTTCAAAGATTCTTGAATCATTTAGACAAGCCACTTTATCAGTCACATTCTTTCTTTTCCTCTCTGCTACAAGCAAATACTAATTCTGTCTTGTTTAAAACTGAGCGACACTCTTCACTCCATCTTTGACGGCCTGCCAACTCTCACGGCCTGTCAATCTAGTGAACCACGCATTGATATGAGGTCGTTCTTGCATTAAATTAACTCCAGCATCCGGAAGGAGAGTACCATAAGGTAGATGACATATATCTGCTAAAGTCATCTCCTATAAATTATTTAGTAAGTAGATTTGTTGATGGCAGAAGAAACTTACATCACCCGCAAGGTACGATTGCTTTGACAAAATCCGCTCATAAACGTTTAAGTTTGCTGTTAGCTTTTCCTGGAGTTGATTGGCCTTTGCTTCGTCAACCGGCATGTTTAAACGTCTAAGCTCATGAGGACCTGACCGGATAGTAAGATTGATGATGGCTTACTTCTTGATAACACGCTCAAAGACAAGAGGTGCAGCAAATGCGTCAAAGTTCGATTGTTCAATAGAAGCTGCTTGTTCGAAAGCGGCTTGCTTAATTAAGCCTTGGGGGATAAGGCTTGTCCCCGAATGAGGTTCCTTGGCTTCCAAATATCGACCAATAGCACGACTTTCATACAAGATCAGTCCATTGTCGTCCTTGTATGGTCAACTTTTGTGATGGTTGGTGTTCAAACCACTTACGATGTACGGTACTTGTCCAAATGGCTGCTTGGCAATGTACTCGGGAGACTTGTGCTCACTTTTGGCTGCAACCACCTCGTGGAACTCGAAAGGTATTTTCTTTTCGTGGAACACCATGGCAACACGTTTCGTGCAGGTAGAGAAAGAGAAGCCGTAGAGGTGAATGACCATGATGGATGGAATGTGAAAGAAAGGTTCTGTGGGCTCTCATGAATTTATATCATAAATTCTTGGGTACGTGAGAAGTCCCGGATAGAAAAAAGAATGCATGATAATCTAAATGACAAAGGACAAAGGCAGATCCGGCACGTGACATTGGCACATACTGTCGACTGCCACTCGGTGTGCCACCCGGTGTCAAATTCATATCATGATAGTTCCCTTCCCCTTTACCTTCACTTTTTCTGTTCCCGGCCTCCCAAATCCCTTTTCAGGTCATTTACAACATTTCCGACCATCATCTTGTCCGCAGGCTCTCCAGGTATCCCGTGAATATCGTCCATTTCTCGACATACAGAATGGCAAGGCATTAGGGGATAGATCAACAGCCTTGCCAACGTCCTCATTTTCCTCTCCCCCGTCCAGGCCGAAAAATCAAAAGCGTGGCTGGGATTCGGATCTTGCTGAAACCATTGGTCAATCGTCTACAGCTCTGGTCTCTACGAGCGGCTATCATGGTCTTCCCTCAAAAGAATCTGTGGATGTGTCGGATGTGCATGACGAAGGTGTGCCGTATTTCGCTTGCTAAGCTCTTCTTGAGCTGTGTACTTGATGTTTCATCCTGCCGCGCGTTTCAAGCAGGGTTGGTGGTTTCCACGTTGAGCACACGTGTTGCAGGCTTAGTCCTTGCATCTTTAAATCAGCTGCAGGCTGACTCTGGGAAGCACTTCTGTTCATCTGGTTCTTGTATTGGTTCTATCTTTTTTTTGCCTTCTTGCAGTGTATCTGATACCCACTCTCAATTTACAACAGCCAATCACTTATCAATATCACCATCCCCCTGAACAATTATGCTGATTGAAAATATCCTTTATCTTATAGATTTTTACCCTCCTTGTAAGAAGCGTCGTGGCTTGGCCGGTTCTATCGTCTCAACTGCAGTCAATGCTGCTCTTTTCGGAACGGCGATCGGGCTATCTGTTTACCGGTTGTGGGTCTCATTTCCTGATTTGTCTATGTCAGAGAATTGATACCGTGTTCGCTTTCTCAAGATGGCGAGGTCGTGGCAAAGAGACTCACGCATTCGAAGCGGTGGATCCCACCAGCTCTGGTTCTGAAAATGGATCATCCCTTCCACCTCCACCACCTTATCAGGAACGTGAATGGTCACTCATTTCGCACCCTGTTGAATATGCATCCCCACTGTTTCTTGCCTCTGCCGGCAGCGGCACCATAGCAATATCAACAACGCCACGTAGGAAGATTGTCCATCACAGTGGGAAGAAAATACGGAGAACTCGCGTTCTTCTACCTCAAACTGCCCACAGTCCTGAACGTGTTGGACCTAGTAGCTACACACATGCTGAGCCTGTCTTCGGACAAGATAGAGAAAACGATGCCGATGATCAAGTATGCTTCGAATGTTCTCTTTATCGCTGAGACTGACGAAACTCACAGATGAATCGTATTCAAGATAGGCTCGCACAACTGATCGAAGAGGGAAAGCGGGCGTTGAGCAGGGAGGTGGTAGTCATGAGTGATGCAAAAGAAGATGAGATTGACGATGGCAGTAGTGCTTGGGAAGAGGAAAACGATTACCACCATCACCAGTCTGCATCATCATCAAGAAGACTAGGCTCTTCTCGCCGTGTGACTAAACGTTCCCGGGCGCAGAATCCCTTTTATGGTTCCTGGAATGGCTCAAACCACTCATCAACAACCGCTATTCATGTACCTACAACCCTGAAACGAACACCTACTAAAACTTCTGCTGACGTTATCATCGAGAGGGAGGACGAGAATGCGTGGGAGAGCCCTGAATTGAGAGAAACAATGCGGCTGGCACGAGAGAAGATCATGGTCGGTAGAGGGATATCATAAGCAAGGAAATGCTTTGTGGCACCCGAAGCATAACACCATTTACCTACACGCTTGGACTTATCTATTAAGGGTTGTGGACATGTGTATGTGCTCTACATGTTTGTTGTATCTGCTCTCTCGCCCCACCTTTTCAAACTTCACGCACATTTTTTGTTGTCTTTTTGTTGTCGTACCAAAGATGTAAATTGTTACTTTTCGTTTTCTGATGATTTTCAATCTCGTATCTGGCTGATAAATTGACGTGAATAGTAGGTGCAAAGTTTTTGTGCTGAATATGATGTTGGACTAGAATGATATGGTGGATGAAGCTGCTTGGAACTCAGAAGGTGCAATGCTTTACATGATCACAGCACGAAGTCACCATAAAGTCACTTCGCTCCATTCATTTCGAAAAAATATTTACAAGAGATCACATTCAAGATGAGGAAAGCGAACACATTGAGGGATTTTAGGAGGCACTAAAAGTCAAAACGTTGACACTGACAGCCGGCGCATTGTATGTGAACGATTTCCCAGTGCTGATGTTGCTGGTTTGAGGCGTGATCAGATTGGGGTTCTGTGGAGTGTTGCTACTGGTGGGATTTCCGGTAAGAACTTGTGCAGTTCCACTTGTCGCTACATTATTGAACGCCAAATTAAAGGTGAGGCGAGCTGTACTGCTGCCAGTGTTGGAAATCTACCCCACACAAAATTGTCAGCGAAGACGATCAATGTTTGAAGAAGATGACGACCTTGATGATCAGTTGGCCGGTAGATGTCTTGCGAACGACACTCCAAAAGACAGTTCCAGAACTCGAAGGCAAAGTGCTCGGGATATACTGGTCACCACGGTTTTGACTAAAGAGTTCTTGAATGTAGAAGCTGGTCGACCGGTAGACATTTCCGGCACTGACAGAGGACATATAGATGGTAATGCAGAGAGGGAGATGCAACACTCACTCGAAAGCAAGAAGATTGGGGGTCTTGTGAAATCAATCGTTTGAATAAGAGTGTTTCTCGATCAGAGCCAGAACCTTACCCATTGGTTATTAGTGACATGCTAATGCAATTGTGAGTCGTCGAGCACAAATCAGATCTGGAAGCTACTCACACCCAGAAGAGGTGCGTAGGATGCAGCAAATCTAAGAGGGCAGTCAATTCAGAATCCACAAAAAAATGCAATAGAGCATACACGATGTCACTGTTGCGCTCTAATCCGGTCATAAAAGCAGCCTCGCCAGTAGCACCTGCAGATGTTAATGCAAAATTTGAGTTATGAAATTTCAACGACCTACTCTGTACTGTCGGGAAAGTTAGACGACCGTCAGAAGGAGGACCGAAGATATCATTTGGGTTCGTTGAAATGGCTGCGTATTCACCCTAATGGTCTCTGATCCATGGCAATTATAGGGACTCTTGTCTGCAACTTACCTCAAAGTAATGGGTGCCATCCCTCTGAGTATGCTCAGTAGATTTTTCTTAACATCGATTGACCACATACAGCAAAACTATCGTAGAAGAAGGAATTTTGCGCAAACCAAGCTAATGTCTTGTAAGTATACCAGTATATCTAGCTTGAACGGCATACGCACTAGGTGTCTGATAAACATGAACATCGTATTCTGTCGGCTTCGGGGTCAAAATGGGACTGTTGACGTCAGTGGTTGCAATAAAATCTCAAGTTCATGAAAAAAAAATGACATCAGGCGCGCTTCATTGATCTGCATATCAGACTCACGAAGCTGAGGGAAAGCATTCTTGAGTGTATTGGCAAAGGTAGTCCACCGGAAAGTATAAGTATTAGCAGCGAAGAAGTCCTACAACCAGATAAATATTCGATCATTCTCAGAAAACATGATTATTTCACCTCATTTCCAATTTCAACATAGGTCAGCTTGAATGGCTCCGGATGCCCGAGTGAGGCCCTCAGACGGCCTCGAGTACCTCCTCAGCCAATCATCCATGGAATGAGATGACATACTACATACCAGGTTCCGTACTATCATCTCCTATCACAAAATTGATCTACTTTTGTCTTCAACCCAGGAATTCAGCGAATGTCTAATTGTCTGACCTGATCAATTGCTTGCTGGATGAAGGGCCCGAGCTGGTTTTGGGCTATACTAGTGCCTCCAAGTGCGAATCCTTCGAGTGCAGTGAAGTTGTAGTTGTGTGTGGAAATCAATTCTACCTACCTGACCAAACAGCCATGATAGGTTCCATGCCCAAGTCCTCACACCAAAGAAGATATTCGAGGAGGCCAAGACCACTGTAAAGAATAAGAATTCCGAGTTCTCCCAAAGATACCACCAACGTACTCGGTGTTAATGTATCCCCAATCACCTTGGCGTCCGGCGCGATTTTGTAGAGGCCCGACAGTCGCGTTCCATTGCCATCTCTGGTCGACAGTGCCACCCTCCAAGTTATTTCCACCAGGGAACCTCCAGAAAGAAGGACCCATTTCTGCCAACGCAGACGCTATGTCATTCCTCATTCCATTCGGACGATTCTTGAACGTAGGCGGGAAAAGAGAGAGCAGTCCAAAGTTAATCGTTTGACCAGCCGCACTTCCACCGTCTAGCGTCACAACGAAGCGGTTGTTCAGGTCTCCAGGAGTACTGCCAGCACGAATGCTAAAGTTGACCTGTGACCAAGATGTTTGTGCTCCAGATAGCGAGACGGTGGTACTCCCGAGAGTCGAACCAGAGGAGGATTGCAGGAATACTGTGGCAGAACCTCTAAAGCTTGAAGAAGTGGGAAAACGATAGAAGAAAGAGCCCGTATATGTAGTTCCCGAAGTCACTCCAATACCTATCAAGGCATTTCAAATCAAAAATCCATCTTCATACTCGATGGTCAAAAAAAAAAAAAAACCTGAATAACCAGCATTTGCGAAACCAACGCCTCCACTGCGTCCCGTGGGGATGATAACTCGAAGAGCATTCGGAAGGGCAGTGGAGATGGGAGTGCTCTCTCGAATGACACTGATTGTGGCTCCATTGACAGCAGACCACGCGTTCAGTGCACCACTGGAGCCCGGAGTTACGAGTTGAAAGGCTCTGTTTTGGAGCACTGATACGTTATATTAGCTATGTGCTCTGTCCCCATTCGAGGGTTTTTACCTACATTCACCATAAAGACCACCATCACCACTCTACGTCTCTGAATGTTTGAAATGGAGCATTTTCGCATCGCAGACCAACACTTACATGCTGAAATTCGAACATCATGACTAAAAAAGTGCTTCAAATCACTGTAAAATCAAGGACGTACACTGATATCCTAGATAAACAGCAGGATGGACTTTAGTGCTGTATATCCAAGTGAGAATTATATCCAGATATACCTCGAACATGAGTCCCCCTACGGATGAGATTCAATCGAAGAAAACAACCGAAAGTGAATCACAAACACACTCACATAGAGTCGCCGGGATAGGATGGCTCGCGGTCGAGCTGACAGAGATTGTCTGAGCATTCACCGACGCGACCAACCCCAGTATTGCACCTGCAAAGAGTGACCACCCCGTTTTGATCATTGATAATATATTCAGTCAGAATCAAGGATACAGAACGACAAGACACACAGAACGCCAAGGACGTTCAAAGGTTTATATATATAGCTCATCATCGTTTTTGCAAGGTGGGCCGGAGAATTTTTCCAGAATTTCTCCGTGTAGCTACCATTGCCATCTAGCAAGCCATTTTTTTTTGGATTAGTCGTTTTGATTTTGCTTCCCCCTAGAACTGCTGACGAGCCAAGAGTCAGGCATATGATCACCATGCCATGTGTAAACCTGAAGGGGCTGGCACCGAGAAGGAGGGAACAAATCAATTGGTTGATGCGGAGGTTTTTCCTCATTTCTCTTCTCTTCTTGAATGAAGCAGCAGCTGTCAGAAAGCACATTCTCAGTCACCTAGGTTTCCGTTGGCCGTGAAAGAGAACAATGTGGATATCGACCACGACTAGTAGGAAGGAGCAAATTGGCTGGCTCAAGATTTTGGAGAGCCTCCTCTCACACACTCCATAAATTGAGAGAAGTTCTTTCCTTTCCCACAGGCAATTGAAGACCTCTTCTGTGACCTGGTGCTGATCAAGGATAAAGAATTCTCAAGGTGTTGGATCTCCGCATCTGACTTGAAGGACATATGACCAACGGACGAGGGTACATTGTGATCAGAACACCTTGAAGGGCAATCTTTAGTGCTTCTGTACTCCTGTATAGGGCTCCATCGATAAATCGGAAAATCGTGTCAAAAGTCTTGTTCGTCGGCCCGGCGAGAGCTTCTTTCACTACGAGATAATTCTCGGTCCTATTCCGACGGGCCCAGACAATAGTTGGTAGCAATGGGAAAACAAAGTAGATATGGGGGGGGGGGGTTCCGGATTTCCACGAGCGATGGATTGACAGAGAAATCCAAAGGAGAAAATTTTCAGCAAAGCAATGCTGCACCACCCAAAGATGATGTTGAATCCATCTCCGAGACGCCTCGTCCGAGTAGGTCATGATATATGAGGATCCCAATTTGAAGTAGAATCGGATCCCCCCAAGAAAAGGCCCAGTCGGTGTGCTTGTCACAGAATAACCAAGCAAAAGTCAGAGTGGTAGCTCATGCAGTCCAGAGCATCATCAAGTGCCTGTCTCCACTGTGGTTAGCCGACTAAAGTTGGCTGCGTTCCATGCCCAAGAAAAAACTGGTATCCAAGTCATTCAACATCTCGCAGAAAACGTCGCACCTGTAGTTGACTATGGCGTTGCACCGAAATAGGAAAATAGGAAAAAAAACACACTCATTCTTATCCTGTGATTTTTCAATGACATCCACAAGAATCTAATGGATCACAACTGCACTCTGATTCAAGGCTCCTATTTTGAAAACAAGTTTTCATGAATTCACACCACTTGTGAGTGCTAATTTTCATCACCTACACAGATCTGGCCGCCTTGGCCCTATTAAGCAAAGCGTACAATAAATCCAATGTAAGCAAAAATCCCGTCTATAGGTAAAGCAGCCCTGGGATTGATTCTGAAGTGACACATATCACCTTCTCGATGAACGATACCTTTTCCCCTCCATGCCCACAACCAACTCGAATCACAAAAACTCCAATCCCATTCCTACCTGCACACCCCTCTTTGCTCTCTCACCAATACTACACACCAATGGCAAACCAAAATTGATCTCGACACGGATAGGATCAAATTTATAAATGAGTCCTAAACCAGCGGATACACTGGGACGCTGGAAAAACGAGGATTGAAGGGCCGTGAGTGATTCCTTTGGTGGCCGAGCTACGAGTAAAAAAAATGAGCAAGGGAGAGGGAAGAGAGCGCGCGCGTACTTCTGTCTATGCCTTCTAATCTACCGGCATCGACCCATGCATGTAGTTTAACTGGCCACGAAGGTTTCTTTGGTATGTCGGAGATGACGGATGCCCCAAGGGACCAATATGCATCTCCGCCCAACGAGTCGGCTGTATGCAAATGAGCAAGGGCCAAAGAAGACCATGAGAATACTCACAACCGTCGTGCGGACCTAGTCCGTTGTTCACGAACCCTCGTACAGAGACCGGACCACCGACCTGGAAACGGTCAGAGAACAGTGTCCCTCGTGAACCACCAAGACCCCAGAGAAGGCCTGAACGCGCTGCGAGGGACAGAGTCTATTCTAGGCTTGAATTTTATGGCCTGATAGGTGGTATTCAGAGACATACCAGGCCTTTGGTGACGCCGAGTCCGACTTTTGCTTCTACCTGTCCTTTGTAAAACTTGGCATCTCCTCCTAGCAGCCCCAATCCTGCTATTTCATTGTGAACCTTGAGATACAACCCGGGCGCAGTTGCCAAGGAATTTCTATCGAATCGTGTACAGAGAACCTTGTCCTGACGAGTGTCCAAGGTATACGTATATGAAAGCGAGGATTTCGAGGAGAAACCCGCTGCTTCACGCATGCTGAGCGAAGCGGTTGGTGTCAGCGATGATAGATGTCGGATGACACCTTCATAGGAGAATTCGTGCATGCCCCGTTCGAGATATCCATTCTGTCAGTGTGAGACATTGAAAGTAGATGGAACAGGATACAGGCGTACCCGGACGGCAGCTCTGACGCCCCGAAGGCCTTCGAAACAGCTCGCAAAAGATGTGATGTCCCGGTCGACATCGTATGTACCGAGTTCAGCGGTGGTATTAAGGTCACGAGAGACGGGAGCAGAGAAAGAGGCACGGAATGAGCGACGGGTCTTGGTGCCAAAGGCCACATTGGCCTCGAACGTTTCTGCACCGCCAAAGACGTTCCGAATGCGACCGGTCGCGCTCTAGATGGGGTGAGTGTACACGACGTCAGAGATGAGCTCGCAGCGTACTGCAGTCCCTTCGTTGTTCCCGAGTTCTGTTGAGCTGTTCAAGTAGAGCCTGCCGCGTTCCCGGGTGGTGAACACAAGATCGATGTCATTGACGTCGGCACCGGGGTCGACTCTGACGGCCACGTCCGAGAAGATGTCTGTTTTTCTGAGGAGATGGGCGATATAGCGAGCTGTGCGGAGGGTGTTGTGAAGGTCGTTGGGCCGGTCTGGGTCTGACGCGAGGAAGGGACTGAAGAGGGATGAAAGGAATGAGCGACGGGTGCGGTGGGCGCCTTGGACGCGGATTGCAGCTATGCGGGCGGGGGAGTCGAGATTGTTGTTGATCTGGGGGCGTTACAGGGGATGGAGAGGGAGGCTGGAGAAGGACATACGACGTGGGAGAGGTGGACGACGGCGGACTCGTAGTCGCCGCGCAGCCTGCGCTCGAGGCGCTGCTGCTGCCACTCGCGGAGGTTGCTGGGGTCTGCGGGCTCGTTGTCGCGGGGCTGGGCGGAGTTGTGCAGCGGGGGCGCGAGCTCGGGGTGGTCGTGCATGGCGAACCCGGGTTGCCTTTTTCGGCGATCATATTATATTCGTGTATATTACTCTATCACCGTGCACGGCAGACAACCTCTCCGCCGAGCTTGAGAGCGACGGCCTCCCTGGCCTCGACCCACTCATGCTCCCTGTCCGGCGTCCTGACGACGACAATCTCGCCCATGGCAATCGGCTTGGTCACACCCGACCTTCTGCCCGAGCAGATGAGCCGGATCGCGCCCGGGTCCATGAAGACCCTCTTGCTCGGCATGCTGATGAGGCGCATCTCGGTGAGCACGGGGAGGTCCTCTCTGTACTTGAGCTGGACCCATATGCGTCTCTGCGCGCCGCCGATGAGAGGAAATGCGCCGGGGTCTGGCGCGACGACGGTGCCGCGGGTCAGCGAGGTGAGGAAGCCGTGGCGGAGGAGGATGGCGAGGATGCCGAGATTCTGGGTGGTGTGCGCGACGGACGTCCTGGCGAGGCGAGCGCGGCATGCATTCTGGAGGCTTGAGCAGAGGTCGTGGGGGAGTGGCATGTTTGGTTTTGTTGACTTTTATTATTATTATATTCCATTCCACTCCATCCCATTATATTACAATCCCATCCCATTCCATTATATTACTATTACATTCCACTCCATTACAATCCCATTCCATCCCACTCCATTATATTACTATCCCATCCCATTCCATTATATTACTATCCCATTCCACTCCACTCCACCCATTCCACTCCACTCCACCCCATTCCACTCCATCCCACTCCATTCCATTCCACTCCACTCCACTCCACTCCTCCATGCCACTCCTTCGCCCCTCCCCAAAAGGCTTCGCAACTCTGGTGCCGCCCTTCCATCCTGCCCTGCCCACTCCTCACCCGCCTCCAGCCCAGACCACCCGTCAGACGCAAGATCCCACACGCAACCCACGTCGTCGCCGTCGCATCCGCCAAGGGCGGCGTCGGCAAAAGCACCGTCTCTGGTACACAATCCCCTGCCCTCCGCGCGCGCATCTGACCTCCACACATAGTAAACCTGGCCTATGCCCTCGCTGCTGCCCGCCCACGCTCAAGAGTCGGCATCCTTGACCTCGACGTCTTTGGCCCCTCCATCCCCAAACTCATGGGCCTGGAGAACATCGGAGAACCAGACCTCACACCCGGTAGCCTTCTTCTCATCCCTACTTCCTCCCGCTGACGAGCCCCAGCTGGTGCTCTGGTCCCCATGACCAACAACGGCATCCCAACAATGTCCATCGCCTATCTTCTGCCCAAATCCCCTGCAAACGACAACCCTGTCGTCTGGAGAGGTCTCATGGTCCAAAAAGCTGTCCAACAACTCCTCTTCGATGTAGACTGGCGGACACACACCTCCACCCTGGAGCAAGACCATGGGTTGGACCTTCTAGTGCTAGATATGCCCCCCGGGACCGGCGATGTCCAGCTCACCCTCGGTCAACTCGTCGACGTAGACGGTGCGCATTCTCACAATCCATAGCCCATCTATAAATTCCACTCCTAGGTGCCCTCATCATCTCAACACCCCAGGATGTTGCTCTCCTCGATGCCAGAAAGGGTGTCCACATGTTCAGGAAAGTTGGCGTTCCGGTACGTGAAACTACCGTGCTCGGTCTTTGCTCTAAAGCTCGACAAGATATTTGGACTCATTGTCAACTCGGCATATTACCGCTGCCCATCTTGCTCTGACAAGCACCACATCTTTGGCTCCCTTGATTCTGCACGCCGTGCGGTGGATGAACTTGGACTCAATTCCGACACCACCTCGGGACTATCAGGTGAAATACCCATGGTCTCCGAGGTGAGCAGTCTCGGCGACCAAGGCAGGCTTGGAGAGATCTTCCTCGGTGAAACACTCGTTAGCTCCAAGCCTGCTTTGAAGCAAGTCCGGAGTGTGATGAGTGACATAGCTACCCGTCTCTGGGGAAAACTTGGATATTCGGCACTTGCCTGAAAAGACGATCGTTTCTTATTGTATCCAGTGTAACATCTATTCCTTGCTATCCTACGGCCATTCTTTGACGCACAATTGAAATAATCTCTGTGAACCGAGTCCGGATAATGTCCAAGTATTCTGGTGTATTGCGGTCTTGCATATTGCCTGGGGGAACGTCCAGCTGCGAGAATGAAATCACGATCTCAACCGTCCTTGGCAATCCTTATCGTGAAAGAGGGTGCATAGAGCGGAAAGCCAGGGTGATCGGGAATATCAGTATCCAGGTCTAGTGGTCGTCCCAGCTACACACCTCATGAGCAACGACAGTGTCAAGGGAAATAGTACTCTTACCGCAATGGATGTAATATACGCCCAAGCACGAGCAGCATTTGGCGAGTTGTAACCTCCGCCTCCCAAGAGCAACTTCTTGCCTTGCCACTTGTCAAGTATTCGGGACATACACCAACCTAATGACCCCTCGCCTCCACCTAATGACCAGTTGAAGGTCGCACAGGGATCCCCGGCAAGAGCATCTGTGCCACACTGGACAATGACGTAGTCGGGCTGCATGATATCCTTCAATTCTTCCACAACGTGCCATATTGAAGCATAGGTTTTATTAGCTGCACCTTCAAGAAGCGGGATACTGAGACTGAAAGGGTCAAAACCGGGAATAGATGGATCTGGGAGACCTGCACGAGGGGAGGCAGGGAAGAAACCTCGGGACGTGTGATGTATACTGAGTGTCTGGGGTGTGTTTGCCGAGAAAAGGAGGACGAAAACAAAAATCCTCATGAGTGAAAGCGCTCTCTGGATCAACTCAACAAATCATACCATTAAACGAGGAGCCCCTGGAGCCGTGAAAGAGGTGAATGCAGACGACACGACATCAGAAAAATGCAAGTCAAGGTCAAGGTAGAAGATCCGAGGAAGATGCTGATCGGCCTGATGTTGTGAATTCAACGACGGAGAACGAGGAACAGTTTTCAGGGCAAGTACTGCGAGGACACAATCTGCAACATAGCAGAATCCCGCAGCGCGTGCCCGTGAAGCGTGATGTCTAGTGGTCATCCAGGAGGATCAGGGTTTTTTTTTTAAAAAAGAATCAGGTTGAACCTCCCACCGTCCCAGTTTATGGCAATGTCACTCATAGTGTACCTCAGTGCATCTGCAGCGGTGAGGGTTGCACCCCCTACCCATTGCACGTAGTCAGTCCAACAAATGGGGGACAGTCCTACTCGAAAGAAAAATCATCAACGAAACTCACTGCAGTCAAAAAAAAAAACAGGGTCCCCACATCTTCCATGCCAAATTCTGCCTTCAAAGACGCATACTCCGAGTCATGTCGTTCGCCGCCACGCTCAGCCGAATTGGCAGAATCAAGGACGAAATCCAAGTAAGCCTTGGAATGATACATCGCAAGATCGCGACGCGTGGCTTTCCGTGGAGAACATGTCCGAATGCGGCGTTCGCCGAAAGCAGGATCCGGGTCGTCCTTCAACAAAAGTCCCAGCGATTGAACGAGCCCATGAACGACCAGGGACCGTTTCTTGTTCGAAGGGAGAAGCGACGCAAACTGGTAAAAAAAAAAAAACACATCGAATAAAATATCAAACATGTCGAGAGATATACTTGAGAAGTACCTTTATGAGCTCGGTTGACACGACATAGATAATGCTTTTGTTGGTTGTTGACGCCGCCATGTGAATCAGTTAATCAGTTAATTGATGTGTAGTGATCTGTCACGTGATTGATCCTTTTTTTGAATCCAGAATAAACAATGTAGTGCCAAGACACGGAGAGCCTCAGCGGGACCGACTATCTACCAGAAAACATCTTTCTCACCAAAGGAGGGAGGTGCGGGCAAAGTCTACTGATGGATGGGTCGGGTTATAAGTACGAGGCTGATACGACGTGTCTCGGATCCACCCTTATCAGTGACCGTGATGCTCATCATTTATATATATCAAAACAAATCGCAGCGTTTTCTTATCTCCTCATGCATTCGGAAAATCACATAAATGTCACTTCTGTGCGAATTATGTCTGTGATCAGATCATGTGTCGTGCGATGGGCTGGAGGAGTTATTCGCACCCTGTGTAAAAAAACTGACGATTTAAAAAAAAAAAAAAAAAAAAGATGGGCTGGAGGCTGGAGGAGTTATCTCTGAACTATGATCAACACGACCTCCTGCATCGCAGAACTCGAAGGCCACAACGACCGTGTATGGTCTGTAGGCTGGAACGCTTCTCAATCCATGCTCGCAACTTGCTCAGGCGATAAATCAGTTCGCTTGTACTCCTATTCGACTGATCCTGATGGTGAACTCAGATTCGATCTGGTTTCTTCCATCCCGACCGGCCACACCAAATCCGTCAGAACTGTCTCTTGGTCTCCGGCCGGCAAGACGTTTGTGACTGGGTCTTTCGACTCCACCATTGCCGTTTGGGAGGAGGCTGATGACGCTGGAGAGTGGGAGTGCGTGACAACGCTCGAGGGACACGAAACAGAGTGCAAGGGAGCAACTTATTCCACCACCGGTGCATTGCTAGCCAGCTGTAGCAGAGACAAGTCCGTTTGGATCTGGGAAGGTCAGTTGAATGTCGCTCTAACAAGATGTTGACTGATCTTCCTCTAGTTAAGCCTAAAGCTGACTTTGAGTGCCTGGCTATCTTCACGGAACATCAACAAGACGTCAAGTGTGTATCATGGCATCCAACTGAGGAGGTCGTATCTCCCTCTTTCATGGTGTAATGTCTCGTTCTCACATCTCTCTTCGCGAGCGTAGATTCTCGCTTCAGGCTCTTACGATAACACGATCAAGCTCTATACCGAAGACCCTGTAGACGACTGGTACTGCTTTGCAACACTGACTGGTCATCAGTCAACCGTTTGGTCAATAGCTTGGATGCCGAACCACGACTATTTTGCATCCGCCTCCGACGACGCGACAGTACGCATCTGGCAGCGAACAGCAGAGTTCAAATGGGAAACCGTCCTCGTCATCAAGGCTCACGAACGATGTATCTACTCCGTGAGTTGGAGTCGTGGAAAGCCACGCCCCAGACAGTCCATTATCGGCTGGATAGCTACGGCAGGGGATGACCGGTTCGTCAAGATTTGGGAGTTGAAGGTGAGGCTCTATCAATAGTCATCGACTGGGTCGTTGTGCCTTATGTCGGGTGCAGGAGTTGAGTGTCAGGGACGGAACGTCAACCAAGCAGCTTGTACGGGAGGAACTGGTCGCAACCTTGCCAGCTGCTCATGGGCTACACGATGTCAACACCGTTGCATGGAGCACAACACCAGGAATGGAAGACGTTTTCGCGACAGCAGGTGATGACGGCGTTACGCGGATTTGGAGGGTTGCTCTGGTATAATCGAATGGTGGTTGCTTATCGCCATTCAGGAGAAAACCTGGGTCGTAAATATAGTCGTAACTGTCTCAAGATCTCATGCCCTGGGATAAAATTGTAGTTGGCTGTCGTATATACTCAATTGCTTTCCTGACAGTCAGAAGAAAATCCACTAACCAGTGGAGAAAATCTAACACGAACAAATAGTCAATGGTGCTCAAAGTCAAAATGACTACTGTGGCATCTGAAAATTTGTTTCGTTCGCTGCCCCGAAGAACGCAAATAAAAATTGATTCCGCATTTGACTTGGTCTGCAAGAAGCTCATAACAAGGTCAAAATCAGAAGAAATACCCGCCGGAGGATTTATTCCAGAACCTGGAAACTTCATACGCGATAGCGGGGAAGAAGGCTCTACAGGTGGCTTCATCCGCGAAGAAGCTACCAAGAGTGGGTTTTTACGCGACGAACAGAGCGATCTTGGTTGCGGAGGTTTTCTGAACGAGGACGAGTATGAGGAAACGTCGGTTGTACACACTCGAATGCCTCTTTCCTTGGTATCCCGTGCTTTACAACACCTGGATTTGCCACCCGACGACGATGAGATTCTCTCTGTCTTTCGTAATGCGGCCACAGGCTGGACATCATCTCATGACAACACCAGCACTGTAAACCAGAGTCCTGGAGACAAGGATCAGTTCGTCAGTAGAGACGACTGGCGATCTGTGTGTGCTGTCCTATTGGAACACGAAGCAGACGTGGAGATGGCTGATGGTACTGCAGATTCTGACGAATACCAGGAATCTGAAGCTGAGACTGAGGAAGCCGAAGGTGACGACGACGACGATTATATTGAGAATCCCTCTACCTCTACTACTCGTAGACAAACTCGCCTCAAAGGAAAAAAACCTTCTTCTCCAACTTCCTCCTCGGACAATCAACCACAAAAACTCACCTCGCAGCAACGCCAAACCTGTATCGATACCTACGCCTTATTTTTCCCTGCCGCGTCTGCAAAACAAGTCCTCAATCAAAAAATCATGATGAAAGATCTCCAAAGCGTCGCGAAATTATTGCATGAGAAGCTCACAGCAGGAGACGTCAGTTCATTTTCACTTTTCTCAGTGTACTTTTTTGTCAATAGTTGACATTGCAGATGCTGGAAATGCTGGACACATTTTCTACATCCTCTGACAAATCTATGGACTTTGAAGACTTTTGTAATATGATGATCAAAGCGAAACTGGCTTAGAGAAGGCTTAATTAGAATGAATCGGCGTCAGGCTTCAGCCATTGTCCTATCTGCTTCAGCATCAGTTTCAAGTAACACACAGAAATGCCAGTTGGCTCTACTAACGAACTGGTTCTGTTCCAGTCTTTGGTGTTAGATAATCTTTCTCGAAAGTGTGTAATGGGTATGTCATGTATATATTTCTTGAAGCGCAAGATGTAGTATCCGTCCGTATCGATTAGGGGTTAAATCACTTCGTTGTGGGATAGCTCCGAAGAGCCGCTGGTTCGATTCCAGCTACGGACATATGCTAAGTCTATCATTTTCTTCTTAACCTCTTTGTTTATTATCAATACTCTCACATGTTATATTCCATTCCTTTCGACTCCTATTTAATATTTTTTTGCTCTAATAACTTACTGATGATGTTGTGCAGGACTTCACTGATTTTAGGTATATCGCCCCGCTCCTCATCGGTCACAGACACACCCATATGCCCGATTCGGATATATCTATCTTTGATAGAGGGAAGCAGCCCACCTGCAAAGATCACCCCCTCTGAACTCGCTCTCTGAAGTACTTCTGTTGCAGACAAGCCTTCGGGAACCCAAATAGCACTCAGGCCAGCAGCTTCAGCGCCTCCGACTGCCAGGCTCTTCATCCCTAACTGGGCGGCTACTGCTCTGAGTCGCCTCGCAGCTTTCTTATGTGCCTCTAACCTAGCAATCAGACCCGTTTCTCCCCCCTTCAGCAGTTCTGACAACGCTTCTGCCAACGCACAAACAAGATTGACCGGTTGTGTGGCGAAATAGGCCGGCTTTGCAACTAGATAAGATTCCATTATTGGAAGCCATTTTTTCCAACTAGCATAATAGCCCTGAGTAGGTGTCTTTCGATTGGAGTAGGTGTCGACTGCCCGTTGGCTGGCAATGAGGATAGAAAGTCCTGGAGGAGCACCTATGGCTTTTTGACTTGCTGTAAGAACGATGTCGAGTCCCCACAAATCCATTTTGATTTCTTCACACCCGACTGAGCATACAGCGTCCAGAATGATCTGAAAGAAGGCGGTCAGCTTGACTTATCTCGAAGCGATATACTCTCACCAAGGTCGAAGGGGACACCCTCTTGACCACTTCGGCTATCCTTTTGATATCGGACAAGACGCCTGAAATTTTAAATGACACCTATGTCCTCAAGAATCCAGGAAGCTTCAACTGACTCACCTGTGGACGTGTCAACATGAGTGACGATGATCAACTTATAATTTTGGCCAGTGAGCGCTGCCTCGGTCAAAGAGAGCGGGACAGTTTTGCCCGGAGCGGGTGCTTTGAGTGTGGTAATCTGAGCACCATAGGACAGAAGGCTGCCCAGGTTGTCGTCAATCGTGGTTGGCAGAATAGAATGTGATCGCTGCTCACCAATCTGTGAACCCATCCCCAAAATATCCAGTGCTCAACACGAGAGCTTGATCCCCACGCTCCACCAGATTGGCGCCAACCTGAGGTTAAACGGGGTAAATAAATCAGGCAAGGGCCAGTCATAGGATGTGCACACCTGTTCCCAACCCAAAGTGCCGCTGCCAGCAATGATGAACGGCTGACCATATTGCGAGCCCACAGCCTTTCTGTAGCCGTCGCCGATTTGAAAAAGGCACAGATACAGAGGGATGGTATATTTACCTTGAGAGCAGTAGAGCTTTTTGAAAGATACGAGCAAATTCCTGCGATACGTGGGAAAGAGGAGGCCTAGCAAGCGCCGCAAGCACACCATCGCTAACTTCTACTGGCCCTGGAATTCTGAATTCCCTTACGCGATCAGGAAGGAAATTATATACACGCTTCAATGAGACCTTACGCAAGGAGTCTGGTGGCAAGGATCAGTACGACGATATGGGAAGAGGTGGTAAGCAACGCACTTGAGCCCTGACTGTTGAGACAAAGATGGATCTGCAGGCTGAGCAGGCGACATGGGACTATCCTGGGTAAGTATGATCAAACCAAAACAAGACGCAGGAACTTTTGGTTTGGGTCGCCTTGAATCCTGCCACACGCTCTTAAGCGAGCTGCCACTGCACGATCCAAATAAGGTAGTGCTTGTCTTTATTCACACAAGTCTCATCTGAGGTACCATTCATTGTTCATCGACTTTCAAACAATCTCAGACAAGTTTTCAATTATTTTTCTTGCAAGATTATGTGACGATATCCAATATTTTTATGGTGCCCTCGGTGTTATACATGCTTGGAAACTCAATCTTGGACGTCCTGGCCGTGAACTACCCAATAAAGGTAAAGGTAATCGGTTTCAAAAAAAATATACTGGAGGGTTCAATGCACTTTTCAACCCACGCTCCGAAACAGATGAGCTACAATAAAGGAATGAGTTATGAGATGGAAACAGAAATATGTCCAAAAGGGTATATGCACAACAATTGTGTCTGGACCTCGTCTACTGCCAATGCCACCCGATGATGTAGGAATCCTTCCGTCAGCCCCTGGGAACATTACAGGCCTAATATGCATCCCAATATAGTGCACGATAGAACCGATATTTCCTTGTACGTGTTGCAACTTTTCGTATGTTTCCGTGAAAGCATTGACCTCCGCAAATGCCATGCAGTAGTGAAAATGATGTAAAATACCAGCAGAGTCCCTTTCGTCAGGTATAGAAAATTACTGGACCTGGTTATTGACATCTTTGAGGCAGAATCCTCAGGCATAGACAATGACTGGAATCAGTCGTCAGAAAATTTGAGGCAGAGGGGTGGACACCTCATAATCAGCTGATCATCAACATATGTTATTCCACAACGATTTACAGTGTGGAAACCATGCTGGGCACCCTTTCATACGACCTTCGAGTGATGGGCTCGCGCCTGCGGAAGAATTGAGACGTTTGTTGAGGACCTTACAATATCGGAATTTTGAAGTCAGAACGCCGCTGGCAAGTGGAAAAGACAGTTTCATCCGTAGGTAAAGCTTGGGGACTAGGATCTTCGGGGAAAACCAGATCTGTATTGACCCCGAGAGAACGCTAACTACATGTGGAGAAAGCCCCATCGATGACAGTACAATCGGAGCAGTAACTCCCCATTGATGATTTGAAAGTAATCGATAGGCTTAAAATAGAACCCACCCCCATCAATATCTCAATTCCACTATATGTGACTTGTGGATACAGAGTAACTGATGATACTTTTTTTCTCATATAGTGATACATGTTCTTTTTGTTTCTCAGTTCTCACGGTACTGAGACTATTCTCCTGGTATTATTGTAGCCCAAACGGATGTTCGTTGTTCAGGTACGCAGCCACCCAAGTACGCAATATCAATCAAGGAGAATAATGAGATGGAAAGTCCCGAGGGAAGATCTCGACAATTAGCGAATTTCCTTTCCGGTCAATTGGAACATCTAGATTTCAAATGAGGTAATCTTCTCTATGCAATGTACACTGTTCACTAACACTTTCCTACCAACCATTTCCCATCCATGTCCGAAGAGGGCAAGATTAGTAAGAAACAAGAGCAAGAAACAAATAGTGCCTACAAATCGACTTGCTCGCGTTCCAGATGAGCAGAATACTGGTCGTTTCCAAATGCATATTCCTGTTCTCCAGAACGCTGTTGAGACGTAGTAATGGAACTGCGCAGTTATGTAAAGATTGAGCCCAGAGAAGAGGCTCACTTGAAGCTGACAGAAGATAGAATAAGGATATTGTGGCCTCAACCAAACGACTCAGAGAAGGATACTCAAAATTGATCGAGACGCTGCAAGGATATCCACTGGTCATCGTTCTTGCAGCATTTGGATTCCAACTCTGGCATCGGTGAATGATTTCAAATGACATGGGAATGGCTGTCGATTTTTTGTCCCCATTGGCTAGGCGAACAATACCAAATCCAGGATAATTAATAATTTAGACGTCGAAGTAAGTTTCACTAATATAGCCTTCTGAGAATGTAATTGATTATCTTCTCTTTCCAAGCCGGAGTATCTTCCCACTGGTTATGTGAGTGCCATTGTAGACGACCTTCGGGGCGTGCTGCTGATATCTAGGGTATGGAGATGTCTAGGTAACTGTTTCTGAGCAGCCCTTTAGAAGCAAGTAGGTTTGACTTCGGCCAGCTCGCAACTGCAGGCACATATACTATACCTGTGGCAAGTTTCGTCATGACTGTTGCGTTTTTGACTTGATTCAAGCATTTCCAGCTATCTATCAATGCTGAGGAGCTCCCCGGCCGATACTCGAATTATGATACCTCTATCAAATATTTGATGAAGATCTGTTATGTCGCTTTGCGCCTGTGCATAAAAGCGATAGGCGTTGCTATCCAGAATCGCCTGAATGTCGTAGTTTTTATCATGAGTTCTAGTATTGCGAAGTTCGCTATCGATACAGTGGCGGTCCATGTGTATAGTACTTGAGAGCCTTGTCTGCCAGAACGGTTTACAATATGACCATATTTCACTTGTACGGTGAGATTAGCGCTCTAATTAATCTTGTCAGAACTCTTGGAGATGAGGTCATTTATCAAACATTGGAACTGTTCATTTCTAATGCGATGATCTGTGGCATATTGCCAGATGTAAATGGTGCGATGCAGGTATTCGTACGTGAAGCAGCGTGAGAAAATTTCCCCAGGCGTCGTCAAGAGTTTTTCAAGAGTTTTTGAGGGGTAAGGTTTGCTTGCTTAGATCATCAATCGATTCACTGGTACTATGTTAACCCATAACCCAGGCACATTATTCTCTCTGAAGTATCATGATGATCGTATACTTTCCCCTCAGTGTCTTTATGTTATGCAAGACAAGTTCTCAAAATGAAAGTGGCTTTTCATGAACACTGAGTCAAGAGACTTATATAAACCCAGTGTGCCTCTAAATTTCCGG
>Ga0153986_1000126_pt1 | contig 23889 bp, 31 predicted proteins | sample TSGA070MetaG_FD_104724 | JGI IMG/M metagenome (GOLD analysis project Ga0153986, IMG submission 104724) | Attine ant fungus gardens microbial communities from Georgia, USA - TSGA070 MetaG | ecosystem: Host-associated > Fungi > Mycelium > Unclassified | place: USA: Georgia, Alexander Wildlife... | reverse complement strand
AGGGAAGCATGACAGCAATGACATTTTACTATCATCAGATATATCGTTTTGGCCAGAACCAAGATATATAGCTTTATAGATCAGTGAAGGAATATTGATGCACTCTCTCATGACGATCTGTGTTGACTGATTCTCATTGATCAGATCACTTTAAGTACCCTCACATGTGAATCAATCATTCACTTTTACCTCGTGTCTATCAACAGCAAGGATCTATGGTCCTTGAACAACATCTTGCTCCCGTAGAAAATGAAGCGGAGCAGATCAAATCATTGGGTGTGCCGTACGGTCGCAACTCTAGTACCTGTGGATACTGTTCTCCACCAGGCGAACGAACTCAAGACAGAACAAACCATCATCTTTCCGGCTTAGATACATCAAGGTTGACTTGCCAGGTATTTATATCGTTCTTGTTAGGGTTGGGGAAGTTTGAGCCCCCTGGACGTGTTGCATAGGTGTACCAAAAAATGATAGATAGGGGCTGGAGGCGCTCAGGTGTGAGGCTCGATATGAATATCCTTGTACAATTTTCACAACCCGTCTTAGGAAATTGGTGTTATAAACCTAACTTACGAATTTCTTGTTGCCCGCAATATACCATCAAGTTGATACGATCGTCGATCTTTGTATAGGATGCTCATTTCGTGTTTTTCACCTCTAGGCTTAACGCACTCGCATTCAAACCCTCGAAGAGTCATCGCAAGCTCATAAATCGGTCGGTTTCTCGTGCTTTTCATGAATAATCTCATGAGTGACGTGAATCAGATGGAACCGATATGTGTTGAGAGGCCACGATGGTGAAATAATAAGTTCAACGTGAGTTGCTTTCGATTGCCCTATGGCAAGGCATGATGAACAAGGATCTATGTAGCAAGCTCAAATCGAAAGGAAAAGAACAGACATTTGATTTCATTGAGTCCACTCACGCTGCAGAAGCCTCATGCCACTCCGAGGAACACCCTGCTCATGGGTTTGAAGTGCGGCCTTGCCTGTTTTAACACTTGTTCTTTTCCTGACTCTGAGTGACATAGGTTGTACTCGAATCTGCTTCATTTACTGAGGAGAAATACGAGCTTTTTGTCAATTACCAACGCGACATCCACCACGATTTTGAGAGTACACCTCGTGGATTTGAGAGATTCCTTGTAACGACTCCACTCCTGGTTTGCGACTTCCTACTTTCATCCCTCTCAAGGCTGACCAGTTCTCAGTCTGAAGATATTCCTTACCCGTCGCCACCACCACCTAATCTCCCAAAAAAGTATGGATCATACCATCAACTATACCGGCTAGATGGGGAGCTGATAGCCATGGCCGTGCTTGACATTCTTCCGTATTGTGTCTCCAGCGTTTATTTTATTTACGGTAAAGCTTGGGAGCATTTTTCTTTTGGCAAGGTCTGTTCTCTTATCGCGCCTCGTCCAATGCCACTGACAAATAACAGGTCAGCGCATTGAGAGAGATTTCCCTTGCGAGAGAGATACATGAAGCCGGAGTGTTCGAAATGAGATATCTCTATATGGGTGAATATTTCTATGCTTGATTGATACTCGGTACTGAGTGTGATATAGGTTTTTATATTCATTCTTGCCAGAAGATGAGATACAAAGGAGAATATGCTCCATCGTATCTCTTAGATCCGGTAAGACAGCCACTCGTAATTCAGCTAGTTGTTACTCGTTCGTCTGCAACAGGAAAACTATGAGTGGTTTCCGCTGGAGTTCTGTCAGCCCCTCCTGGAAAAAAATAGATATGCATGTTTCTCGAAGCCAAAGCACTCTGTACGGAGCTGCTCCCCTGCCAATATCCCAGGTAAGCTCATGTTCGAGGTGCATTTGTTACTTGATTGTTGATAAAGCTTCAGATATAAAGCCACCTCGAATCCTTGATACATCTGTCCTCAATGAGATTCAAATTCTAGTACCAGCCCGATCTTCATGTACAAGTGCATTCATTGTGCCAGTCTATGTAAGTAAGTTTTTTATATCTCCATTCGTGGAAGAACTGATCAGCAGTCAATTCTAGCGCACAAAGTTGTGGGAGTTTGATGATGTTCGAGAGGTCTTCGAGGCCTGTGTTGAGGGTCTGGGTCTTGAGTTAACTCAGGAAATAATGTTCTCCTTGTAAATGATTCATCTAGCTCAGTGACTTCCTTCCCTTCCTCCAATGATGCAATTCGGTGGAGGGTGCAACTACCTTCACCAATGAAGTTTGAAAGGAGGGTAACAATTTTCCGGAGAGGAACCCCTATCTCAGAAAAAAAAGAAACTCTTGCCCTAGTAAGGTAATAAGAGTGGCAAGCACATGACTCGTTCTCATTATTATCCTCCTAGCTTCCACAACCATGTCATTTTCTGTCATTGCGCTTGGACATCCTGGCCGGGGCCTCTTTGACCCGGACATTACGGAATCCCGCGTATCGACCCAATGGCTACAAAGCATCCCAACGATTTCACCAACCACTGAGAATATACCTCTCAATATCACTATCGGTTACTCTGGTGGTGCCGTCACGTTCCGACACAAGTTCGCACTCGACAGTCAATTGACAATAGCCGACTTTTGCTTTTCTCCGGGCTGGTTACAGCTTTGTAGTCGATATATTCCTGGAGTAACGCTGAAACTCAGTGACGGTTCTTCTCTTTCTATTCCCGTTCCCAGCACCGGTGTGTAATCATCTCTCACTTCTTACGATGTCATTTCATAATTGTTGGTCAGACCATCAGATGACAGATTCCAATTCTCCTAGTGCGTTTGACATGTCGACTTCCCCTTGAGTACCAAACTCAAGTCGTCAAGAAACCAGCGAACTTCAGATGCCTGGGACTTGGTAATCTATCTACGGAATGCTGCCAAAATTGACGGTGCATGTGTATAATGAGAATGTCATCAGTCAGTAGTAGTCATGATGGATATCTGTTGTGTTCGACTATTGTACGGCCAAATTCCCTTTACATGAAGCGTCCGCCCATCCATGTACTTCCACCTCCAACTAGAATGCGCATCAGGCTCTACAACAAATGCTTATTCCTCTCGTGGACTACTTCAACTTCCTCCGGCCGGCTGCACAATCATGAGAAAACAATGTTGCCTCCCTTGAGCATAGACACCTGTAAGCAAAAGAGGACTTGTCTGAAGGTTTTCAATGAAACTAGATGATCAGTTGAATACGGGCTAGCTCTTGGAATGTGAAAATGACCCGTAATGAGACCTCAAATTAGTGAGAAGCAATTCCCACGCTGTGATACTGCGTCCTGTCACAATCTTCTTGCAGTTGTAAAAAACAATGGTGCGCTGCATATCAGATTCAGCAAGCTTAGTGCTACATACATTGATCAGCTCCGTAGACAAACACGCGAGCGAAGGCAGTATGTTCACGCGAAATCTCTTGAGGCACAGGAAAGGCAAATTTGGGAGCGGAAACAGCAAGTGAAGGATGCACTTGCAACTGGAAAATCTCTGCCGACTGAATTGCGAAAAGATGCAAAGCAACTAGGGAAAGACTTGGCATTTGATGAGGCACAAAGTGGTGTGTATCCCAGTCAAATTCGACTCGCACTTGGTCTGAACCATCTAATCGGTAGAACCTATGACTCATGTCGACAATGAGTACGCTCGAGCTGGCATTCAAGACCCAAGAATTGTAATCACTACGTCAAGAGATCCAAGCTCTAAACTTTCACAATTCGCCAAAGTCAGTATCTTCAAATAGCATGGGTTCATATCTATTGAAATTTTTGATAGGAAATGAGGCTCGTATTTCCCAATTCCCATAGAATAAATCGTGGAAATTATGTTATAAAGGAATTATCTGAAGCATGTAGGGCGAAGGAGGTTACGGATCTTATAGTATTGCACGAGCACCGTGGTGTCCCTGGTACGTTTGTCTGACATGTCGCCTCAGACTCGTTTGACTGGAGCTTCTCGTTCCTTTGTCTAGACGCTATGATCATATCGCATTTCCCTCATGGACCAACAATTTATTTCACGCTGAGCAATGTCCAGTTACGGCATGACATCAGCACGTACAAAGACTCTACGGTTTCCGAGCAATATCCTCATCTCATCTTCGAAAACTTCACGTCCAGGCTTGGGGAGCGTGTTCGTGACATACTCAAGTATTTGTTCCCAGTACCGAAAGAGGATAGTAAACGAGTGATGACTTTCTCAAATGAGAATGATTTCATTTCTTTCCGGCAAGTGAACACATTTTCTTCGAAATTCCATTTCTTAATTATGTGGTTCGTAGTCACCACGTTTTTGTCAAGATCCCGAGAAACGTACAGTTAGCAGAGGTTGGCCCTCGATTTGAGATGAAACGTGAGTAATTACTAGCTTTGCCTCGGACTGATCTAGATTGTTCGCAGCCTATGAAATTCGACAAGGAACAATTGAACAAATTGAAGCAGACCGCGAATGGGTGCTCTCCCATTACACACGGACGGCCAGGAAGCGAAATGTATTATCGGGCCCTAAATTTTTAGACGGTCTGGAAGATCGGCCGGCGAAGAAGTCCAAACGATAACATTTTTATGGTTCTTTGTCCTCAGTATTTTGTTTCCAAATTGAAAAAGCCGTATATTGCTATGACAACCTAATCGACAGTCAGGTTTTGATCCAGCTCGGAAAAGCCTTCAAAAAGTGATTTGAAGAGATCAATGGTAGGTTGAATGTCATGAGTGCCGGCAGTTTCACGGATAGAATGCATAGAAAGCATTGGAGCCCCGACATCCACAGTTCGAATACCGATTTGGGAAAGGAGTGGGCCAACGGTGGAGCCGCAAGGCCTGGAAAAAGATGGACACATCACTACAACCCTCGATGGAAATGTTAAAAATCCAACTTACATGTCATTTCTGACTTCAAATTCCTGTTTTTTGCCTCCATAACGAGCGATCATTCTTTTCAAAATGAAGGAGGAGATAGAGTCCGTGGCATAGCGCTGTTTGGCGTTGGTCTTGATGATGATGCCGCCATTGATGATTGGACGATGGTTTGTTTCATGCTTGCATGCATAGTTGGGGTGGACAGCGTGGGACATATCACAGGACAGTAAAAAGGACTTGGCAACGGACTGCGCATATGTCTGAGGTGTAGGAGAGAGGCGATTTAACAGCGTCGGGAGTAAGCTGCCCATAGCACCTGAGGTGGATACACTCCCAATCTCCTCGTGGTTAAACAACGCAATAGCATTAATGTTTCCCTTCACTTTAGGGAAAAGGGTTGAGGTCGAATAGTCCGCTATGGCCTCGACGGCACAAAACCTGTTGAAGGTAAATGTTGTATTCAGCAGAGTTGTAAACCTATATCGACAAAATACGCACGAAGAGAATAAATTATCCAATCTGGGACTGAAAATAAACTCGTTGCTGATACCCCCAAGGACTGATGGTTGAGTATCATAAAGTGACCTACAAGGTTTGTGATGCGAATCTTGAAAAACTTCAAGAACAGGAAACCCTACAATTCGAAATCGTGAATCTCTTCAGGTGCAGCAGACAACTCTTCGCAGAGAAGATCTAGGAGGGCGGGATGGTGGTTTTCCTGAATATCTGAGGCTTGTTGTGCGTTCCTTGTTTGTGGAATGTCTCCATCTGAGTCCTTCTTAACTGCATTCAGCTCAGACTCGATCAAACCAAGAATGGGTACAAATTCAGTTTCTTGATTGAACTTAAAATTCTCATTGACGTTCCTATCCACTGGATCATGGTCAATTATGACTGAACACGAAGGTTGTAGCACTCACAGTGAATGGCCAAGGTTGGGATGCGCATGATGGGCCGATCAATCTTTACAAGTTTGGACCTAAAAGCACCGGATCTTTCTGCGACAACCACACGTCCAGCAATTGAAAGGTCACGGTCCAGCCAGGAGTGCCAGATACCCCCTCCATACGTTTCGATCCCAACTTGCATGTATCCCAGCGTCGAACGCTTGGAAATGGGACGAACCTAACAACCATATGAGCATTGTCCAAAGTAGATTCAGAGCTGAATGCACCTTCAGATTCGGACTGTCGACGTGAGTTGCGACAACACTGATTCCGGTGCCATGTTTCCACTGCGTTGGAAGTGAGAATGCCACTAGTGCAACCTGGTTCCTACGTCACGTATCAGCGACCTGAGCGTGCAGGCGACAATTAATTAGCACCTCGTAAAATAGTACTTCCCTCCTGGAGATAGATGATCCCAATCTTCTGTTTCTTTGAGCTTGAAATTCCAGAGGTGAATACCCTGTTGATTCTCAAGCTGATTCAAAGTCACCTTTTGGAAACCAGCGTTCTCGAGTCGAATCGTGGCGTTATGAACGGCATGAAACGGTGTTGGAGATGCGTTTATGAATCTCAGAAGGTGAGACGCAGCTTCTGGTGTTGCAGGATGCTTTATCATGGCCCGAGTGAGAATTCAGCAGTTCTATTTTGGATCGCAAATAAATACACGTGATCATGCCATCAAGGTCATTTGTGCAGAAGTTTTTTTGTTTTTTTGGCGATCCCTTTGACCACCATGGTGCAGAGTTACCTTAAGCATGGACCTACTCAGGTATGGAATACAAATTTTATGCAGTTTTTACGCTTTATAAATCGATCTGAAGGCATTTGGGTTGGTCTGTAGCTCATCGTCAAACTCTGTTTTCGACGGAAAGCTTGCATATGTACCTGCCTTGGAAGATGTACTCGTATGGGACGTTAAGAAGGGAAAAATGGTAAGGATTGATGTGATTACTTGGCTGAGAGATAATCTAGTATAGCTTGCTATGTGGCACGAGACTGGGCATCGTTTCGAGGTTACCTGTATTCAGAGATCCCCCCAGCCCAATGTCTTTGCTGTTGGCTATGCCGATGGTTCTGTCCGACTCTGGAGCCCCGCGACAGAGTCTGTCGTGACCACTTTTAATGGGCACAAGAAGGCTGTTACCTCGCTTGCTTTTGACGAACGGGGAACTCGACTTGCATCTGGTTCACAAGATACTGACCTCATTGTGTGGGATGTTGTTGGGGAAACTGGTCTTTATAGGTCAGAAACTTACAAAATCTTAATAAAGACTGATTGAATCCAAGTATCTAAGATTGCGCGGTCACCGTGACCAGATAACGAACATCCGCTTTTTATCGTCTTCCCGAGATCTCCCCTCAACATCTACTTCGACAGCACCAGGGTATCTGTTGACCTCCGGGAAAGACACTTTTGTCAAGTTTTGGGACCTCTCGACGCAGCACTGTGTCCAGACCATCGTTGCACATCGATCTGAGGTGTGGTCCCTGGACATTAATTGGAAACAGGAATTATTTTTCACAGGAAGTGGAGATGGAGAAGTCAAAGCTTGGAAGATTGACCCAGAATCACTTGTCAGAGGCCTGAAAGAGACAGAGTCCGGCGAAGTACGTCCACCCTTTCACCTTTAAATACTTTCCGAAGATAAAACACTCTCAGATTACAAAATTCATTCACCCAATTGCCAACCTTCCACTTGCCTCCCGACATCGCGTCTCTCAGATTTTATTCCACCCTACCCTAGCATTCGTTGCTATTCAGTCCCATGATCGGTCAGTGGAAGTATTCCGCATACGGACGGAGGAGGAAATCAAAAGAAAACAAGCTCGGCGGAAGAAACGGGCTCAGAAACAAGGAAAGACGGAAGAAGCGAAATATGAGGACGATGAAACTGAGACTGCCTTGGTTGACATGTTTACGCCATACCTCGTTGTGCGTGCTAGCGGAAAGATACGGTCGTTTGACTATGGTCTGGATGACAAGACTACAAAGCCAGGATTCCAAGTGAGTAGAGTTTCTGAGTTCATCAACCGATTAAACATCGTATAGCTTTTTGTTGCTTTGAACACAAATGCCATTGAAGTGTACCATGTCCCACCCCCAACGAAAGCAAGAGATGAGCCCCCTGAAGCAACACGCTCCTTTAACGTTGATCTACCTGGCCACAGAACAGAAGTTCGCTCACTTTGCCTTAGTTCCAATGACCAGGTACTGGCTTCCGCTTCAAATGGTTCCCTCAAAATATGGAATATGAGAACCACTTCATGTATCAGGACCATGGACTGTGGACATGCAGTCTGCAATACATTCCTTCCGGGAGACAAACATGTCTGTTGATTGGGTCGCCTTGCTTCCCCTTTCTGATTTTGACGGCTTTGACCAGGTTGTTGTCGGAACAAAAAGCGGAGAAATTCTCATATATGATATTGCTTCCTCAACCTTGATTGACACGATTCAGGCCCATACAAGTACTGTTTGGTCTATGCAAGTCTGTCCAGACGAACGTGGTCTTGTGAGTGGTAGTGCAGATAAAGATGTCAAATTTTGGGATTTTGAGCAGAAGGTTGCCGCGGGTGACAGTGTGAGTATTCTTACTGACCTCTTCTCATTGTATTCAGATTGATAGTACTCAGGTTCAAAGCGGAAAGATCATTTCTCTTGTTCACGCACAAACGCTTAAAATGGCAGATGAAGTGCTAGCTGTCCGTTACAGTCCAGACGGAAAGTTTCTGGCTGTAGCGTTATTAGACTCTACTGTGAAGGTGTTTTATCAAAATACACTCAAATTTTTTTTGTCGTTGTATGGTCACAAGGTACGAACCCCCATTCCAAATGATGACAACCTTTTTGCTGATACTCTATAGCTTCCCGTATTAGCCATGGACATATCACATGACTCTAAACTCATTGTCACTTGTTCTGCCGACAAAAATGTCAAGATATGGGGTTTAGATTTCGGTGATTGTCATAAATCAATATTTGCCCATGAGGAAAGTGTTATGCAGGTGGCCTTTGAAAAGGGATCGCATTACTTTTGGACAGTGAGCAAAGACAAGATGTTAAAATATTGGGACGGCGACAAGGTGCGGTATCAGTGTCATTGCCGCCTGGAGTCTGACATTCATTGTTGACCCATTTGTATCATCCTAGTTTGAATGCATCCAGAAGCTTGACGGCCATCATGGAGAGATATGGGCTTTGACCGTCAACAACCATGGAAATTTTGTTGTTACCGGCTCCCAAGATAAGTCGATCCGTGTATACGAGAAACTTGATGAACCTGTACGTGATTTGCTTTAGGGAATGTTGAGCTCGTAGCTGATGAGACGGGACAGCTTTTCTTGGAAGAAGAACGTGAGCATGAGCTGGAAAAACTGTATGAGGCCGGAGTTGCAGAATCCATGAATAGGGAGGATGTACCAATTGGTAGTGGCGCAGAAGATGGCCCTTTGACAACAACTCAATCAGAGGTTACGCCAGTCTCCAAACAAACCACTGAAACTTTAATGGCCGGGGAACGTGTGATAGAAGCATTGGACCTTGCAGACAATGAGCGTGCAACGTTTCGAGAGTACAATGAGGCGATGGCGAAACTTGCTCAAGACGACCCATTGAGACTACAACCACCACTCAGGAACCCAATCCTTGCTGCCAGTGACCTGGACCCAGAGGCTTATGTTCTACGTACAATTGAAAAGGTACAGAGTGCGGCTTTACATGATGCTCTTTTGGTCCTCCCCTTTGGAAAAATTGTCTCGTTGATGTACTATCTGACGAATTGGGCACAAAATGTAAGGATTTTTCCTAAAGAATGGATATGACATCACTTATCCTGCGACTCGAGGGTCGGAGTATACCACTTGTTTCCCAAATCATGTTTTTCATTTTAAAGGTGCACCATCATCAAATCGTGGCAAATCGCACGATGAGGACGGCACTCATTCCTTTGCGCAAACACCTTCGGGCGGCGTTGCAACGTCAGAAGGAGATTATGGGTTACAACCTAGCTGCTTTGCAGTACATGAAAAGACGAAATGAAGCAGAACGGACGGCTCAGTTCTACGAGGAAGAGAACTGGGACGAAGAAAAGGTCCGCGATCGGATCGCAGAAGGGAAAAAGCGAAAGAGGATCACTCTTAAAGCCTAATTTGTACGTAGGAAACATGGGTCAACAAATCTAACAATGCACAAAGTTCAAATCAAGGGACATTAGAGAATTGTGTTGGCTTTCTGTCTACAGGTGCTGCGGTCCCCACAAGTCAAAGTGCCTGAGCGAATTTGACAACGTAATTCATGAATGCAACAGACTACTCACCATTCCTTCGGATGAGTCGCCCGCCTCATCTTGACAGTGGTCACGCCAACGTTTAAGTCTGCGAGCGCTTTGAATGCGGCCTTTGTCAGGTCAACATGTTTTGAGCCCTGGGCACAACCAGCGCATGTATCAATCACTCGGACAAATATACACTTGTCTTTGTTGCTACACACTGTCAAGCATAAACACCTCACGATTGAAGACATCATGTATGCCACGTACACTCGAGGAACTCAAAACATTTTGGTCGGTCAATCCATCCTTTCAAAGTGAGGGCACAGGCAAATGATTCATCCTGGACAAGATGAATCAATCTATTCTGTCATTCAAAACGGCTAAGATGCTTACGGTCGGTGCCCAATTGCCTCTAGACCAACAACTCGGACTCAGAAGATCCTGACCAGTATACCTTGAATTGTTGATAAACAAAGTGTTCATCGTTCAGGTGGCAAATTACCATGTGATTGTAACATCCTGGGGCTTTCCAATGCCTTTTAAGCCATTCCAGACACCCTCCAGAGCTCCCTCTATAGCATCAGTCACACCTGAGTGATGAATGTGAGACGCCGGCTGTGTGTCATTGTGCCGATATTTGTACTGGAAATCCGTCACATTTACAGACTGCCAGTCTAACCGAGGATCCAAACTATAGTTTCCACCGGATGGGTAGGATTCAGTATATGTTCTCATTCCTTGAGATCGAGCAGGGGTGGGATTTCCCGCCATACCAGGAAACTTGGACAAAATGAAAAGAAACATGCCGGAAATAAAGTAAAGTATGCACATCCAGAACGAAAGATGATAACAAGACCAACTTGCGGAAAGAGCAGAAGAGCCAAACTGAGACATATTGCACGAAACTTTGCTATGACGAGTGCAAATTTCTGACATTTCTGACGACATACATAACATACATAACAGAGTCAAGCCAGCGGATCTGAGATCGACACCCGTGACTTCACTCTCCTTTGAGACTCCGGAAACTAGCGTTTTAGCGTCGTTTTAGCGTGCGCTATTGATTTTCATCTTTCTCTGTTCGCCAACGCGTACTAGTCCATCCTATTTCCTTTACACAAATAACTTGTGCATTATACACTTCAGCCCACGTTCTTCTGTTGCTAGTGGTAACGCCCAGCCTCAGGTCAATGCCGGTCGTCCCTTCGCAAGCATCTCACTCACACCGATCATCTCGAAAGTTCGTAGAGGGAGATGACATCGACCTTCGTCGGGCTCGTGGAGAAGTACGTATCTGTCTATGACCCCATTGCTCATAGCTGAAAAGCTACCAGATTTCTTGTGCCGAATGCAGACGGTGAACCACTCGTCCTCGACACTATCACCTGTGCTAATTCACCTAGGCTTAAGCTCAAATGTGATAAGAAGCTACCTTGTAGCTCCTGTGGTGCGCACACCATCTGATTCTGAAAAGAAAGTATAATGACACCATGGTGTAGTTCGACGAGGCTGTCCTTCCATCTGTCCTAACGGTAGCTTATCAACAGGACAGGGGACCAGGTGTGCTGAAATGACTCTCCATGTAAGCGATCGCAATGACACCTTTCCAAGGTTTGTACTCGCCGACACAGCACACCTTCATGCCAAAATAACTCAAATGGGTCAGCGAATAAGACAGCTAGAAGATGCCTTGGCTATATTTCAGTCTGGCGTTTCAAACGAGCCTCATCCCCTACTTCGAGAAGATTTACTCGCGATCAAATTCGGTATTGAAAAGGGTCAAACACCAGAAAGGGATAGTAATATTCCTCAGTACCCGATCGAATCCATCGATGCAATTGTTGGTACAATGACCATTGGCGATCATGGAAACGAGGGCAAGTATTTTGGTCCATCTGCTGGGTCTGAGGCAAGTTTCAGCTTTTCCCTTGCTTTCGCCCGCTGACAACCATCTAGGCTCTATTCGTAGTATGTCCATCTCTTGTCCAGTCATTTCACTCCACCAACATAATATAGGCTGGAGCAGAATATGATACCCCAGAAGATGAAGACTCAACTAGCCCTGAGTCCAGAACGCCGCCCGATATATCTCAGCTTTCAGCTTCCTTGCCGTTCAGTCTCGACACCAACCCTGACGCAGCTTTGAACATCTTTTATTCGTATCTCCCAGAGCGACCTCGAGCATGGACATTGTGCGAAACTTATTTTCAACATGCAACATGGACATTTACACCTATCACGCGAGACGAGTTTGTAGACGACATCTTGGCTCCAACATACCGAACGTTGAAAATGTCACCATCTGGAGCGATCGCAGGATTATCTGGCGTTTCTCCTCATAAACTTGCCGTTCTATATCTTGTCTTTTCTCTGGGCACCCTTACTGATCTAACGCTTCCACCATGTTCGTACATTTCACCTTTTGAAAAGCAGTAGTTCACCCTTGGTTCAGATAGCAAGGATGCTGAAAAGTATTATCATCTAAGCCGTGCTTGTCTTGCCCTCAACTCTATCTTCGACTCGCCTGAGATTGCAACCGTGCAAGCTATTATGCTAGTGGCGACATATCATGCAATGGCAGGTTTACGGTACACAATGGATAGCACTGTAAGCAAGGTATTAATTGTCCCGTGAGAAAATAACCACAGTAACCTCAGTGGGCATTCATCTCACTAGGGGCCAAAATAGCACAAAGCGTGAGTGGACATCTTCACAATGCATCTTCGTTACTGAATACCGTCTGATCAATTAGCTTGGGCTTCGTATGTGTATTACCAGATCGTTGAGGATCGGATTGGCTTACAATGATTTGATAGATAGAGATAGCGCAAGGTGGAAGATGGATCCAAAGATAGTTCAGAGAAGAAGATCGCTGTTCTGGGAAATGTTATCCATGGACTTCTTCTATGTAAGTGGAAGAGATGTTCGCTACCATCCAACATTGATTCTCTCTAGTCTCTGGTGCTGGGAAGACCTCCAAGTATACGCATTTCCTATGTTGATTGTGAATTACCTGAAGACGAAGAAAATACGTTTGATGTAAATGGAAACCCTCTTGTCGGATGTATGACTATCCAGTCTTCGTTTACTTGGAAAAAGCTGACATTGAATACAGGCTATCGTTGGAAATATGAATTTGTCAAGGAAATTCTTGCAGGTGTACTCGAACAGTCTCTGACTGCCGAAGCCCCACAATATAATGCTATTCTTGAACTCGACCGTAAAGTTCGCGAAAAAAAATTACCTTCTCACTTGAATGTGGTTATGAGCCCGGAAGAAGAGCATTTTACTCCATTGGTGTATATGCGGAGCTGTATCCTTGGACAGTTTCGTGCCGTTAGTGAGGGCTCTTCCTCTGGAAGTCAGGCTGTTCACTGAAAATAGTTCTTAAAGCATTGCTGTATATTCATCGAAGTTGGTTTGCTCAAGCAATGCTAAATTATCCGATGAATCCGCTAGGGAGTCCATATGCACCATCCTTCTTGGCCGCATATCGATGCGCTTCCGGGGTCATCAAAATATCGGCGAACCACTTTGACCGTTTTCCCGAACTATGTTGTAGGTGGTGGGGGATCTGGACACACCGTAAGTAACAAGTTGAGCTTGCGAGAGCCCGTCGTTGATGGCCTGGTCCAGTATTCTCGGCAGCGGTATATCCACTCTTATCCTCTGTGTTTGTCTGTTCACTCATATTAGATCATTGTTGGATCCATCGTTACCCGCTCTCCGTCTTCGAGTATGGCGCAGACCGCATTCATTGAGCTTGAGCAAGCCTGCGATATTTTTGAGAAGGGCGCAACGCACTCTCGACGGGTGCGCAGTGGATCGGTTGGTACCCGAGAACCCAACCTATTCTTCCCACTGATAAAAGTACCCTAGGCAATTCTGCAGAAGTTGAGGCAAAAAGCGTTCCAGGTTTATACTCAATATCGGAGCGGCAATCATCCGACACCGAATACGGTTCTATCCGATCGTCTGGAACAAGGCGACGACGAGCTAGCCTTATTCGGAGGACAAACACGTATATTAGTAACCCGCCTCTTGTCTTCGAGCAAGAAAAAGAGAAAAATGGTTACATCCTCTTCTGTCCCTTGTTCAACCTCTCCAAGTCCTTTCACAGAATCTGAGAGTTTATGTGGCTCTTCTGCTTCAGCCGATGGAAGTTTGCCTGAGGTTCATCCATCCTTGGTAGAATACCTTTCGACTTTCCCTCCATCTTCTAATCCTCCATCGAATGCAGACACTGCCTGTTCCACGCAAGCCCCATCAATCCCAGTGAATTCCTCTGACCATTATTCCAGTGCATGGTTGAGGAGCTCAACCACCTCGGACACGTTCTCCGCTACATCTATATACCAGCAACGAGTGCCTGATTCGGCACTTGTTTCAATACCGGGGGATATGACTTCAGGGCAACAGCAATTTACCGTTGATACTTCAGGATCGGAAGACATCCAGACTGATTCACCTGAGAATAGTCAGCTACTGGATATGGGTATGATGGTGTCCGGAGAATCAGGGATGGACGAACAGTGGATTTCTTTCATGCGCGACTCGGGTATCATGAATTCATGTCATACATCGCGAAGACAATTCGACGCCTTTGGGAATATGGATTTAATGCCTATGGGTCGGCAAGACCTATCGCAAGTTATGTATAGTTAATTAGTTCTCACTCTCAAGCTAACTTCGTGGGTCTGACGAATGTTCTTACCCTGTGTGTATTGCGAGGTTATTTTTTACATATGTATATGATATGAAGCACTGGGCTACAAATGAACGATAACCCTTATGACTGAACAAGCATCCAGAAAGATTTTCATGATCATGATTAAGTTACATTGCTGATACAAACTAATTCAACTGTGATACATGAAACCTTTTTTCCAGAAAATCTGTGAAATGAACAGTGGATATCACTCACTGATCATTGGACTGTGCAATCATAATTGTCATGAGAATTGCACGTAGCACACCAGAATATTCCACTGTATCTTCGGAATTCCAAATTTGGCTTATCTCTGAACTACGTCTGATAGCAATTATCTAGCAATTGATTTTAACCATGGATAACGACGGCAAGCTCAGTGGGACTGATCTTATACACGGAGACAGTGGCGTTTCCTATTTCAAGGGCCCAGGCGCAACGGTAGCACCCTCTATCTCGGTTTCTACCAGTATGTCTAGTTTTCGATCTCGGTTATGCGGGATCTGTCCCAATCCTAGTTTTTGACTGGAATTGTTTATTCTCCCAGCTTATAAAAGTCTGGCTCCGGATGACAATGTCATCCATGGGTCTGAGATCGATCAGCGAAATCCTGAGAGACACATATACTCTCGCTATACTCAGGAAGCGTCGAGTCGTGCTGAACATGTCTTGAGCAAAGTATTGGTCCGCTGTTTCATATTATGCTGATACCCCACAGCCTTTTTCCTGATTTTGTTTTCCATAGAAAGGTTATGCTCTGACTTATGCATCAGGCCTCAATGCAGTTTATGCAGTGAGTCATATAGTATATCATGGTCTTGATCGATGATCTGATGCTCTCAATTAAAGGCATTAGTCCACTACCAACCCAGACGTATTGCCTTGCGAAAGGGATACCATGGCTGCCACAACAGTATTGCTATCTATCAAAGATCCCGCCCCGAGGTCGAGGTCATCGACATTGACGCAGATTTCCAGTCCGGAGATCTTTGCTGGATCGAGACGCCCATTAACCCTTATGGAGTGTCTACGCAAGTTAATTTGTCATTGCTTCTGTTCAATCAGACTTATGTTTTTAATGAAAACTAGGGACATTCAATTCTACGCTGACAAGGTTAGTGTATCTCATTGATATCTATCGCATCCTCTGAGCATGAATGCACAGATTCATCGAGTCGGCGGAATTCTTGTGGTAGACTCAACTTTCGGTCCTCCCCCTCTCCAGGATCCTTTCAGATTTGGAGCTGATTGGTAAGTTTCTGCTTTGACTTTGTAGACCAGCCCGATCTCAGGAATTGTATTCAGCATCATGCATTCTGGTCAGTAAAATGAAATCCCGACGAGAAGCAGCTAAAACGAGTAAATTTCAAGGTACAAAATACTTGGGTGGACACTCTGACCTTCTTTGCGGCGTGCTCGTTGTGAGAACGGAAGAGGAATGGAAGCAGGTAAAATCGGTTGGGATTGATATGTTGAATAGCGTCTGATATTTGTCCAGCTGCAACATGACCGAACTTTCTTGGGATGCCCCATGGGCTCATTAGAGGCCTGGCTCTTGTTGCGTTCACTTAAAACTTTGCATCTCCGGGTTCCTCGGCAATCTGAAAATGCGACTGCTCTTGCAAAATGGCTGGACTCCGTACGGAAGACTCCGAAAGGCGAGACCTTCGAGGGAATCCCTGGGGGGCTTATCTCAATGGTTCACCATTCTTCGCTTCAAGGGATTGATACACGCGGCTTCGATCCTAAGAACCAGATGCTCGGTGGATTTAATGCGACATTTGGTATCGAGGTAAGTGAAGTTATCAAGTGAATTTGAGCGATCCTTTTGATAAAGATCTTTTCTGTATAAGCTCACTAGTGATCAATTGGCCTCACGACTTCCGCACTTGCTTCAATTCTTTGTGGTAAGCCACTGTTAAATACAGATTCACTGTCGCCCCATTCTGAATCTAATTTTAGCCTGCAACGAGTCTTGGTGGTGTCGAGTCACTCGTGGAGTATAGGCTCGGGAGTGATCCAGGCGCCAATCCTTGTCTTGTCCGTTTGAGTATTGGGGTTGAAGACTTGGAGGTCAGTGCCTATAGAATGTCTCAAAATCTTACCCAGCTGATATTTATCTTGCAGGATCTTCGAGCAGACTTATGTCAGGCACTTCAGACATTGGCCAAGGTGAGCAAAAGTTGTCCGTTGCTCGTTTTCCATTGGCCTGAACCTATGTAGCTGGTGCCGACAAAGTAGAAATAGTGTATTTGCGATTTGAATTGAAGACTGCGTAAGAAGACACAGACATATATTTTGGACGATCTAGAAGTCGAAGAGGGCCTATTCTGTGGAAATAGGAACTTTATTATGCAAGCACGACATTTGCGAGTATCAATCTACATGAGTTTGAGATTGCGGTAATGGACAAAGCTTGCTTTATCTTCCCAACCTAACCCCGTTCTCTTGAGCCTTCCAATTTGAGAAATGAGACTCGCGCTAGATTCCGCTAGCTGGTCTTCTTGATTGAAGTTCTCTTTGACGTAGTCACTAGCACGAAAGAGTTGTGATCCAGGGGACTCAGAGGGCAATAGCAGACGAATTGAAAGGGTGAGAGGGACGATGGAGCTCGTGATCGCAAAGATGTGGTTTAATGTATTCAAAAATTTAGGCCCTGGAGTGCTGATGGGGCAAGTTAAGTTTGGGGTGTACGTCGTCGGTGGATCATACCTGACTTATTATGAGTAGGCAGGAGGTAATACGATGATGACACAGCTCACCGAGCGCACATGACAAAGACTTGGTATCCTTTGACCGGAACTTTTTCATGAAAAACATCAGCAAAGCGAAGGAGTCCACGTCCGTTGCTGGTGGTACATTCAGGAAACACGACTACAGGTCGTCCTGCAGATTTGCGTATTTCATCGAGTGAATGCATTCGAGAATCCTTCGCGAAGTATGGCGGGAGGCGACCGGTGAGATATATGATATGCAGAAGAGAGACCTGGCGGAATCCCTTGATTGGAATCGGTGGAGTAGCGGAGTGTTTCCCGGAGGACTGAATATTAGCAGAACCAGTTCCTGTACCTGTAGCCCTACCAGGTCTATTTGTGATAGGGGCTGAAATTCTCAAATTCTCCTCAAATTCTGGTAGAAACTCGGGTGTTGGAAGCACAAAAACTGGATTGCAGCTTTTCAAGAGCTACATGAACTGGGAGGGTAAGGACGGGTCTTGGCCTGGGACTCACCGAGCTGCAAGCCAAAGGATTTCTATCCACGAAGCCCAGTTAGAAATTATGATATCACCGGCACTCGGATTCCAGGGTTCCTTCCTGGAAGCATTACGAACTCTTCAAATCAAATCTTAGTGAGTATCGGAGCAAAGAGATGCTTTGAGCAACAGAACGTACGGTCCTTTCTTGGTGACGGTCTCAATGGCTGGCCGAACAACACCAAGAGTCCATAACGCCAAATTTGCCAACAGAAAAGTGAGGATACGCGTAGTCGCGTGGTGCAAAAGAGGTACTGGAACCTACAATGGTGTGAGAGATCAATAGAGGTACCTCAAAACGTTGTGTTGACATACGAGCACTAAACACAGAGTTTCTACCGCAATTAGGTAAAGCAGGGCGATGAAACATAGAATTCCCGTTCTAACTATTCCGGAGAATAGGCCCAACGTTCGTGTGATTACCTGAAGGGAATCAATCGAGCTTGAAGGCGGCAGGGGAATGGAAAAAGGCTATTCGAGTGTTTGTTTGAGGATTTCCAAGAAGAAAATGCTGTTGAGAGTACCTGTATACCAGTTCCAGGATCCTACAATGGTTGATTATAGTACAAGTGGACTGGCAAACAACTCACTCGGTAGGCACTGAACTTTTCCATAAAAGAAAGGCGGTTATTTTGGATCTATTTTTGACTCGTACTGCCACTACCATGGAATCCAGGATTCCGTTGGCTCTCTCTCTCTCTCTAACACCTTTCTGAATAAATGGTGGCTATCTGTGCTGGGAGCTCTGCTGCACACGCTAAACACTTTCTGAACTTGGCTTCTCAACGGTATCAGAAGCTACATTTTCTCGGAAAGGTCTGTTCGAGTTGATCCATAATTTGTCATTGACATGAGAACATTCAATAGCTCATCATATCACTCGCCGCCTTATTCTACATCTGTTTAGGTTCAAAACTGAATTTTTTGATTTATTCACGTTTTGACGTTGGCTCTAGGCGTGTTTATAATTGTGGCCACTCCTGCGCGAATCTTCCAATACCTTTATGATAGAGCGAAGGAACTCTCAGAGACGAGCTGGGGCTGGTTGGCGCTTGGGTCAGCTATATGTGAGCGAAGCAATTTCAAGACTCTTCAAACTTAGTTCTATCTTGCATTACAGGCATTATATCCGTCCCTCCACTCGTTGGTCACACCATACTCACTTCCCTCTGTGGTTTTGCATATGGCATGAAGGGGTTTTTCATCTCTGCCACTGGTTCCCTCGTTGGTTCTGCAGGAGCATTCATAATGCTGCGGCATCTTTTCAGTGAAAGAATCCATCAATGGTCAACGCATAATCAGAAATGGCAGGCACTGGAGGCTGTCATTGTAAACCCTCATACTATCTTCCTGTCACCTGAAACACTGAGGGGTCTACTTCTAGAAAGCTCAAGGCATTCCTCTGATTATCCTTATCCGAGTTTCGCCGTTCCCGCCTTGGGTCTACTCAAATTCATTTTTTGCTGTAAGCGAGCGCTCAGTTGCTCTACCATGGATATTGAATCCTTGTCAATAGTCATTCGAGGCCGTGTCCTTATGGCAATTTGTTTTCGCGACCTGTTTTGTTTTTCCTAAGCTTGCTTTACACACTTTTATTGGTTCCCGCATGGCTGCGCTTTCGGACGGTCATCAACGAGACCATATGGCCACCCGTATGTTCTATTTATTAGGTTGAGTGTAGCTCAGGCTAACGAAGTACACAGATACGAAGGCTCTTAATGGTCTCCTTGTCGGCGGCGGCTTGTTGATTGCTGTGTTTACAAGCTGGTAAGCTGCCGGTCATTCCATACATGTAGTCTTCAGCTCACTTATAAAAAAGGTTGATCTATACGCTTGTGCAAGGTCATATCCAGAAACTTGAGGCTTCTCCTGACATCAACGAACTGGCCGTTGAAGCAGTGAACCAGTGCGGCGAACAGTCTCCCTTACTAGGGTCAGACGCCAACTACTCATGAAATGTTTTTGGGCATTTCACTTTATAGCACCACTAGTTACACTAGTTACCTAGATACCATTTAATATAGTAAAAAATGGGTATAGACTGTTGAGCGTATATGATGCATGATAAATATTTCCATGTAGCGTATAATCTAAGCTGGGCAAGATCTCAATAATAATGTAGGAACAGCAGACTGAAGCTGGCTCCTAGAAGGAAAACGAGAAGGAAAACTCGACCATCTTTGGACCTTCGTCGAGTCTCCCTTAGTTCACGGTTGCCCTTGTCCACCATCGTGGTAGTAGCAATGGCGTCATCGTAGAGCTTCTCGGTTAACTCAGTTTGCCTTGTCAAGTGGTCAACTAGCTCTAACTGCAGAGCACTGATGTCCATCAACCGTGCCTCAGCCTGCTCGATGGATTCCAGATTATCTTGGACTTCCCGCAGTATGTTGGCATTCTCATTCTCGAATTGCAGTATTTGGGAATGAGTTAGCTCAATATCATCCTCGTCATCCTCATCAGAGACCGGCGAAGGTTCAGATACCGTGGACCCCTTTTGACTCGGGGGCATCCCGGACGACCCAGCTACACTGACCCCAAGTTTCGTCGCAAAGAGGTTTGATGCTGCAGCACTGACCCAACTCGCATTCCCATCACTACCACTTTCCGACCTCGATCTCGAGTCTTCGTTGTTTAGCGAGGATGCTGCAGAACTAGCACCTAGAGATTGCGCTTCTCGAGTCGCATTGGAAGCAAGCGTATGTGTTCGCTCGAGTTGACGTTTGACACGCTCTTCCTGGAGCTCCCTCTGAGTTTGGCTCAACTCGGCCAGCCGACGATTGAGAAAATATGTGATGCTCGCATGGTGTGCGGCTCTTGATTCTGAAGAGAGTATAGAAACATCTTCAGGACGGAGACGGACTGGGAGAAACCGTGCCAGAGGATTTGTTCTGCTTGCGACAAGGTCACTGCGTTCTGTAAAGTGGATACTGAATGAAAAGAGTTATGACAACATTGGACGATTGACGCACGAACTTTTTTCGAGGACTTCCATTTCTTTGACCTTGTCTGCACATTTCGCGAGAATCATGCGGGTTTGAAGGTCAATTTGGTCTCTCTCCTCGTTTGTAAGGTAGCGCAAAGAAGACCATGGGACTTCTCCAGTTTCATTGGTAAAGTCGACGTTTCTTGGCCCAAGACGAGAAAGTGGCAGTACCCGTCCATCCAGGTTGAGATATGCTATACGGATGCTAGACAGCATCTGCGCAAGTTTTCTAATGTAGTGAAACTGTTGGAAAAGACGCTCAATGAGTGGCCTTTGTATTTATCGATAATTGAGGCAACGAACGATTTTGTAACCTTCAGAAAGATACTCCTTTTCCATTCTTCCTAGAGTATCTTGACGTCTTGAGAAATTTCGTCGTCTTGTTTCCGGGACCATCGCCCTTCGAGCTTTAACAACATCCCGAAATTCAACTGTCCTGTCAAGAAAAGGCATGTATCTTCTACTTAAATTTGACGATTGAGTCTCTATACAACGAGGTAACGAAGAGTCCAGGGGGAAATATTAATACAATATTAATATTAATACACGATTCCACAGTTGTACTCACTGATCAGGAAAGTTCTTTACACGTCCCACGTGACGGCAGCACGGCCACTTTACTTGGTCTTGAACCACTGTTGTGCGACCCACTTTCAGTTTTCGACTTCTGATGTAATCGCTGCATCTTTTGTCATACTTTCATTATCCTAGTGGAAGACTGAAGTTGTCTTAGTTTGAGGTGCCCGATGTTCTTTCACCATCGGCTGCCATAAAAAATGACTTACATTGATAGAGATTAGTAGATTGCATATACTATATGTCCACTCCAGGCTGAGGGACTTGACTGTGGACCACAGCAAGATATATTAAATTCCTCTTTCTCAATTATCTTTGCACACATCTCTACCCCACTTATCAGCTAGTCAAGTTTATAGTCGAGTTTGCCCACACTTGCCTCCTTTGGTTATGTCTACTGTTATCTTGTATCCAGCGCCAGTATGCTTGTTACGGAATAGAAATCTTCAATTCGAAAGGGAATTGAGGCCACCAACGTTGAACGAATCCTGATCAATGATTATCTTTTTCATTTGTTACGCGGTGTACGAGCACAGTCCACGATCGATGATATCATTCCTGAAAGAACTACAGGATGTACTAATTTGCAAACTTCCTATGAGTCACAATACTTGGTAGAAGTTAGGACATGTCCCGCGATGCAAAGTAACCTTTGGCTTGAATAATGGTACCCGGAGCCAGCACCTCGTCACACACGGTTGACGACTAAAACGATCCTCATGATTGATATGGGAAGCACGGCTGATATTAGATGATGTGCAACTCGTCCATCGCTATTTGTTAGGATTCCCATATCACAGTATCTGGGTTGAAAATTACAGGGTGCATCTCACTGATGATAATTGTATTTCAATGTTTCACATCGGCGTATCTATAAGACTACCAACATGGTCTACTGTATGAGGAATGTGACTTGACATCAGACCTATCAGGGCCCCATCAGGGGAGCCTAAAGTGCCTAAGTACTTCCCATATCAACCATACGATTAATTAGTCCATTGTCCCAGTCTCCAACAGTTAACGTAGAAAGCTTGCGAGCACTATATGGATATATTATTTGAGGGAAATAGAACTGTTCGAGCCGATGGTATTCTCTGATTTGGCCAAACCTCGACGACATTTGGTCCACTTGTTATGTCCAGTGTGCTCTACGATGATCAAACAATGAGTCTACCTGTTCGTCCAATACCTTCCAGTGCAAGCCTTTTACGGTATCTGTCATTTGAGCAACAGCCTACAGTGCCTTTGAAAGAATTTTTGAACTGCAACTCAAATTTATATCGGATAGGAACACTCACGACAATAGTCAGTCAAATCCACAGCGACTTGACAAAGTGTTAGCGAGGCCAAATCTGCAATGTCTTGTGTCTGCACGAAAGAACAATAGATGACAGTTACTTTGGTGATAGCGTCTGGCAGCACGTTTGTACCCGTCTTTGAAATCCCAATACTCGGATGATGGAGGCGACTTCGTACTAGCCCAACCAAAGTTCGACCTGTGAAATATCCACACCAGCGGAAATCGAGGACGGAGAGGAGTGGGCAAAGGCCGTTTTGTCCGTACAATTGATAGAGAACGTCATCGGAGATCTCACTCTCATGAAGTCGTAGCGTTTTTAACTGACTCAAACAGGAGAAGCACTGAATCAGATACGACGCTGGAATATCAGCGTCGCGCAACTCCAATTCTTCGAGGGGCGGGGACGCCCGTACCAGGAAAAAGAGTAAACATTGACCAGTCCTTTCATCAGGCATACTACCTAGGTCGTCAGGGGACCGAAGATGAAGGAATTTGAGGCATGGAGTGACCAGATGCAACAAAAGGTTGTACATGTCTCGCCAACCAGTAAGGGTGATTGAATATAAGTGAGGCAAGCTAACAAGGCGTGTAGTGTCTTGAATAGGCTCGAATACACGGATGGGCCCTGCCGGAAGGACCATAGAAAACTTTTCGACATGATGCAGGTCTTCCAGAATCAAAAGAACGGATTCAATTGAGGCAATGGATGCAAAGCGATACGATAGAAGAACCAGTGACAGATTGGTAATTGAGGAAGGAAGAACACTTGGAGCTGGAAGAACATTTCTGACTAGATGAACTGTTGATAACTTGGGGGCGTCCCGCAGTGCGGTCCGAAGACCGACAAGTTCCATATCCATATCATTTTCGTCACTTTCGTGGAGCTCCTGGGGAATGGAGACATGCAACGTACGAAGTTGGGGAAAGACGCCAGTGCATGCCATCAGGGTGCGATTGACATTGGCAAGAAGGGCAGAATTGATGGTGAGAATCCCCCATCTGTTTCTCTTCTCCAATAATATGTT
>Ga0153986_1000125_pt1 | contig 23935 bp, 32 predicted proteins | sample TSGA070MetaG_FD_104724 | JGI IMG/M metagenome (GOLD analysis project Ga0153986, IMG submission 104724) | Attine ant fungus gardens microbial communities from Georgia, USA - TSGA070 MetaG | ecosystem: Host-associated > Fungi > Mycelium > Unclassified | place: USA: Georgia, Alexander Wildlife... | reverse complement strand
TGTTCGCCATCTCGATCTCCTCTTCGCTGTCCTCCCTCTGTTCAGCCCTCAGACGCTGTTCTCTCTCCGTCTTGTCTGCCGCACGTTCTATCTGGCATCCACGTTCCTTCTCCGCCACACCTTCCTCCCCCACTACCTCTCCCGTGTCCTCTACTCCTCACACCCCCTCCCACCAGGCGATCTCCCTTCCTACGCCCCTCTCCCTCCACCCCTCTATCTCGCCTCCGTCCACAGCGAAACCACCGTCCTCGACCGCTTCATCGCGCTCACCCTCCGCCACTCCCTCCTCGCTGCCCATTCCCTCCTCCATACTCACCGCCCTGACAGCTTCCGCGACCTCTTCATCTACCACCAGCCCAAGGCCAGGCTCGAGGATCTCGTCAGATCCTATGCCCTCCAACACCGTCTCTCCATCCCCTTTACCATCTCCTTATCCCCCCGTACCATATCCCTCGTCTCTGCATCAGGCAGCCAACGGCGCACTCTTGCCCATGTTCCTCGACTTCCCTCCTTGGAGCAATCTGCACAGTCACTTGTCAACGCCTTGTTGACACAACAACCTTAAGAATCCATTCCAGCTCCCAATCACACTGGGTAGGGTCAAAGGAAATAACTTTTGAGTCACCATTACAGACAGGAGATAGCATAAATTTATTGTGTTCTGGTTCTGGCTAGGATACAGTTGATCATTCGCAGCATCATTACATGCTTCTACTGCCATCTCATGCATTTCATGAGCCAGCACTGGTCATGGATCCATTCACAAGCTTCGACACAGTCGGCGGCAAAGGCTTTTCCCTGTTTGATACTCCACCAAACGTACTTGGAGTCTCCATCCTCTCTCTCATTCTCCTCCTCCTCGCATCCTTCCTCATTTGTTTCTCTTCCTTCTGCCTCCTCTCATCAGCTACCCAAACCGCAACCCCCTTAGCCGCTTTTTCAGGCAACATCTTGCACGATAACAAATATCCTTGAAGGTCAGCTGTCGAAAATTCAAGTTCCGGAACACAAGCAACAAATTCTTTCTTCAGTTTTTCAAGTATGTTCACCGCCGTTTCCTCTCCTTTTTCAAATCCGACAAACAATTCGGGGATATGTTGAACGGGGTAGAATCTGTCGAAAAGCGCACCAGCTTGTGCACTTGTCGCTAGTTTGTATTCCACCTTTCGATCAATACGTCCAGGGCGCAAGAGCGCCGCGTCCAAACGATCAACAAAATTAGTCTCAAAATGAAAGCGTCAACGACAAACAACGAACATGAAAATCAACTCACAGTGGCAAAGAAGATCTTGCCTTCCTCACTACCTACACCGTCAAGAATGTTCAACAGCCCAGATAATGTGACAGCAGATCGTCGCTGACGTCGCCCAATAAGATGACTCGTGACCATTCTGTCTCGCAACGGAAAATCACCACCCAAATCTTCTTCATCTTCATCTTCTTCACGTACAAATGCACAATCAATATCTTCGATTAGAAGAATTGACCCTTTGGGAACAGAAGATACAGCTTGCTCAAGGAATGTATCATCCACGCTTTGTAATTCCAAGTGATCAGAATAAATGTAACTTCAAATAATGACTCTCACAAATGAGCTGCCAGAGAGATGGAATAGACTTCCATTCTCAATTCACCAGCAACGGCATGAATAGTCGAGCCTTTCAAAAAAATGAGATGTTCACCTAGGGATGACAAGAAATTGGACAACTCACTTTTCCCAGTTCCAGGAGGACCGTGAAGAAGGTATCCGCGTCGATGGGGGATACCAACGCTCATGTACCAATTTTCCATTTCCAAGAAATCCTTAATGTCCGCAATCAATTCGTTCAATGTCGTACCGGGGAGGATAATCGAGTTCAATGGACGACGCTGTTTTTGTTTGACGTTGCTCCAGCAGGATTTAGGACCATAGTTATGCTGTTATTTCTTTTTGAGAAACAAAAGTATTTATCTGAGCGTACAAGAAGACACTAACCGCGCTGACAGTGTGTACGATAACATGAGGCCTACTAGCCTCAAAATACTGTTTCCTAGCCGCCTCAACAAGCCTTGAAAGAACAGACATATCAAGGGTATAAATCCTATCAAATAAAAAAAACGCGTCCCAGTCAATGAACAATAAACCCGCTCATTCACTTACGTCAAAAAAATAGAAGCGCCACCACCACCAAGACTACCAACACCAGGGCTGAGGGGTGACATAATAGATGTCTGAGATTTCGTTCGCCTGATCTCAATCCAATAACGATTCCATCGAAATAGTTGCGGGAAATCGTAGGTAGGAACATATTCAGCGCTCTCAATCACGTGTGAGTCGTTCGTGGTGGTGGTGCTGTTGATACCCCAACGACGTTGAGAAGACTTGGCAATGACGCGGAAATCGCGTGAGCGGCGCCAGACCTCCTCTTGTGTCTTTATCAAAAGCCAGAGTCAGTATTTATCACTGTAATTCCACCCCCTCCCGAACGCACAATGAAATTGATGATCCAGTCGTATGCAGGATCACCTTCACTGAATTCAGCTGTGATCGAGTATTCTATCAATGGGATAGAAAGGTGCACCCACGCGCGGCGCGGGTGTACGTACGTACACATTGATTCAAACTCATCAAAAAAGAGAAAGAGAGATCACATACGAATTCTGAACCGCTCAAAAACCCATTTCACAAAGCGCCTGCCCAATTCGAACAACATCCCCAACACGATCAATCTCACACTATCTCTCCCACCTCCACCTCCACCAGCAGTAGCAGTAGTAGTATCCCTTCCTGTAGAGAAAAACATGGAAGCAAACATCGAAAGACCGAAAATCCGAGTCATCGCTGACCAAAGACCATCACCACCACCACCACCAATACTTGAGGACGCATCGAATGTAGGGTTCATTTATGATTTTCTCCTTTCTCTCTCTCTTTCGTGTTTTTTTTTTGATTGATTGATTGTAGTCTAGTAAATTGATGGACCAGATGAAGTAGCTTTCTTATGTGTGGAGTAGGGGAAGAGATACAAGGCACGTGTTTCCGCAGTTTTTCCGAAAGTTTGAAGAAAAACGTGTTGTCCAGCTCGAAAAGAAAAACGCGAATCTACTTGTCTGAAATGAACGCGCGCCAATCCCTATTAATGTTTCTCTTTCCCGAACACACATACACATCCACACACAGAAATTCTAGCCGGAAAGAGAAAAACAAGGAAGGGGGGGTAGTCCACACACGCTCACACAAACAACACAAACACAGCCTAATTTCTCTAAACTGATTGTTTGATCACGATCAATAGCCTCCATCAGAAGCGCAAGCGGAGATCCGCAAATGACAGTTGAACCTCATGATGGTGCGGAATCTTCAGCCAAAGCTTATTTCATAGATTGCAATGCGTTGTACTATATCAACCCATTTTATCGAAATATTACTGTAAAAAAAAATGTGACATGTGAATGTTTGAACGAAACTAGACATGAAAAAAAAATAATTGGACTACTTGATCGTGAACAGAAGAACATACAAGTTAGCCAGTCATTCTTTGAGCCAAAGTGATCAATGATCATTTCATTCCAGTCAAGTGCGAACCCTGATGTGATGGACCAATGGCATGTTTCAAACCTTGATTGATTCACAATTCTGACTTGAACACATCTGTTGGATTCCTAATCCCCAAGTTTCCGAAAGCATCATACAGACAAGATTTTTTTCTGAACAGAAAACTCACCCTTACATCGATAGTATCTGTCCTTGTGCCCCAGCCGAAAGCACGACTTTCAGCCGTGGTTCAGGGACAGATGTTGCCAATGCAAGGGAACTTTTCAGCTCCCCAGGTACGATCATTTATCTGATTGGACTGGATTTGACATAGAAGACATTAATGTCACGTTTGTCATGCGCCCACAAAGTGCTAATTCGAGTAGTTATCTACAATCATAGATATTTGTTGCCTGTCCAAGACCATTCTCCAGAGATGATGAGTAGGTTTATTTCATCAAATTCATTAGACATCGTGTATGATTTTAAAGATGACAAGAAGCATACCAGCAAGCCCTTCTTGCCCTGTTTTCATGAAGGACCAGGTTCTTGACATCAACTCACCTCCTTACACGATCCTGTAAGGCGGCCAGTTGGCGTCAAGATACCTGGCCTTCCTGAAAGTGGCAAGAGGGAGGATCTCCATTCAGGAGCGAGTACATCAACCAAAAGCAGTGGTTCCAGATGGTAGGCGAAGGATACGGAGGCTTGCCAGAACAAGAGGAAAGAGCGTGTCTCCACAATGGCTCTCTCTCTTTCGAAACGCGGGTTAAATGCAATTCTGAACAAAGTGGGCGCTGTCTTAAATCAGAATCGACTGTAGGAACTCCGCCGGAAAAGGAAGTCATTGTACAAAGACGTGCACAGATACAACACAAATAAACTTGGACGATTTTGGAAGTTTCATTCAACTTAAAATGGGAACTCTACTCGCAGAAGCATTGTTGATGATCCCACAAGTCTATAAATAAATCTTAGCCGGAACAGATGTATATCAGCTGAACAAACACATGCCAAGATATCTTCGTTTGTCGCTTCAAAGAGGCCCGGCTTTGTCATCACGATTGTCTGATTGTTTCTGCCCCTGTTGAAGATGGAGTGAGCCATGAGCGATGTTTTCAGCTGAATTTGTCGCGACTCACGTTAATCAAGTCCTGACTGAGTCCTCGTTCGTGCGTCGAGAGCACTGGCTTGAAATGTTCGTCCACCTCAAGGAATGTTTTTAGGTCACAGAGAATAATGCTTTAACGGAGTATTCTTTCCGTGTTTCTTCATATCCTTTTCGTCATCCACTCCACCTCCAATTTTTCATTTTAGATACTCCAACGTTCTTCATTATCTGGTAAATATGATCTCTACTTTGTATATAAGGAAATTTGCTTGTGAGTAAACCTAAGGCTCAGTCGCTTTGCCTGAACCTTAATATCACCATGTCCCGATCGCTCTATGGGACCCGTGGCAGGCCTAACGATGCTTGACAGCAAGGTCTGTGACCCATAAGAAGCCCATCACTGGCAAGCACCAGTCTGCGTCAAGGCAGACACATGGAGCTGCCATCCATTGTCTTACAAATCTTGGAAAAGTGTCAAATATTTAAGCCACTGATGATCTCCGAAAGGAAGATTGATGTCAGACTCAGGACACATAACAAGAAAAATATTTCAATTGTACTAGATGACTACTGAAATGCATTTATACATGGTTTATGGACGTGTTACAAGCATAGCACGGACAATGAAAAGCTAAGGGTCATCTCGGTGATGCTTGATCCGCAAATCGTTCATCCTTCTAAAGAAATCGACGACATCCAAACCAGTCCAAGTGCGAAACAATGCCACGACAAAGGATCTTGCCTGAGGTGATGAAAAACTTTCTTGCATCATCTCGGTCCCTGCCTGCATAATTGTTATTTTACGTAGCATTAGTTCCAGGATGACATCATCCTCAGAGCAGCCACAATCAAGCTTCCCAGATCGCCTTGGAGACTGGTAAACCTGAGCTCCATGTAAATCTGGGACTCTTTCAATATCAGGACTTTTGATAATGTCGATATGGTAGGGACACCCAGTCCAGCCGCCAGGACCTGTAAGTATGTGAAGTGCCGCATCTCGGCTGTGGAACACTGCCCTGCCGAGAACACCTGCTTCAGTACGAATCAAGAATCTAGTGAATGGTTGCATCGGTTTTTTGAACAAGCAGTATTCATCAAACTCAATACCCATACAATCTATATCACGAATGAGTTAAAAGAAATGAGGACAAGAAGAAGCATACAAGCAAGCTCTCGTTGAACTTCCCTCCTATACATAGTGGACCTGGCAGGTTCTGAGCTCGACATCCTATCAGGAGATGGGTAGATGTCAAGATAATCAACCCTCTCCAAACGTTTCAACGAGGCAAGAGGATCTCCATTCAACAGAGAGGCCATCAGCTGAGAGACGTCCGCTGACAGCGGTGTCAGAGCAGTCCTACTCTGAATAGGATGACGCAAAATGTACTGATCCATCCCAGACACTGCATTCTGAAGCCAAGGTCGATGAAAAGCCTCGTTCACATTGCCTTCTGTATCCTTTCTTATATTACATTCTTCGCACCTAGAAGTCCAATGGGTACGCGGTGGATTTATGAGCGATCGCCTTGACAGCTCAACATTTGAGGTGCTCATCACGAACAAAGGTGGAGGCGCAGCCAAATAAGAGCTAGCAATTGTAGCATTGAATGGCCTATCCACATTCTGCATATCTCGTCTTGCTCCGGGGAACGCCGATCTTCTAACATAGGGTCGATAACGGGATTCTAGAGTCAAATGGGACACTGGAAATCCAGGAGCAGGAGCAGGGTGTGAAACAAGTTGATGACTTTGATTGGAGTATTCAATGGTAGGAAAGACTGGTCTTCGGAAGTCGCGTTCGGAGAGAGGTGGATACCTCCATGAATAATTAGGTCGACTTGGATTATTTCGCCTTTGATTTTTTGTTCCTTCAATATGATATGACGGAATCGAGAGGGGATACTGGCGGTCATATCCTCTGCGCTGGAGATTACTGTCGTCTACTGCATTGGAAGGATAGGCTGCACGATCAACTACGTTCCTCGTGTGTTGTGGTGTCATTGTTAAAAATAACGAGCGCGACAGGAGCAGAGCGGTCAGAGCAGTAGAGAGCAGTACTCCAAGGAGTCCGGAGAAGGTGGGGATCTGGATACGAGAAACAGAATGGACTGAGACCAATTTAAACGTCCATATCTTTTCCATGCGGAACGCTGATTACATGGATAAATGTTTGAGAGGGGCGACACTTCTCCCGGATAATGATTCGCTGTACTTCTTCTAAGCCGGGTAGATACATTTTCTCAAAGTCCCATGTCAAGTCCATGTTCAGTTAATGCCGACCCTGATATGTTTTCGGGTAAACCTACTCCTAACATGAAAATTACTGACGAAAACCAGATCTGATTAGTGTGTCTTACAGATTGTTGCTTATGCTGACATAAGACATGCACTAGACCATGTGTAGCAGCGAATGAATTACAGCTGGATTTATTTCGGAAATTCCAACCTGGCACCATACTACACTGGCATTATAATTACTCAATTACTCACCCTGTGTGACAGTGATGTCATGATGATAAAATTAGATCACTGAAGTGGTCAGAAATCTGTCCCAGTTTGTGCGGCAATGAATGACTTCCCAAGGCAATCTGGGAAAGTATAAGGACCAAGATTCTCTCAGGATGGTTTATGTTCAATCCCAGGCATGAATTGTTGAAATAGTCGGGGAGGGTTGCAAACAGATAGGTATTACAAATAAAAGTTACTTCTATACCTATTATTCACTGAAAACGAGAATGCAGGCTAGCGTGACATCCAAATTCCTGGGTTTCTAGATCTGGAAAAGCTCCAGACCCCAAAATATCCCAGATGTTATCTAAGCTTTCACGCATAAACAGATCACTATGGAATGGTGACAAATTCCCACTCTATCATGATCTACCAAAGGCTATATATATACGAGGATCTTCACCCTAGATGAAGCAGGCCAAAGACAGTGGAAGTCTCAATTATCGAATTTTTGATAGCTCTTACCAATCTCAGAGGGGAACCTTGAATCTTTCAGTGAAATATCTCATCGTAGAACATACCGATAAGTGAGACCTTTGAGTGGCTTAAGGTGAATTGCAGCGCAAAACAGGCATGTGACATAGTAATGGCTCCTGATTTAGAGAACAATGCCAACTGCCTTTGAGTCAGATTGAAGAGAACGGTAGCCCTTCGTCGGCTCTGCCTTCATGTCGTGACCCCGAGGTATCCACTCAAACGCCATGTAAGTGTCCATTACTGCGTAAGTATTATTCAGTTCATCCTGACCCACTGTCAGTTTCTCATTGAGAATTCTCCGATAATACATGATCTTTCAGGAAATATAAGATTTCCGGATATCCTTAAGAGGGAATTTCCCGGGAAATGGATACACATTTCTTGCGACGAACAACTAACTTCATACATTATCTACCTTTATCTCACCCATTTGTCTCCTGCATTGTCTTCTCACCTGATGCTACCACTTCAGTTCCCACATTGACTCTGAGTCTCATTCAACGAAAAGCAAACTAATAAACGATTCAGACAGCTAATGAACAAATTAGGAGAAAAATATGAGGATCCACCTGTTTCCGAGATGCCTTTCAGATATATGGGGTGGTCTATAAATGGATCGGAGTTACTTGTCATCTTTAGACTTTATTATGATGGTACCTGCCCAACCTCGGAATTTATTGGACAATGTAGGCAAGGCTTTGGCAAATTAGTTTCGTGAGTTTTGATGTTTTATGGAGCATGGTGACAAAAATCACACAGCCTACAATCAATGTCTCATTTTCAAGTACTTGATTAAACAAGATTGTCTCAACATGTCACATTGCAGCATGCATAGATAAACCATTTTATTTTATTTGACAAGTCATATGTGGATTCATCTCTTAATTTTGAAGAGGTATTGGCATTTCAGAAGCTCATTTTAAAATAAACAAGCATCGCAATGGAGTACCATAAAAGTGTTGAATACAGCAATGAATTAATCTCGCATCAAGAATCATGGAACAATAACTGTAGGTTTGGACACTTAACAATCAGATATACATACAACATCTCGTTATCAGAGAAGGCAGCCTTTTCAACATCAAGTACACGAAACAATTGTACTCGAGGGTAAGTATGAGTGAGTAGTATCTTTCCAGCTGAATATTTGTAACATCATTAAACACCATGAGCAGAATCCCAGATCCAGAAACGATGACAAGGAGATAACATAAGGATTACAGGGGATTGGGGTTCCGTTCGACGGGGAAATAGAGTTTGGTGGGTGGGGGCAATGGGTGAAAGTGAGGGCTCCAAGGAAATGGCGGAAGAGAAGAGCAACCATCTTGATCGGTCGATCTATATACTCCCAACGCTGGCAATGCTCTCTCTCATTTTACCCTTCGCATCAAGGTGGGGATGATGTACGTCTATTGACGTGGAATCTGTCACCATTAGTTCTGCCACTCCCATTTCAATAAGTGGTAACTCCTCTTCGTCCTCGTTGGTTAGTGGAATGCTACCGGAAGACACAGGCCTCGATGTTAAAGGTGAAGCTGTATTTGCTTTTGAAGGGTGTTGGCCCGGCATGGCGATGAGTACCGCTACTCGTATGTGTGCTGGCCCCCTTGAGCTACCTAGATCTGTCATCTGTTGCTCTGTTCCCATGTAATTGGTAGTAGGAGCGGATTGACCGAATTGAGGTCTTGATGGAGTTGGGTTCAGTGCTGTCCTGATGCTTCTGACAACACGACGAAATAATGCTGTGCTTTGACCAGTATCGATTCCTCCAGCCGCTCCACCACCGCTTGTTGCTCCTGCCGCGCCAAGACCAGTACCAGTACCGTCAATCTGGTCGGATGCAAGATTGACCTTTCCGATTGGATCGTAGACATACGTCGCCATTACCGGCTTTATGCTCTCCCAGTCCCGCTCATCCACGGACACTGACTGTTGTTGGTCATTGAGATCGAGATACAAATCCCACATCTTCGGCTTCTTTGACAGATCAACTCTAGGTGCTGTCCGTCCATTCCCAGGAGGAGGAGGCATCCATGTGCCATTGCGGATTGCCTCTTCGATCATGCGTCGATGTCGCCTGCGCAGCAAGAAGGAACGCACGACGATGGCCGCGGACACACTGAGCAATAAGACGAGGGTGGCAAGGAAAGTGTAGACTGCGAATTTATCAAGAAATGGGAGTTTAGCCGTTCAGCTCGGGGAGACAAGAGGAAATTGATGGCTGTGGGGAGGAGTGACGTACGATAAAGGGAGGCGGAGGAGGCGATTGACCCGCCGCCGTTTATGCTGCCTCCTGAGCCGCCTCCTGTGCTGCTGGGGGCGCTTGTGGGTGAGAAAGTGGACGACGGAAGGTCTGAGGTCGCCATGGCTGACGTGGGAGAGGTGTCGTGGACGAAAATCAATTTGCTTATACTTGCCGAGAATGATGCCGTCACTCCGCGTACTGGCATTATTTGATCTCGACTCTTCCGAGAATGCTGTGGCGTCACTGCGCCTGATTACCATCTTAATCACTTAATCACTTCCAGCTGTCATTTGCACGAAGACCCATTTGTTTCAAACCTTGATCAATTGTGAGTGGAAAGTGCCGCTATGTTCAGCCCTTTGGACACGACCACTGTTGTCATAGTAACGCTACATTGCTGGGATGGAAACAACTGAACTATCTGCTCATTAAGCCATCCATCAAATGTCTTGCCAGGAATGGGAGTATTTTTGGGCAGTACGGGTATATAGTAATTATCCATTGAACAAAACTTGGAAGTTGCCTAGTCCATCAATTTAGTGTTACAAATCAAAGCTTCAGCTTTCTCTGAACGCGGTGTGATCCTACATGTAAACGGCAGGGGGTATCTGTTGGCAATTATGAGAAGATACATATTGAAGGAGAGGTAAAACCCACGAAAGCATCCCATTCGTCATTTCAGCTTTAATCTCAAGTTCGCTTCCATCGTCACCTAGACCAGGTTGAATATTGTAGACAGTCAAGATATGACATATGAGAATAAACAGGGAGTTCTCGGCCAGGAACCTTCCGGGGCAAATTCTCCTTCCAAACCCAAATGCTGCAACCGCGGGATCCCGCACGGTAGGGTCAATCTTCCCATCCTTCAAGAATCGGTCAGGGCTATACACCAAAGGATCTTTATAGATCTCTGGATCATGCAAAATTGACCTAAGATGAACTTGAATGAAGGACCGTACTAAACGGGGAAGGCGAACCCACCACACATTCCCGATGATGGCAGTCCCTTTGGGGATGTAGTACCCATTGTATTCATCTGCCTTTGTTGCCATATGAACTATACCCAGGGGAGTGACAGGTTGCCATCTCAGCGACTCTTTGACCATTGCATTTATATATGGGAGGTTCGGTCGATCATTAAATTCGGGCAAACGATTGTTGATGACTTTGTCAAGTTCTTCTTGAGCTTTCTTTTGAACATCAGGGTAGAGGACCATGGCCATGAAAAACGACTGGATCGTTGAAACCGTCTGATGTTACAATATTTGTGCAAGTCCGATAATATGTATTCCAACTTACTGTATCTGACCCGGCTATGGAAGGACACTCTAGAATTTGATTCGGATTTAATGATAAGGAACAGACTCACCAGCAAAAGCTACTGCACATACGTTGCGAGCCATTTCCTCCTCTTCAGTGCGACCAGGTGAAGTTTCATCCGGTAGTTTCTCGATGAGACTGACTGCGATAGAAGGCTCAGCTGTACCTTCCCTCTGTTTTAAATTTGAGAAAATTGGCCAAGGAATAATGTGATTTTCCCCACCAACTGCTCCTCAACTGTAGTCCAAGGCGCGTGTACAAAATATTTACCAATTTCCCGCCAGTACTTAGCCTTTTTTTTCCATCCGGCACCAGGGAACCATGCAGGGATGTATTTCATAAAGGGAAGCAAATCAACAAGGAATGACCCTGGATTTCCTACCTCTGCAGCAGCACCGACCATAATTTCAGCAGTTTTGATATAGTTAGACTCGTCGTCTTCATGTATGTTCATCCCATAAATCAGCTTGGATATGGTCGAAGCAAATGTACTGGTAACCATAAAAAAAAAGATATTTGATTGATTGCTGCATGATGCATGCTTACTGTCGGATGTGGAATTTCAAGCGATCTGGTGACTTGAGCAAGTGGCGAAGAAAGGCCCGGGCCCTAGTGACTTGAACAGAATAATACTTATGGATGATGTTCGGATGGAAATAATAATGGAAGGTGCGACGGTAGCTCCTCCACTGCAGCCCGTATCGAAGTAGAGCCATATTCCATCTGTAATCCATCCTGCTCTCCAGTAAGCATGTCAGACACGGCATGGAAAAAGAGGCAACTAACACTTCATTGAGCATGGGGAAACGCGGGCGGTCAGAATAGTTTTGCGAGCGCTTCTCGAATAAATCATAGGTCTTTTCAACGCTCCCAAGAATAAGAAATGGTTGCCCAAGTATTTCGAAAAATATCATATCTCCTATGGATTCCACATGAGGAAATATTTGATGTGGGTTTGTGATCACTGCAGAATTTACCGTATATTTTTGACCATTGATCAAACGCTTGCCATGGCTTGTCGGTGGGCATGCCAAGGAGGTTGCCAATGATTGGGTAGCCCTTTGGACCGGGTGGTAAAGGTAGCCTATCCCGATTGTTTCTGCGTTCCCAGAGAAAGTGAGACAACCACAATGTTGCAATGAGGCCAGCGCTCCATAAGACAATCATGAGAGAAAAAAATCGTAACATAACATGATATTTCCCTGGGCCTTATATCTTGCAGACCACCGAACCTGTGAACATCTTGTGAAGAGATTGGATCAATTGCGAAAAGAAGTCACAGGGCGATCCTTCTCCCGCTCGAGCGCGAGAGAACCCAGGTTCGCAAGCCATGAGGGAACAGGAAGAAAGTAACTTCACTAACAATATGTGGCGGTCCTTATTTCATATTGTGATCTGACGCGAAATCACGAACCTATCGAGCAGAGACAGGTGTTGCCCACCTCAAAAATTCAGACGACGAAAGATTTGAGACGTTCGATATGAGATGAGAACCATAGCATGAGAAAATATTCTATGTTTACTCGTAGGACTGACATGGTGGACAGGCTGATCAGCTGAAAGCTGTATCTATGTGACAATCTGTGAGAACTCAGTCCTTTGGCCACGTGACTCTTGTTTTTGATTGCGCAGAGGGCCTCAATGTCAGTGGTGTCTACTGATATCAATATCCAGGTCTCCCATCTAATCATCCTCAGGTCTTATAGTTTAAGGCTGCAAACTAAGTTGAGAAAATTGATTGGTTGGCAGCGGGCAGGGTGCTAGCGTTTACGTTGGCAGTCTTTGTGCCACAGAGCTAGGTGTTAAGCTAGTCTGGTCGATCGTCGGTGCGACGAGGTGAGGTCGACCTGTTGAAGGGAAGCAAATGTGAACTCTCAGGGCTCTCTGTACTGCTACATTTCTATTCTGTACCAAGCAAACTAGTTTTAAGACGCGGAATCCCAAATATCCGGGACGTGTCTACAGGGTTAATTAGTTTATTAGTAGATCGCGTTTGACATAGGGCGTGACTCCTATGGACATATTAGGCTCTGTATAGAAATGCTCAAACAAATAAAACTGAGATACACAAAAAGTTATACATAATATCTTGAAATCATATTAAAACCTCATCCTCATTAGTGAAGTACGTGTCAATATAATACTCCATTCTGATCCCCACACCACGATGGCCATTACTCCAGGTGTCGATTTTCTCGTCAAGGGGACCTCAATTCTATTCTTTCCTGCAATTGTTGCCTATGCGGTCGGGCTAGCCACTAAACGATTTGGAGGGACGCCGATCCCCGCGTGGATTCTGGTCTTGACTGGACTTATCACTGCCCCTATCCTTGCTGCAGCTCGTATCAGCCTTACACGCCTAAAACATAGGCAGGAGGCTGCCGCACTCGGGGCAAAGATGGTGCCTTGTGTTCGTGGAAAATGGCCAGGGAACGCTGATGTTCTGAAAATTATGCAGCATAGTTTTGCCTCTGGCTATCCGGGTGTGTATACATTTACACTTGAGTAGAATCCCCTCTTGAATAGGATATACTAGGTGATGGGTTTAATGGATTTCTTGAGGAAAAAGCAATTGTCAACCTGCGTATCTTCTGGTCCGACTTTCTATTCACTTCTAGCCCTGAATACCTCAAACTGATGCTGGCCACTGAGTTCGATAACTATGTCAAAGGTCAGAGTTATCTTCCTCCTATTTGAGTAATCCGTAAAATTGCTCTTTCGAATTTAGGCGCTAGATTTCAACAAAGGATGGAAGACTTTCTAGGAAATGGCGTCTTCAACTCGGACGGTGAGCTGAACCGTGTCGATTTCATCTCAAAAAATGACGCAAGCTACTGCAGGCGATATGTGGAAGTAAGAAGTCTTTATCGCAGGTATTCTCAGGTTTTCACCACTAGACAGATTCCATCGTTCTATAACTCGCCCAACATTTACTCGAGACAGGATCAGTGATTTTGAGCTCTTCGACCGCCACGCTGAAATTGTGATCCGTCACCTCAAATCGAGACTTCGCGAAGGACAACCAGTCGACTTCCAAGACCTCATGGGTCGTTTTACTCTCGACTCCGCCAATGAGTTTTTTTTTGGTCACTGTGTTCATAGTTTGAATGCTGGCCTTCCCTACCCTCATAATGCATCTGATATCCCTGCCAATATTCTGACTCCAGAAGAACAAGTCGCCAATAATTTCTCTGCAGCATTCCTTGATGTTCAAACGGTTGTCAGTCAACGGGAACGCCTTGGCTCCCTATGGCCTTTGTGGGAGATATTCGAGAACAAGACCAAAAAGCCCATGAAGATTATTGACGCCTCCGTTGAGCCAATCGTAGCCGACGCGATTGCTAAGAAAGATGATGCTCGACATAAGGAGAAGGTTTCTGAAGAAGGCGAGGGCACACTGCTGGATCACCTTGTTCAGGTTACCTCTGATCCTAAGATCCTAAAAGATGAAATGTGAGGTTGAATGTACAATATTGAGAGATTGAGTGTCTGACTTTGTGCTTCCCTTCAGTTTGAATATCATGCTTGGTAATTCAAGCCGTTACCTGGTTCCGCAATCTATTCACCTATCTTGCAGCTGGCCGCGATACCACTGCCGCAACCCTGACATTTGTGATTTATATCCTCTCACAGTATCCTCATGTCATGGATCGCTTAAGGCGAGAAGTTTTGGCACACATAGGACCCACGCGTCGTCCTACATCTGACGATATCCGAGACATGAAGTATCTACGTGCCGTTCTGAATGGTAAACCCAGTAACATGATTCAATTCAATCTTTCACCTATCATCCAGAAACTCTCCGTCTATTTCCCGTCGTTCCTTTCAATGTCCGGTAGAGCATGTCACTATCGCACATTGGTACCCTTGGACTCACACCTTCTCAGGAAAAGCATTGGTCCTGCCACGTTACCCAACCCCAATCCCAATGACGAGCCTTTCTTTATTCCTGCTGATACAAAGTATGTCCTTGCTCGACTTAAGATAGTCGACTCACTTGCCTCATCAGAATTGTATATTCTGTCTTCATGATGCATCGACGAAAAGACCTCTGGGGACCTGATGGTAAGTGCAACTGATTCCTCTGTCGATCGGCCGTCATCGGTCATACACACAATGCGCAGCCGAGGAGTTTGATCCGGACCGTTTCCTCGATGAACGTGTCAGGAAGTATCTCGTCGCAAATCCGTTTACTTTCCTGCCCTTCAATGCAGGCCCTCGTATCTGTCTTGGCCAACAAGTTCGTTCATCTTTCATCATCCCTATTTGATTTGATGAGATTATTTCCGTTAGTATGCCTACAATGAAATGTCATTCATGCTTGTCCGTCTTATGCAGAGTTTCTCATCTATCTCTCTTGAGCTTGACTCATTCCCTCCGGGCTCTCTGCCTCCGGAGGAGTTCAAGCTTGCTGCTGGTAGGAAGGGCATTGATAAAGTCTGGCCCAAGATAGCATTGACTCTTTACATCGATGTATGTGTTATCATGCACACTGGTTGCAGAACCTTTCATCTAACGTCTTCATTGAGGGTGGACTTTGGGTCAAGATGCAGGAAACTGATAATGCATAATGCATTCGGCAGTATATTTGCACAATGTCTCGACCACCAACTTAATTGCTGTGAACTATAGAATGAGCCCACATTGATTTGGAATACAGCTGACTTGAGCTATCGTAAATTACGACGTCCGTGAATCGCTTAAGACATCCCGGAACGGAAGAATTGTGAAATGTGATCGATTGACCCTGATGACCGGATAAGGCAGCGTTCATGACGTCGATATATTCTATTTATTATGGATACTCAACCGGCCTCCTTGTTTTGCACAATGGCCAACCTGAGAAACCATCGAGTTGTCATTGCTTCTCTCTTTCTTCCAACCACTGCCGTGCCTGGGGAGTCTACGCCTCCGACCCCTGATATTCAGGCGTCCCAGCCAGGGTTTTCCCTCAAATTTCCCTTGGGTAATGACAAGACAGGCCTACCTTTGGGCAAGCATGTAGGACAGACAAGCGGGTCAGGTGTGACTCTGCCCATTCGAAGTATTGTTGAAGACTTGAAGGACAAGGTAACGTATCGACTTAGTGAAATTTCATCACCTGAACACTCACTCAGGATGACTGGCTAGACTCGGAATTCTACCCCTGCAGTCCATTCTCCGACTACAGAAAGCACTAACCCTTTCACAAAACTGACTCGATTTGCGGAAACTGTTACCGAGCGGTATTCTGAAGATGAGAAAGTCCAAAAACAGCTCAACGCGACACTTTCGCTCCCGATGTGCCGCAAACAGTCCTCTAGTAGTGCTGAATTTCGTTTGCAACGAAAACATTCTCGTTCCGCTTCCCGTCAACCATCGTCGAGGACGAGAGGTCAAATCTGGCATTTTGAGGGCAACCCTCATTGTAATGGGGGCTTAAAGAATGCCGTGGAGAGTGTTGGCAACAAGTTGCGAGAGAAGCTTTGGATAGGAACATTAGGCACATGCACCGATGGCTTTACAGAAGGCACTAGGCAAGACATTGATGCCAGGATGCATAATGAATACAATGGCTTACCTGTATGGATCCCTGACGCGGAATTCCAGAGCTATTATGACGAGTTCTGTCATCAAGTGTGCACATGTGGTTAGATCAAGCTTCATTACATTTGTGCTCATTCTTGAATCAGGTTCTTTGGCCGGCGTTGCACTATGCAGTCCCAGATGCGCCTAAAACGAAATTGTTCTATGAGTCTGCGTCCTACAAACAATATGTATCTGTTAACCAGCGGTTTGCGGATGTCATCATCGACAACTACCGAGAGGGGGACATCAGTAAGCCTCTTTATGAATCTAACTCTCTAAAACCTCTAATTCCACTAGTATGGGTAAACGATTATCACCTTATGCTGCTCCCTCTTCTTCTTCGGGCTTCGCCTCGTATACCTGCGTCTACTCCGATTGGCTTTTTCATGCATGTTGCATTCCCCTCATCGGAAATTTTTCGGTGCCTGTCCGTGCGCCGTGACCTTCTCTCAGGGTTAATGGCTGCAGATCTTGTTGGATTCCAGACACCCAATTTTGCACGTCATTTTAGACAGACTGTTAGTCGCATCCTGGCATTTGAGGCACTACCTAAGGGTATCCGCATACCCGAGGGAGAAGAAGGTCGTTTGGTCAAGGTTGATGAACTAGTTAGGGTTGATGGTTTAAAGGAGAGAGCGCGAGGCTCCAAAGGGTCCGTTTCTGCCGAGCAAGCCAAAGAAGTTGTCAAGGCTGGTGATAAAGATGTTGTGAAAATTCTGCAGCGAGAGCGCTTTGTGGATGTTGGCTCTTTCCCTATGGGCATTGACGTTAAACGCCACTGGGAAAGGCAGTAAGTCCGTTGTCGTTGATTCGGTCGTTTTTTCTGATTCTTGGTAAGACAAGAACCTGAGGTGGAAGAGTGGGTGTCAGTGTTGCGACAACGCTATGCAGGAATGAAAATTGTTGTCGGGCGCGACAAACTCGATGAGGTCCAGGGTGTTAGACAAAAGATTCAAGCCTTTGAATGGTTCCTGGAAAAATACAAAGAATTCCAAGGCAATGTAATAGAAATTCACTCATATTGTTGCACTACTACTTATCACCTGTTCAGGTTGTTCTAATACAGGTCGCCTTACAGACTACCGAATCTAATGAATTAGCGGGTGGTGTGTCTGAGGCTGTATCACGAGTCAACTCTCGATTTTCCACCTTGACGTACCAGCCTGTCATTTTCTTACACGTACGCATTTCTTTCTTGTACCGAGAATATCACAGAAAATAAGTCCATACAGGTCCAGGATTTGACCTTTAGCCAATACCTTGCGCTACTCACAGTTGCAGATGCTTTCCTTGTGACCAGCTTGAGAGAAGGCATGGCGCTCCGGACACACGAGTTTGTGGAATGTCAAGAAGGGAAGGAAAACCCTGGAGGACTCATATTGAGCGAAGTACGTGATTCGATGGTAGGATTAATGTCTTGGCTGAGCGCCTTTTTAGTTTGCAGGTTCTTATAGTTATTCTGGTTTCAGGAGCTGTTTCGCCATAAATCCTTGGGATACACGTGGAACGGCAGATGCCATCTATCTAGCCCTTACCATGCACTCGGAAGAAAGCAAATCCCGCTGGACAGTATGTATAGTCTTGGCTGTGGAAACTATATTGACTATACTGATGTTGATTGACAGGAGCTTCACAACCATGTCACGACTCAAACTGCCCAAGCATTCGTGAATAGCTTTCTAAGTCGCGTCATCCGTGCTCATTCCGAACACTACCTCGACGATATAGAGGACGTGCCTACATTGGATCTAACCCGCGTACTACCTCTGTATCTTAATTCTCCTTTGCGCCTATTTGATGATCACTGACCTCTATATCACTAGCTATAAGCATTCTCGTAAACGTCTAATTTTGGTTGATCTAGAAGGAACCATGTGGAGGAGGGATCTGAGTCGTGGAGGTCTTCGAGCGTATTTGAAGGGCGATTTCAAAATTCCTGATGGACCTCTTGAAGTTCTCAAAGCTCTTTCCGACGACAAGAGAAATGATATCTGGCTGCTTAGCGGGCTTCCCGTCAGAGACGTGTTAGAACGGGTGGAGGAGAAAGTTCCTGGAATTGGAATTGTGTAGGCGTTTTTGCTGTTTCATAATGCATTTATTTCATGTTTTCAGAGCTGAAAATGGATGCTACATAAAGACGCAACCTGGCAGAAACTCCACCACTGGAGAGTGGATCAATCTTGTTGCGAACCTTAATTTTACCTGGAAGAGTAGCTGTCTGGAAATTTTGAATTATGCAAGTATTCTTTTGTTCCGAGTTTTCTAGTCCTTACTTCTTTTCAGTTCACCGAAAGGACACCTGGTTCTATTGTAGAGGAGAGAGAAGCGTCTATTGTTTGGCGTTACTGGACTGGAGATCCCCAAGCTGATACTTCCGATAAACAATGGGCAAGACGACAAGCTGCTGAAGCGCAAAATCATATTTTTGATAGTTTAGGGGAACGTTATGGTTTACGAATTGTGCCTGGGAAGAACTCCTTCCTTGTTTTACCTGGTAACATTTCCAGGTCTACGGCTGTCGGCGCAATTTTACAGCCAGGAGGTCCCGCCAGTTTGGGTGCCGCTGTTCGATCCCCAAAGATACATTCTCCCGATCATCATGGTGTATATGATCCCACACTTTCCTCGACGATTTCTACAGTCGCAATGCGGGTTTCCGAAGCCCGAGGTCTTGTTAGCGAGATTGATTTCGTCCTAGTGCTCAGTTCCGATGAGCGACTTTTGAGGAGAATGAACGAGATTGAAGGGGCAGACGCGGAGTGTATGACCGTCAGCACCAGTAAACGTGGCAGTGATGCTCGTTGGAAACTGGATCTCGACGACGGGGAGCCAATTTGTGCTACGAATTATACTGACTCAGATTCTGGGGAAGTCAAAGAAATCGGAAGGGCTGGGAGCGTTGCTATGAATGTGCTTCAACATTTTGTGGCTTTGAGGGAAGATCTTTCAACTAGAAGTTGATTGACAGATCTATGCTCATATTTTACGGGAGCATGATTTCTGATGTCCTGAAAGTAAACGTGTTTTTTGAGAGATAAATATGTATGAATTTTATACCTAAGATTGTAAATTGTATCTCATCTGAAGTAATTTAGTTGGTGTGGGTAGACCGAAGGAGGTAGTACAGATGATGGAGTTTACAAACTGCAAGATAATCTGCTCAGACGTTGCAAGGTCGCGTAGACGATTGAGGGAGAAGAATATAAGGCTACGTCATTATGTATAGACGCTAGACGACAAGTGAACGAGTACCCGGACAGTGGACGAATGATGATAAAATGCATAATGAGTTCGCGTGTTGCACCAGCAGTACCATACCGGTCATCTTCAACAATGACGACGTATCCCACATAGATCTGCCGCTATGAGTGCAGGAGCCCAAGCCAAGATATGTCCGGCTTGCCAATAATTCCAGCCATTGTCAAGCGAGATTTACGCGACTGTCGGATAGGCTTACAACTCAAGTGGGCTTGAACATTCCTCTAAGCAAGAACAGATTTCTAGCTGATTTCAGAAACTGTTCCATAAGCTGTTTACATCAAGGAACCAGATATGGGTATTAATTATAGAACTTGGCCACGTCCTTGGCGTGACGTTTGGTTGGCTCGAAGTCATGAAGTGACGGTTTCACCATCGACAGGAGAACCGAGGTTGTTTTCTCTCTCTCTCTCTCTTCCAATCTCAAAATCCATACTCATTCAGTACCTACTTTTCCCACATATGGGGGGTGGCCTACGTTTGGAGTTAAAATTGGATGGACTCATTCCGTTTGTGCTGGGCAAAATTCGCGCCCTGCTGATACTGATCATGATCACTGATAAGCCTTTCTTTGTCATTGTGAATGACACAAAGTCGAAACTGGGTAAAGGGTTACGCTTTCAAGGAGGGGTTGGGTACCAGAACGGCAAGCTTACATATCGCTTACATATCATCATTTCTGTTATCTACCTTTTTTTGATCTAGGGTTTGATCGATCGCTAGCGCTTATATTTAGCATGCACGAATAAATAGACATCCACAGTGTCGTCATCATCCCCATTAGCCGAAGAAAACAAACCATCTATTCTTTTCTAGTTGAAATAAGATATATATCCCGACTGGAGTATTAAAGAATCGTATGTAAGCTCGTAATAAAACTAGAACTCTTTCACACAGCAAAAGGTCAATAGAAAATTGACAGAGCAATCGCCGAATGAAGATGAAGAAGAAAAAAAGATATCATATTCAAAAGAATGACGTTGAAAGGGTGACAAAATGATCGTGAGGACGTGGCGTACGTTGCAATGCTATAACTAAACTACTGCAGATGAAAAAATGTCTAGGGTTTGATACATGACATGCAGTGAGGGAAACAAAAAAAGATGAAGTGTACGAGTAAGGTACTTAATAATGATAGAAGATGGGAACTGGGATGCCTCTGGCATCCAGGCAAGGGTGATCATCTCCTCGCCACGCGCTTTCGTTCCCGACCATCGTCTTCTATGTCCATCGCCTCGGTAGAGGGTAACAAGTTGATATTTTGGTTCTGTGGCTGCTGCTGTTGACCTCGACCATTTCTTATTCGTCGGCGGCCCGAGCTCGAGTGGCTGGCTGGTGCTACAGGCGCACCGCCTACCTGTGACATTACACCCGGGGTACTGGGCGGAACAGTGGCGTCAAGCATCATCATCATTGCATGCCGCCGCTTGCTTCCCACTGCAGGAACAGTTGGAATCTCGGGAAAAGAGGAAGGGGTATTGAAAGAAGTAAATGGTTCGGGAACAAAATCGAAAACTGAGGTTGAGGGGATCGTAGAGAAATGGGCAAGAGATGCGGGGGACTCTACTTTCGCCGCATTGCGAGGTTTGTTGCGATGAAGCGGTCTTTGAGTGTTTGATGGTACTAGAGGAGGTGGCGGCGCAGTCGGTTCTGGAGGTTGAGGCTGGTTCGATAAGGGTGGTGAATTCGGAGTGGGAGGAGCAGCTGAAGGTGGCGGCTAAGAAATGCTAAATCAGCTACAACAGACACAATCAGTTATGTGACATGGCGTACATCATCAGAGGACGCTGTTTGCGCTGGGAGATCGGGTTTGGCTGGCTTCGGAGGATCGACAGACGTGGACGGTACAGGATCCTTTTCTCTTTCTCTTTCTTCCTCCTCCTCCTCGTCCTCTTCCTGAGCCTTTATTGCCTCTAGGCGAGCTTCTGTCCAGTCCATGACTCGACCAATGGTCATTCCATCGTTATCTGCACCATGTGATGAGCTTGATGGAGATGTCCCCAGGCCACCAACGGAGACACCCTGTTGTATCATCGTGAGGATATCCTGGCATGCTGCAGCATATCCTGCATTGTAGGCGCGCTTGGCATTCTGGCGTGATGAACGATAGAGTGTGGTAAGGCTGAGTGCCGCAACTTGGGAAAGTCAGCACGAGCATTCCTCTGGGTCAAAAAACCAAATCACCTTTAAAATCGTTCAAGAGCTCCTGTTCTGCCTTCTGCTGCGTCGCTGGAAGGGAGTTTGCGAGAGTATTGAGATTTAGAGTCTCCATCCTTGATGAAGGTGGAGGAAGAACTGAGAATCTCCCATAAGGTCTCTATTGGTTTATGTAAGCATCAATTGTCTGGACCATCACGTTCAAATTTGGTTGGGCCATTACGGTGTGGTGACTATGAGCCCAGGCGACTATGGCTGTGAGCCCAGGGTGACTATGAGTCGCTCATGAAGCTTGTGGTCTCTCCAGGTGAGATACAGGTAAGTGTACAGGCCTCTCTGAACGTCCACGAGCAGGGCAAGTCTTTCATAACGCCTCTGAATGAACTAGACATCGAGATCCCCACAGTTTGAAATGCTGCCTGGTACTCCAGGCTATGGGAATCCTCATGTCCAGATTCATCTATGTGGCACTTGCCAGAGGCATGATAACTGATCTGGAACACAGAACTGAACTTAATTCTTCAATTTAGGGCATGTTATCGTGACCCAAAACCATGGGACCTTCTGGCCCCCATCCTGTGGCGAAGAGTTTTGTGCGACCGTGTTTTCAAAATCCAGTGGGATATTCCTGGCAATCAATACTTGGCATCAGCGTTCTCGGCCAAATTAGGTAAATGTCTGGCCTGATCTGATACCTTTGTCGATCTGATATTACAATTGCCTGCTTTGGAACTCACCATGTCCAACAAGCCAAAGGCAGACTCTTCATCAGCACATCCAGACCGTAAAAGAGGGCGAGGCAGCTCGCGCGGCGGTCTTGGAAAATACCTCAGGGCAAGAGGCAGACGCGGCGCAGGTCGTCCAGCGCAATTTCATGAACGCCTCTTGCTAGAAGGAGAGAAACCAGAAGACGAAGACGAAGACGAAGAGGCAGCCACCGCGCTCAGAGCCAAATACGGTCCTAGACAACTGAGCTCAAATGCTCATCGATACGCAGAATCGGAGCCAGAACTGGACTCAGATGGTGCGTTTCAAGATATCAGGCTTACACAACACTGGGGATTCATTCCACCGATCTACAAGGAGAGCCTGTCCAGGAACCAGAAGTCGATTTGTCCAAGTTCTTGGAACGCCAGCGTCTATCTGATGAACAAGGACACTCTTACCGATATGAGCGCGCAGCCCAGGCTGGAGATGAAGATGATATTGACCACTCGTTAGCCCATATAACATCCAGCTCGACTCGAAAACGACTACAGACTTCTCAGACGAAAGGGAAAATGGAAGAGCTGATATGGGACGAAGAGTTTGAATTACTGGCCCGCGAAAAAGCTGCGGCGGAAGCGAAATGGGGTTCGCCCCTCATTTCATCTCCTCAATTATATCTAACCCGACTTCAGATCTTAAGGAGCGTTTCAAGAGCAAATCGGAGATACTCAATACCAAGCACATACCCTCTGCGAAGGAGCGCAAAGGCAAGCTTACATTGCTACACTCTACACAGATCAGATTTAGAGAAAGTACCACAGCGAAACCCATTGTTCTCGAGGCACCTGGATTACCATCGTCTGCACCACCAAAAGATACAAAGGCCCAGATGCAAGATTTCTTAGACCGACTGCTTGAGTGAAGCAGACATGGGGATGCCATGAGTTTTTCCTACAACCAAATCATTGGAACCCGAATTATCTAGCAATGGGTCCTTGACTTGGGACTTCACGCAATGAATGGGATGGTTCAGCAGGTGCTTGATTCTGTGCCTCAGGACAAGAATTAG
>Ga0153986_1000124_pt1 | contig 23999 bp, 33 predicted proteins | sample TSGA070MetaG_FD_104724 | JGI IMG/M metagenome (GOLD analysis project Ga0153986, IMG submission 104724) | Attine ant fungus gardens microbial communities from Georgia, USA - TSGA070 MetaG | ecosystem: Host-associated > Fungi > Mycelium > Unclassified | place: USA: Georgia, Alexander Wildlife... | reverse complement strand
GTATGGCTTGATTATCTCTGGGACTTTGAAACAAGAGAAATTGATCTTGGTTCCCCTTCAATGATATCATCTCATGGGCTGGACATTGACTAATTCCCTTATCTATTCTTTTGAGGAGCAACTCCTCACAGTTACTTTCCTTGTTACAGACAGTAACAGACTATTGACTTGGACCTCTTCTTCTTGTTTATCAAGCTTCCTTGTAATGCACAGTAACACTAACTTGTAACACTGTGACTCTTCCTTGTAACACATAGTTACCCTTCCTTGTAACACTCTTTACTCACTCTAGTCACAAGTAGTTACAAGTTTATGTAATGGTAGAACTATAAATACAAGCAAAGAGAAGAGAGAACAGTAGTTTTCTCCTTTCTCTCTCAGTTTCTCTTGATCTATAGGATACTTCTATCCTCAGGACTTAACCAGGCAGACTAGCCAAGCTTTAGAGCTGAACTGCTAGACCTGAACAATGTCTCATCATGCTCTTTTGCATATAACTCTTCTAAAATCCCTAACTAGAGTCTCTTGTTGGAGGTAAGGAGAGAATATAAGGTTGCCTTGGGTTCCTATCACAGTTAGATCTGGTTAGGGGCTCTGAGTCATAACACATGGTCCCAGAATAAAACTGTTAATTCCTCTGCCAATATCTTTTCTATTATAGGTATAAAGTGCACCATCTTTGTTAACCAATTGCATACTACTAAGATAGAGTCATAACCCTTGCCAATAGTAACCTTATGATAAAGTCCACTGTAAATTGTGCCCATGGTTTGTCTAGCACTGCATTAGGCATAAGTTTCCCTGTTGGGGGCTCTGTACAATTTTTGTTCCTCTGAAATAAATTGCATCCCTACACATACTACTTCACCTCTGTTGTTACCCTGAGCCACCAGAAGTTTCTAGTGACTAATTCTACTGTCTTCCACTGCTCTCTATGCCCTTCTACTGGCATATTGTGGTAAAGCTAGATTACCTCCATTCTTAACTCCTCATCCTTTAGCACATACACTTTTCTATTCTTTAGCATCAACCTGTCCTCCTCTCTCCACTCTTCATCTCTCAGTACTTTCACTTTTGCCTTCTTCACCTCTTCTACTATTTTTACTACTTCATTATCTATAGCTTTTGACTTTCTAATCTTATCTAAGATATCTACTCCATTGATTATCACTTCCACTAGCTGTACCTGTAAGGATTGCTTAGTGAGGTGCCTTACAGTCCCACTCAATGTCTGAGTTGACAAGGAGAACTCTAACGAGTTCTCATTTATTAGGTCTATCTACTTATACACAATCCTACTGGTCTGTGTACTTCTTTCCTGCATCTTCATGTGACCAAGTGTGATGTGACATGTGATGTGACCTCATGAGACCTTGTCACTCATTATGTCACACTATGTGACATATTTCCCACGCTATAAATAGAAAATAAAATAAAAGAATATATATATGGACTTAGCTATGGTAGTTAGTCAAAGGTCTAAAGTGGTAGTTCATGACAGTACCATTCTTGCTTCCAACTATTTCCTCTTTACTAGTGTCTTATCCTTATTCTCCTTTCCTACCCTTTCTTGCCAGTCTGGCTGCCTACTTAGTCCATCAGCTCTTCCCATTTTAGTACTAGGTACATGTACTAATTTAAAGTCAAATCTAGATAAGAACAGTGTCCATCATGCCTAATGTCTATTTAGCTTTTGACTAGACATAAAGTACTCTAAGTTCTTGTGATCCATCCAAATCTCAAATTTGATCTGAGCTCCTTCTAAGAAAATCCTCTATGCTTCCAGATACTGGATGACCACTAACATCTCTTTGTTGTGAATCTCATAGTTTTTCTCTATACTGTTCAACAACTTTGAAATATAAACCACTAGTTGTCATTTCTTATCCTTGCACCTCATTGATAGTACTCCACCTGTTGCATAGTCTGCTTCTACCCTCATCTCTTTATCTAAGTCCAGAGCTGCCAACATAGGCTCTGTTAGATTTCCTTTAATCTCCTAAACGCTCTTTTCTGCTTAATTCCCCAATTCCACTTCTCCTCCTTGCACATCAACCTGTGCATTGGTTTAGCAATTTGTGTAAAGTCCTTGACAAACCTCCTGTAATAGTTTGCCAATCCCAGGAACTTCTCCATGTCTTTTACACATCTTGGGGTCAGCCACTCTAGCACACCTCTTACTTTTTCCTTCTCTATTCTAATTCCATTGGGCCCTATTACTACCTCAAGGAATCCTACTTCCCTGACCTTCCACTCACACTTCTCCAATTTGACATACAAGTTATGCTCTTCCAACCACCACAATATTTCTTCTACTAGCTTGTTGTGCCCCTCCACTGTCATGAACCGCCTCTTCTGCACTAAGTTCTTTTTCATTTTTCTTTTCTTTTAAATATCTTTTCTATTTATAGCATGGAAAACTCATGTCACACTATGTGACAGGATGCGTGACAAGGTCACATGACATGACATGTCACACATGATTTGGTTGGGAGTGCAGGATACTAAGTGCACAGACCAAGTAGATTATGTATAAGTAGGTAGACCAATGAAGCAAGAACTCTAACAAGTTCTCTTTGTCTAATGCTGATAAAGAGTAGAGGCTTAATTCCAACTCGGAGTTGGCATCTTGACATCCACCATCTCCATTCCTACCAATACATCATCTATGAAGGTGGCAACATCTTCTTTATTGATCAAATCCCTAAAGATGTTGTTCATCATGGTCTGGAAGGTAGTGGGTAAGTTTGTCAAACCAAAGAACATAACTACTGGTTTGAATGATCCCATATGTGCCATAAACACTGCCTTCTATCCATCACCCTCCTTTATCCTGACATTATTATACCCCTACCTTAGGTCCATCTTTGTGAACACCCTTTTACTTCCCATGGTATTTACTAGGTCACTAATTAATGGCAAAAGGTAACTATTCTTTACAGTGTATTTTTTCACATAAAAATAGTCCTGCACCATCCTCCTCTTGTTATCCTTCTTTGGTACAAACATTCTGGGCAAAGTTTGTGGTAACTTGCTCAGTCAGATATAGCTCTTCTTGAGCTAACTATCTACAAACACCTGTACTTCCTCCCTTTTAATCCTTGATAAAGGGTAGATCCTGCCTTTCCTTGGCACAAACTCTTCTTGTAAGTCTATGGTGTGGTCCCAAGGTTTGTGCACTAGCATCCTTTCTGACTCCTGCTTTCCAAATACTTTCAGCCACTTATAGAACCACCTAGGAACTATATCTTTTACCTTCTACCTATCCTCTCTTGCTTCCTCCTCTCTTTCTCTATCTCAGATCCTTTCTGTCTTTCTCTCTGGCCTCCCTTTGCTTTACTGCTACTCTTTTTCTGCACCACAGTGGACACCTCGACATCTTCACCTCCCCATTCTCCCAATTAATCTCCAGGTTATGAGCAGCTAACCAAGACATGCCCAAAATCATCTTTATTCTTTCCAAATCACAAACATCCATCCTTAGCCTCTCACTGTGCTCTTTGTAGAACACATTACACTCCAATTCATGAGTGATGCTCCTGCCACTGTTACTGGTGCCATCTACATTCTTAATTTCTATTTGTCAGAGTAGCCAACTCTGAGCTAGAATTAAGCCAACTGCTCTTTATCAGCATTAGATAAAGAGAACTCATTAAGAGCTTCTGTTGGATTTGGTCTATCTACTTATACAGATTCTACCTAGTCTGTGTACTAGTTTCCCACACTACCATGTGACCCTGTAACTTGTGACATGTGATATCATGTGTGACATCACATGTAATGTGACCATGACCATGACTCCTTATCTAATCTATGACATCACACCTATGTAACATCCTTTCCCATGCCTCTGTGAAGTAACCAAAAAGAAAAGAAAAGAAAAAGAAAAGAAAAATAACTTAGCCATGTTGGCCATTTTACAATACTATTGGCCTATCTAGTTTTTCTAACTTGAAGCCATGTTCCTCCACAAACTTCTTATCCACAAATAACCCTGTCACCCCACTGTCTAGCAACACTTTCACTATTATCCTCTCATGACTGTCCAACTTCTTTATTCTGATCTCCATCCAGACCTCCCTGAGAGGCCTCAGGGTTCTTCTTATGTCTCTCTCTTCCTCTCTTACTGCTACCTTTGCCTCTAGTATTTCCTGCTTCTTCCTCATACTTGCAATCCTCTCTTCCTCCTTGATACACAGACTATATGCCTAGTCTTGGACTTCTGGACTCCAATCTTTTATTGGTAGGAAGTTGTCCTTCCTACATGCTTGGCACTATCAGATCATCCTCTTTTCCCTGCTCACATCCCACATCTCTTTCTTCCATTTTTCCTTGCACTCAGGGCATTGGTTGTTCTGGAGGTTATTCTTTTCCATATACCTCCAAGTAGGTCCTCTCCATGGTTGCATGCTAGGCACCCCACAATCTACACATTGCACTATCATTACCACTTTGTCTTGCTCTACCCATCCCTTTTTGCATCTTTCCACCAGTACTCCTCACCTTATTGCTACCTCCTCCAAGTTGTGCCATCCTTGCTTCAGCCCCTATCCTTTACCCCATAGCCTCATAGTGTTAGGCAACCTGGCCAGTAAGCAGCCAGCAGGTGCCCAGAAGGGACTTATGGAGAGGAATAGGATTAGAGGCAATTGTCACTCATGAACCAGGGAAGGTCAACAAGAACTTAACAAAGTTCTCCTAGTATTCTCTAGCTATTTATACAAAGAGATCTACCAGGCATCCACATGTATCTAAGGTACTATTCTTATCTTAAGTTCCCAAGATATGTCTACTATGGATCCATCTGTCAATATGCACATGGTTCCATTATGGAACTATTCCCATATTATCTCTTGACACTTTACATCCCAAGGATGTTACTCCATACTCCCACAGCCATCCATCAATGACAGCCACCATCTGACTATGACAGGGGGCCACAGGCTATGTCATGACACATAGAGGGATACCTATCATCCCTGTGGTTGCTTTCACTACATTCACCACATTTTCTCCTTTCCACCTTTCTCACCTGCTGCGCTTCTGCCCTTCTTGGCTGCACTACTCTATTTGGACAGCCCCATAGGACATGTCCAGCCTCCTCACACCCCCAGTACCTAGTTGGCTGCGCTTTTTTCTCAACAGGGTACACTGCATTTTTTTCTTTTATTCTCCTGCACATCTTACTTAGTAGGGGTGTGAATTTATTGCCTCCACCAATCCTCTTTCTCCTTCTTTCCTCTAGGATTTCCTTCTGCCTGTAGTAGTGGACCATGTAGCCAAACCACCCACATTTGCAACATCTGCAGTTGCCTCTTCTCCCCCTCATCATCTCAATGTATGCCTGGGTACAGGGCATTGTAGTGGTTGTCAAATTCATGATAAAATTTGGTTGAGATAACTGGTAATATGATGTGCTGGTTTCTATGACTACTAGGGTGTATAATCTTAACCTAGCTAGTCACCTACTTGCTACTGTCCTACTTGTACTTATTTTTTAGCTACTAAGGGTGAAACTATATTATCCCTAAGAAGGGAATCCCTAAGCTAGATGGCACTTTAAGAGCAAACAATTGTTTCTTGCATGGACTGATGACAATACACCAGCAGCACGGAGCTAATAGTGAAATAACTATGTAAACTATCTTGTCTGGGCAGGTCTAATCAAGGAAGGTACTTGAGAGGATCCTTCCATCCACTGTGTAGTTCTAAACTACTACACAAGTTCCCTTATACAGCCAGGGCCTGCTGTTTGGTATAGAAATAACAGTAAGAGGTTGCAATGACCACCATTGAGTTGTCAAAGTTTAAATAAGAATGAGAGTTGCGAGGGCTCAAGGTGAGCGGTTGCAGAAGATGGTATTGAGTTCTAATGTAAGGATGAGAACATTGAGATAACTAACTCAAACCCAACTCAAGGTGGTGATACCAAGAGAACTAGATAGAGTTCCTGCTCAATTGTGCTCTAGACTTTATACTACTTTACATGGTCTGTGTACACTACTGACTAAGCAAGCTACTCTATGACCCATCTAATAATCCCATCACTGATTTGGCAAAGTGTGGAGAGCCTGAGTCTACAAGTCCGTATAAGGGTTGGCCAGCTCTTCTACGTCTGAGTCTAAGTCTGATACTTCTACAATCCTTAGGGTGTTTTCTTCCTCTGAGTATATTGACTAAACCCCTCCTTTTCTTCTATAACTACTGGTGGGGGTAGCACCATTTTTTGCCCCTTGATCTGATCCCTATATCTACATATTCTACTTACATTTACTATAGGATGTATTCTAACCTTCTCTGGTAACTCCAATTCAATCACATTTGGCAATATTATCCTCTTCACTCTGTAAGGTCCCACAAATCTCTTTATGAGCTTGTCTGTCTGCTTTCCTACCATCTGCCACTTTAAATCTTTTGTGCTCAATAGTACCATGTCCCCAACCTTGTACTGTTTGACCTCCCCCCTATGCCTATTTGCCTACTTCTTCATCTCCTCTTGCAATTTCTTCAGCACTGCTTGAGCCTCCTCCTGTATCCCCTTCATCTTTGCCACAAACTCTTCTACTTTCACCACTTTCTCCTTCTTTCTCAATTCAAAGCCCATCCTTGGGTTTCAATTGTTATTTGCCATAAATGGTAACACTTTTGTTGAACTATTCACTTCATTATTGTAAGCAAATTCTGCTGTGCCTAACCAATCTGGCCACTGCTCCTAACAATAGTCATCAAAAATTCTTAAGTACTGATCTAATTCCTGGTTTGTACATTTGGTTTGTCCATCTGTCTGTGGATGGAAGGCTGTCAGAACAAGGCTGGGTGGGAACTAGAAGTTGGGCTCAGCTGCAATTGTTGATTGCACCACCCCTTGTACTCTTGCCCCAAGGAATAGGTAGAGGTAGATTTATTTCTAGTCAGGAGGAAAACAGTGGTGTTGTCTAGTTGAGAACAAAACTAAGGAACTAGGCTAGGAAAACAACTATTAAATAATAAGGAGAAACCCGGGAGTGATTCCCAGGGATTAGTAAGGCTCTTGCTGACTAATTCAACTAGGGAAAACAACCTCAAGAGGTACATCTTGAGTTCTCTTGTTAACAGGGTGAAGTTGGGGGGTGTAGGGTGTTACTCTTGTGTCTGAGGGGTAAGGGGCACATCTTGTCATGTGCCTGCAGTCACATGGGAGGCGCAATATGTCAACAACATGTGTAGGGGATTGGGAGGCATGGTTGGTCATGTGCCTGAGGTTGTGAAGGAGGTGCAACATGCCAGTGACATGTGTAGGATGTCACAGGGACATGACAAAGGCTGCTGATAGCTTGGTCTCTATTCTTAACATCCCATTCAATTCTCTCATTATGTTAGCAACTGACCGCAAGCAGCAGTGGTGCCAAGGAAGGGACTTAGTGGATAAAAGGATGAAGGGGAATGCTACTTGTAAATCAGGAAGATAAATGAGAACTTGACAAGAGTCCTCCTATTATTCTCTACCTATTTATACAAGAGATCTACTAGGTTCCACATGCAACTAAGTACTCTAATATTATCTGTATTTCCTATGTCTATCTGATGTCATGTGTCTACTGTCCATCTGTTGTGTGTCTATGTCTTGTACATGACAGGACATTCCCATGTCATCTGTCCATCTGTAACACCTTCCCAGAGGTGTTGCACCTAACTCCTACAGCTGTCCATTGATGACAACTGCTGTCTCCTAATGTTAGGAGGCCTATCCAAGGCAGTTCATGACACATTAGCCCTACTGCAAACTGCACTCTCCTGTCATGAATTTCTCCTCCAATAAGTCATTGACTAGTCCACACAACTAAGTCAATATTTATTTTATTTATCATTTCTTTTATTTTAATTATTAAAGGACAAAGTTATGGCCTAATGACAAGATGACTCAACACTGATACAACAAGTATGTGTACATACAAATATCAGTAAATACATAGTCTTGTATATAGGTAAGGCATAATCCAGTGAGAACTCCCATTGAGTTCTCTTTGTCAATGCAGACTTAGAGCAGTTGGCTTCATTCCAGCTCAGAAGTAAGCTTTCTAACATCCCCTGTCCAATATTATACTCTCTGGGAGTCCATGTAGTTTCTACACATGATCCCAGAATAACACTGCCAACCCTTTTGCTGATGTCTTCAGTTGTAGGAATAAAATGTGCTATTCTAGTTAGCCTGTCGCATACTACTAGAATAGAGTTGAATTCCTTTGCTAATGGTAACTTTGTAAAGTCTGCCATAATGTGTGCCCAGGGTTTCTCTGGCACTGCATTTGGCATTAACTTTCTGGCTGGGGGTTCTGTCCTGTTCTTGTTTCTCTGGCACAAGTTGCACCCTTCCACATACCTCTTCACTTCTGTTGTTACTCTGGGCTACCAGAAGTTTCTAGTGACCAACACCATTGTCTTCTACTGCCCTCCATGTCCTCCTACTGACATGTTGTGATGCAACTGGATTACTTCTACTCTCAGCTCCTCATCCTATGGCATATACACCTTCCTATCTTTCAACATCAATCCACCCTCTTCTCTCCATTCCTTCTCTCTCAACACCTTCACTTTTGCCTTCTTCATTTCTTCTACTATCCTAACTACTTCATTGTCTACAGCCTTAGATTTCCTAATTTTATCTAGAATATCCACATTGCCTATTACTACTTCTTTTACTTGTACTGCTCTCATTTCTAACCACCCTTTCTTCACCAATGTTCTATCTTCATTCTCCTTTCCTACTCCTTTCTACTAGTCTGGTTGTCTTCTGAGTCCATTGGCTTTTCCCATCTTAGATCCAGGAATGTGAGCTAATCTAAAATCAAATCTGGACAAAATAGAGCCCATCATGCCTGTTGTCTATTTAATTTTTGACTTGACATGAAGTACTCCAAGTTCTTATGATCTGTCCATACTTCAAATTTGATCCAAGCTCCTTTGAGGAAGTGCCTCTATGCTTCTAGGCACTAAATGGCTGCCAACATCTCCTTATCATGAATCTCATAGTTCTTTTCAGTGTTGTTCAGCAATTTTGAAATGTACACTACTGGCCTCCACTTTTTATCTTTACACTTCATTGATAACACCCCTCCTATTGTGTAATCTGAGGCATCTGCTGTAAAGGTTGGCTTAGTCCTGGGCCGGAATAAAGTCAACTGCCCCCTAAGTCAGCATTGACAAAGAGAACTCGATAAGAGTTCTCGCTGTATTATGCCTTTCTTATATACAAGATTATCTATTTACTAATGTTTGTCCACGCGTGTGACCATTGTGTCAGTATTGAGTCATCTTGTTGTTAGGCCGTGACTCTTTTATAAAATAAATGAAAAGAAAAGATAAAAGAAAAGAAATAATGACTTAGCCGTTGTGGCTAGTCATATACTTGTAGGGGCAATTCATGACATCTGCCTCCACTTGCATTTTCCTATCTAAATCAGGAGCTGCTGACATAGGCTCCATCATAAAGATTTCCTTCAGCTTGCTAAAGGCCTTCTCTTGCTTGTTTCCCTAATTCCATTTCTCCTCTTTCCATACCAATCTGTGCATCAGCCTTAACAAACCTTCTATAATAGTTTGCTAATCCCAGGAATTTCTGAATGTTCTTTACACATTTTGTGTAGCAACACCCAAGCTTAGCTACTCAAGTGGCATACTCTGGTTTGGAGTTAACAAAGAGAACTTGTTAGAGTCCTTGCTTCATTGGTCTATCTACTTATACATATTGCTACTGGTCTGTGCACCTTGTAGCAAATGCAGGCTTGAGCTAGCTCACAAACACACTCTAAGTCCAAGTAGACAAAGAAAACTCAATAAGAGTTCCCACTAGATTCCTCTCTACTTATATACAAACTAATCTATTAACTGACATTTGTACATATGTATGCTTGTTGCATCAGTATTGAGTCATCTTGTCATTAGGCCATGACTTTGTCTTTGATCTATAAAATAAATGAAAATAAAAGGAAAAGAAAAAATAAATATTGACTTAGTCTTGTGGACTAGTCAATGGCTTGAAGAGGCAGTTCATAACATACCTCTTATCCTATGCTGTGGGGGTGGAAAACAAAAGACTTTTTTTTTTTTTTTAAATCATCAGTTTATTACATGGGGCTCATAGGCAGACCGTAAACAAAAGACTTTATGTGGGACATTGAGTTATGTCAAAATCATAACTTCAGGCATCAATTGTATGCTAAAGAATTTAAGGAGAGGTAATTCAAGAAGTGGGAAGGGTATTAAAAAGGATATAGAATTACACAGCTTTATAAAGTATTGGTGATACAGTCAAATGATGGGAATCCCAATTTAGATCTGTGTTGCAAGATGCTCCAAAATATAAGAGTTCAAACCCTGAGTTAGGTCTAAGCTCTACTTTTTTATCAGAGTTGACAAAAAGAACTTATTAGAGTCCTTGCTCTATTAGGTCTGTGTTATAGAAACTCTGGATCCTACAGAGTTACTCATGGAAGACCAGGCATGGCTTGATTATCTCTGGGACTTTAAAACAAGAGAGGTTCATCTTGATCTCTCTTCAGACACTGATTAGATCTTTTCATTTCTCCTTTTGTAGAACAACTCCTCACTGTCACTTTTCTTGTCACAAACAGTAACAGACTATTGACTCAGTCCTTTTTCTTCTTCTTTATCAAACTTCCTTGTAACACACAGTGACACTAACTTGTAACACTGTGACTCTTCCTTGTAACGTTTAGTTACCCTTCCTTGTAATGCTCTTGACTCACATCTGTTACAAGTAGTTACAAGTTCACATAATACTAGGGCTATAAATACAAGTGAAGAGAAGAGAGGACGGCAGTTCTCTCCTTTCTCTTGGTTTTCTCTTGAACTATAGGATATTCTATCCTCAGGACTTAAACCAGCAGACTAGCCAAGCTTTAGAGCTAAACTGCTAGACCTGAACAACGTCTCGTTGTGCTCCTTTGCGTATAACTCTTCTGAAATCCTTAACCGGAGCCTCTACAGGAGGTGAGGAGAGAATACAAGGTTGCCTCGGACTCCTATCACAGTTAGATCTGGTTAGGAGTTCAGAGTCGTAACAGTCTGTCTACTTATACATATTTCTGTTGGTCTGTGTGTCATCTTACCTACAAACCCAACCAAACTATATATGACCCATGATGTGACCTTTGATGTGACATTTGTTACTCCTTATGTCACCAAGTGTGACATACTTTCCCATGCTATTAATAGAATGGAAAATAAAATAAAATGAAAAGGAAAGAATATAAATAATGACTTAGGGTTCAAAGGGCGGTTTATGACACAAAGGATGTCAACCTTTATACACCCTGAGCTGTTCCACTAGAAAAGATAGTTAAGGGACCAGCTTATGGGCATCCTCACACTCAATTGTTTTCTTATCTGTACTCCTACACCAAACCTTATGGGTGTAATACAATCTGGTATTCACACTGAGCCAGGCTTTCCCAGCCTACTATCTTCTCTAAGATAAACCTGAAACTCCTATGAGTTGTCTCTAGAACCAAGGTATGGGGTATATTCTGTGTTCTCAGTCTCCCTTAGATACCTCACAATCACATTAGCATCAACATAGATTACTTTCCAGTGTCCAGAAGAGCTCAGAGGTGGGAGCAAGAGCCAAGAAGGAACCTGCTGATATCTCTTCACTCCCTGGGTAATATATTACAGTATTACAAATGTTCAGACTTAGAGAAACTATTTCTAGAACTACTTTTGGTGCTACTTATGCATCCTCTACCACAGCACTTGCCTGAAACCTCTAGCTGATGCAGCCTCTCCTTCATCACCCCTGTCATCAATTAGGTTTCATCTCCCTGTCTACTATCCTTCCAGAACCTTCTCCTACCTGCTGCTTCAAGGACCTTCTGTCTACTTTGTCCTAGAACCATGTAACATACTTCCTAAGTGTCCTGGAGTTTCCTAAGCTGTTGTATCTGTATTTATAATTAGAGTTATGATATTGATGGGATCATAAAAGTTTGATAGACTCTCTGATTAGCTCTCTTGAGTTTCTCTGTCTTCTAAGTTTGATATTGTCCATATTTCCAATAATACTTGTATCCTCTATTCTAAGTCATATTGATCTAGAACCTGACCTGTAGGGAAATACCCAGTTACCAAGTGCTAGTGTGCCATTTTGGCTCTCGAGGTATTTGTGTTATAAGTGACCCTTTTGGTAGTATGTCACAAACTTCATTTGGACCTATCTCCACAAATACTGGGTCTTTTTTAACAATCTAAGTTGCATTGGAAAGCCCTCAAGAAGATCTTTCCAATGATGCTAGGGACACCTCAATACCTTAAGAATCCACCAAAAGATTAACCAATCAGTAGTCACCAAACACTAAATCACTTATATCTCAAAAACCAGTGATTGTGGGCATTTGCTTTTGATTGCATCATAAATCTCTCATCAAGACAATCCCATTGGCCATAAATAGAATGTGAGGTGTTAAGTACTCACAGAGATAGACTATCCTTAATGTTGTAACATGAGGTATCACTGATTACCCATAGATAATCATCTGTCCTTTTCTAGAACAAAGGATAGCCCTAATCAGGTTAGGTTATTGCTATAGATATTACAAAAGGACTGCCATATGTAGAACAATAGGCAGTAATTAGGTGAGGATCTGTCCAGGTGCACAGACCATCTACTTTCTGTATTTAAGGCACTCCAGTCTGAGGATTAGACCTCAGACTTAACAACATCTTTTGTTACTTGTCTTAACTCTGCTTTATAAGCTCTACTCTGTTGAAACTATCTCTAGTTCAATCACAAACAAAGTAAGTAACCATTTGTGATATAGTAATGATAATTGTCTAGGTCCACTATAAGGGATAGTAGAGGTTTCTAGAGCAAGTTACAAGAGCTAACTCATGGTTATCAATCATCCAATTGTAAGGACTCAACCTTGGGTTAGGTCTTATCCTACTCTAAGTCGGAGTTGACAAAGAAAACTCATTAAGAGCCCCCATTGCATTGGTCTATCTACTTATACAGATTTTACCTGGTCTGTGCACTAGTTTCCCATACCACCATGTGACCCTGTGACTTTGTGACATTATGTGTGACATCACATGTGACATAGCCATGGCTCCTTATCTAACCTGTGATGTCACACCTGTGTGACATCATTTCCCATACTTCTGTGAACTTAAAGAAAAAGAAAAGAAAACTGAAATAACTTAGCTATGTTGGCTGTTTTATAACACTACCCCTCTCTCAAGGTTCCTCATCCTCAAGGATTTTTCTTCTTCTTACAATTCTTCCATCTTATCTCCCATATGTCCCATCTTATCTTCTTCATCCCATTCTTTGATCTTCCCTCCTAGGTATTCTTTTTCTTCTCTCTTTTTCTATACTATTTCTAATCTTCTTTGTCTTAAGGGTTGTAGCCTTTTCCATTTTTTCCATCTCTTATCTAACCTTTTCCAATACTTTCTATTATAATCTCTATCTAACCATCCAAATAACTTTTTGGCAGCATATTGTCTAGGGAATCCTCCCCTCCAGTAATCTCTATCTTCTTCAACTCTTTCCTGCTTTCTTACTTCCTGATTGTCCCTTCCATACTCTTTCTCAAACTCTTCTACCAACTGCTTTGCATTCTCCAAGTTCTCTCTACTTTCCAAAGTATTTTCTTCTGCCATAAATCTTTTCCACCTTATTAGATACTTATCTTTCCCTTGCGCTTTCCTTTTATTTAGTATCTTTTCTACTTCCTACTCCTCTTCTTCCTTGATTATCACTGGCACCAGTACTTCTACTCTTTGTCTATCCACTTGACTAGTGTACTTTCTAATCCTACTAATGTTAACTACTGGATGTATTTTAACTGTACTTGGTAATTCCAGCTCTACTGCATTTGTAGACACTATCCTCTTAATCTTGTATAGTCCCGCAAATTGTTCTGTCAACTTTTCAGATCATCTTCCTACCATTTGCCACTTCAAATCCTTAGTGCTGAGTAGTACTAAGTCCCCCATACAATATTCCACTGCATTAGCCCTCTTCCTATCTGCATACTTTTTCATATCTTCCTGTGCCTTAGCAAGTGCTGCCTTGGCTTCTCCTTGGACCTCCTTCATTCTTTCTGCAAACTTCTCTGCCTTCTCAAACCTCCCCTTCTTCCTCATCTCAAATCCCATCCTTGGTTCTTGTCCATAATTTGCCTGGAAGGGTGATACCTTTGTTCCGGTGTACACCTTATTGTTATAAGCAAACTCTACTGTTCCCAACCATTCTGGCCACTGTTCTTGCCTATGATTAATAAACATCCTTAGGTATTGTTCTAACTCCTGGTTCATATGTTCTGTCTGACCATCTGTTTGTAGATAAAAAGCTGTTGACAACTTGGTTTTGATCCCCAGCAATCTGTTCAACTCCTTCATCAATCCTGCTGTAAACTATGGGCCTCTATCCAAGACAATACTCTTAGGCAACCTATGTAACCATCATACATTGTTCCTAAACAACCCAGCTAGCCCCTTGGCTGTAGTCTTTTCCATAGTAGGCACAAAATATGCCATTTTGGTAAAACAATCAACTACAACTAATATACTACCATATTCCTGTGCTAAAGGTAACTTGGTATTGAAGTCTGCTGAAATATAGCTCTATACTTTATCTGGGATCAAATTTGGCATCAACTTTCCTGCTGGTTGCTCAGTGTGGTTCTTATTCCTTTGGTAGGTATTGCACCCCTCTATATACCACTTCACCTCTCTAGTGACATCTGGCCACCAAAAGTTTCTTGTCACTAATTCTGCTGTCTTCTACTATCCTTCATGTCCTCCCATAGGTGTATCATGATGTAGTCTAATTATTTCTATTCTTAGTGCCTTGTCTTTGGGCACATATACCTTTCCTTCTTTCAACATAACTCCATCTTCTTCTCTCCATTCTTTATCTCTCAACATCTTTACTCCAGCCTTCTTTATTTCTTCTACCACTTTTATTACTTCATCATCTTTTGCTTCTGACTTCTTTATCTTTTCCAATATATCCACACCTTCCACTATTACCTCTGCCCTCCATACTCTTCTTGCATCTAACCACTCTGGTTTCAACAATGTTCTATCCTCATTGTCCCCTTTTCCTCCTTTCTCCCAATCACTTCTTCTACTCAGCCCATTGGCCTTCCCCATTTTACTACCTAGCACGTGTTTTAGTACAAAATCAAATCTAGATAGGTACAAAGTCCATCTTGCCTGTCTTTTTTTTTTTATTTCAACAATTTATTACATGGAGTGTAAAAACAGGCTGTGGTAGAGATATAGAGACACTCTACTTATATAGCAAAGAAGAAGGAAAGGTAAAATGAAGGAGAAACTATATAAGAATGATAGCACAGTAGCTAGAGGATGTTAAAGCAGAAGGCCTCAGGATTTTCCTTGAGGAACATGAGTAAGCTAAAGATAGAGTAGTCTGGGGGCCGCCAAGCCTCATTGTATCTGGAGCACTTGTAAAGAATGTAGGATCTAGTTTCAACACATCCTGAACCACACGGGCATATGTTTTCTTCTTGGGGGAAGAATCTTCTTTGGTAGTTGCCAATAGGGGTGTGGTTAGTGATGAGGTGAGTCATCCTTGCACATGTGGAGTTGAAGAGACCAAAGTGGGAGAGCCAAGCACTGCCCTTTTTGTAGAAAGGTTCAAGTGTGACACCGTTGTTATCAGTGATGTTGAGGAAGTTCTTTCTTTTTCTGTCTGAAACAAGGAAGAACATCTTCCAGTAGTTTTGTACTTTATCACATTTGGTTTTTTTGCTGTACTCCTATGATTCTTTACTGGGTAGGACAGGCAAAGTATTGCTGATGGCTTTGTGTAAGGACCACTTGAGTTTATTGGGGCAATACCAGATCTCAATGATGTTATATCAGCTAATTCCAGTGACTGGAATTAAGCCAACTGTCCCCTTTATCAGTGATTGACAAAGAGAACTCAATAAGAGTTCTTACTGTATTATGCCCTACTTATATACAAGACTATCTATTTACTGACATTTGTCCATGCGCATGATCATTGCGTCAGTATTGAGTCATCTTGTTGTTAGGCTGTGACTCTTTTGCAAAACAAATAAAAATGAAATATAAGAGAAAATAAATAATGACTTAGCCATTGTGGCTAGTCAAACTCCTGGAGGGGCAATTCATGACACTACCCCCCTCTCAAGTTTACTTGTCCCAAGGACTTTATAGCTCTCCCGTAGGATCACCCACGTTACCCATCTCATCTTCTTTGTTCCACTCTTCAATCTTTCCTCCCTCTTCTTCAACAACTTCATAGACCACAGTTAGTCTCCCCTTTACCTCTCCTACCAGTTTTACGTGCTTCTATTGCCTCCAGTTTCTCTCCATCCTTTGCCAGTACTGTCTATTGTACTCTCCATCTGACTATCCAAATAATCTCCTGGTGGTGTACTGTCCAGAGAACCCTCCTCTCCAATAGTCTTTGTTGTCTTCTACCTTCTTCTATTGTCTCACTTCTTTACTATCTCTGCTGTATTCTTCCTCAAACTCCCTCAATAAATTTCCTGCATTTTGCAGGTTCTCTTAACTCTCCCAAGTATCTCCTTCTGCCATGAATCCCTTCCACCGTACTAGGAACTTGTCTTTCTCCCTGATTTTCCTCTTGTTCAGTATCTTTTCCACCTCCCATTCCTCTTCTCCTTCAACTACCACAGGTTGTGGTGCTTCCCTCCTTTGGCCGTTTACTTGGTTTACATACTGTTTTATCCAACTAACATTTACTACCAGATATATTTTAATGGTGGTTGGTAGTTCTAATTCTACTACATTGCTAGAAATCACAGCCTTGATTTTATAAGGCCCTACAAACCATTTAACTAGCTTTTCTGAACTTTGTCCAACCATCTGCCATTTGAGATCCTTGGTGCTGAGTAGCACCAAGTCCTCTACTTTGTACTCTACCACTTCTCCCCTCCTTCTATCTGCGTATTGTCTTATGTCCTCCTACACCTTTGTTAGTACGGCCTTAGCTTCACTTTGTACTTCCTCCATCTTTCTTGCAAACCTCTCTGCCCCTTTGAACCTCCCTTTCTTCCTTAATTTGAGCCCCATCCTTGGGTTTTGACCACTGTTTGCTTTGAATGGCGATACCTTGGTACCACTATGTGCCTTGTTGTTATAAGCAAATTCTGCCATACCTAGCTATTCCAACCACTATGTCTGACAATAATTGATAAACATCTAGAGGTACTGTTCCAACTCCTGGTTCATTCTTTCTGTCTGTTCATCAGTTTGTGGATGAAACGCTGTCAATAACTTTGTCTTTATCCCCAACATCTTGTTCAACTCCTTCATTAACCCTGCCACAAATTGAGGACCTCTGTTCAAAATGATACTTTTAGGTAGTCTGTGTAACTACCATACATTGTCCCTAAACAGCCTAGCCAATCCTTTAGCCATAGTCTTCTCAGTTGTGGGCACAAAATATGCCATTTTTGTAAACCAGTCTACTACTACTAAAATGCTATTGTATCCTTGCACTAGCAGCAGTTTTGTTATAAAATCTGCTGATATGTGCGTCCAAGCTTTGTCTGGTATCAAATTTGGCATTAACTTGCTGGCTGGCTGCTCTGTGTAATTCTTATTTCTCTGGCAGGCGTTGCACCCCTCCACATACCGCTTTACTTCCCTCATTACTCCTGGCCACCATCTCAGCTGTCTTCCACTGTCCTCCATGTCCTCCCATAGGCGTATCATGATGTAGCCTAATTATCTCTACTCTAAGTGCCTTATCTTTTGGCACATACACCTTTCCTTCTTTCAACATCAAACTATCCTCCTCTCTCCATTCCTTGTTGTTATGCCGGAATTGAAAATTCCTTCAAACAGCAGTACAAGAGGATATACAACACAATACAGACTAAGTGGAGCACACTCTAGAGTCTACCAGTGAGTCCCAGACGCAATCTAGAAACTAGAACGGGTGGCAACATGCAGCAGTTGTGTGTTTGTTACCTGCTAACAGGAGATGAGCAAGCCTTACTGACTGTTTAGGCCTCAAGAGTATGAGTAAGTTACCGGAGGGCTAACTAATTGAGTTCTAGAACAGACATAGTCAAACCCGCAAGTGATGCGATATGTCAAAGATGATTGGACTCCACTGGTCCATGCAGTAACAAGCTTACCCGGAACACAAATGTGGCCTATGACTATGATGTGGTGCAGGTCTGTACCCAGCTCTAACAACATCTAGGACAAGATTGGAGGAAGGGCGGGTTGGTGCTAAGAAGCAGGGGTAATAAGGGGGTGAGACAATGAAGTGGAACGGGACTGTATGGGCGTGATCAGTGTTAGCGAACCTGTCACCAGAGAGAGCGCTGATAGGCCGGTTGGGTCCAAGACATGGGAACATGCAAGAAGCCGAGGGAAGGAGGGTAGAATTTCTAATTTTATATTTTGATTGAGTCCCAATCATTTGTATCAATATACCTTCCAGGGTAGAGGGGATAGAGAAGCAGACTACTCTTGGCACCTGTCTTCATCTCTGAAGCTCTTGGGATTGTGAAAAGTGATTCTAGAAGCAAGTAAGGGTATGACCCCGGTGGAAGACCAGAGCTAGGACTCTCTATGTACTATACCTACTTGGTCTAGAGGCAGAATCCTAGAGGTCACTTGGACAACCTTTGGCAAGGTAGCAGGCTGGGAAAGCCTGGCTAGCCATTGACTTAGACTCCATCACACCTGTAAGGTTCAGGCTAGGGGTGCAGATGTGGACTTGGTTAAGATTGGTAAGCCTATGAGTTGGTTTACTGACTACTCTTGCTAGTGAGCTTATGACAGTGTGTAAAGGTGGACATCTTAGGGGCACCACAGGAGGACAATCTAGATTGATCTGACAATCCTTCTAGTGATTTTTACATTGCAAGCTAAGCTGCACTTCAACTTTCAATCCTTTTTGTCACCTCTTTCTACCATTCTCCCTTCTGAACCTTTAGCATGCAATTGGGGACTGCTACCGCTACCATTTATCTTTTGCTTGTCACAGCTAAACCCTCTTTTGCCCCTTTCATTGTCTCTCAGCATTTTTACCCCTGCCTTCTTCATTTCTTCAACTGCCTTTATCACTTTGTCATCCTTAGCTTTTGACTTTCTAATTTTCTCCAGGATGTCTACTCCTTCTACAATCACTTCTCCTGCTCATATACTCTGTACCTATTCTAGTTTCAGAAGGGTTCTCTCCTCATTATCTCCTTCCCCTCCTTTCTTCCAATTGCTTCTCCTACTCAGTCCATCTGCTTTCTCCATTTTACTACCTGGTACATGTTTCAATGTGAAGTTAGATCTAGATAAATAGAGAGCTCATTGTGCTTGTCTACAATTTCAGTTCTGGCTACTTATGAAATATTCTAAATTCTTATGATCCATCCAGATTTCAAACTTCAACCTAGCACCTTCCAAGAAGTACCTCCATGCCTCTAAGCACCTTATCATGTCCAGCATTTCTTTATTGTGTATCTTGTAATTCCTCTCTGTTTTATTCAAGGCCTTAGAAATAAATGCCACTGGTTGCCACAAGTCGTCATCACACTTCACAGATAATACTCCCCCAGTTGCAAAGTTTGATACATTCGCTTCAACTCTAAACTCTTTATCCAGTTTAGGAGTTGCCAATACTGGTCTAGTGGTGAACACTGATTTCAGTTGTTCAAACACTGCTTGCTATTCTTCTCCCCATTTCCACTTCTCATCCTTCCTAATTAATTGGTTCACGGGCAAGGTTATCTTGGCAAAATTCTTCACAAGTTGTCTGTAGTAGCTTGCTAGTCCTAGGAATGTCCTGACGTCCCTCACACATTGTGGTGTTGGCCACTTTAATACTCCCTCCACCTTATTTTCCTTTATTTCCACCTTTTCTTCTCCTATTACCACTCCTAGGAATGGTACCTTTTGTACCTTCCACATGCACTTCTCCAGTTTGACATAGAGGTCATTTTCCTCTAGTTGCCTCAACACCTCCTCAACCACTTTGTTGTGTCCTTCTTCTGCCTCTGTTCCCACCAATACATTGTCCACAAATGCCACCACCTTTCCTTCATTGATTATGTCCCTCAGGATTTCATTCATCATTGCCTAGAAGGTAGCTGGCAAGTTTGTCATCCCAAAAAACATTACAACTGGTTTGAATGACCCCATATGTGTGGTGAAGGCCACCTTCTACTCATCTCCTTCTTTTACTCTCACATTGTTATATCCCCACCATAAATTCATCTTTGTGAATACTTGCTTACTCCCCATGTTGTCTACCAGTTCTGTAATTAATGGTAGGGGATAGTTATTCTTCACAGTTTGTCTATTGAGTTTACGGTAATCTATAACCATGTGTTTGCCCCCATCCTTCTTTCCTACAAAGAACACCAGCAATGTCTGCTACAATTTCAAGGGTCTTATGTACCCTTTCTTTAGATGCTTGTCAATGAATTTCTGTACCTCCTCTCTCTTATTTCTAGAGAGCAGGTACACCTTTGCTTTGCTTGGTTTGAAATCCTTCTTTACATCTATTGCATGGTCCCAGACCTTTCTAACCAGTATCATTTCCAACTCTACCTTCCCAAACACTTTCAACCATTGATGGAACTGCTTGGGCACCATGGCTTCAATTTTTCAATGGTCAATCTCCATCTCTTCCTTCCTTCCCCAATCTTTCTTTTCATCTGCTGCCCAACTAATTGTCTTCTCTTTCTCTACTCCTCTCATTCTTTCCTTGAGCTTTGTCCTTTCTTTTCCTTCATTGCTCTTGCTGCACCATGGTGGGCATCTCGTCAATTTCACTTCTCCTTTTTCCCAATCTATCTCTGGGTTATGTGCCATTAACCAAGGCATACCCAATATGACCTCCGTTCTTCCTAAACTACATACGTCAAACCTTGCCCTTTCCCTGTGTCCTTTGTAATAGACATTGCACACTACTTTGTGCATGATATTTTCTCTACTATTGTGGGTACCATCAACGTTCATCACCTTTACTGGTCTCTCCAATCTTTCCATTCTTAGTCCATTCTTCTCTACAAACCCCTTGTCCATGAACAACCCTATGGCTGCGCTGTCTAGGAGTGCATCTACTGTCACCCCTTCATGGATGTTCACCTTTTCTAGGCCTATCTTCATCCATACTGCTTTTAGAGGTTGTATTGTGTGCCTCACTACTCTCTTTTTTCCCTTTGTCTTTTCCTTCAGTTTCTTCAACTCCTTCCTTAGTTCTTGCTCCTTCTACCTCCAATAACTGTCATAATTTCTTGTAATGTGGTTCTCTCCCTTACATGCTCTGCATACCCCCTTCCTCTCTTGCTGTGCCTTTCCCTTTAGAGGGTGCACCACCTTTGTTGGACATGTCCATAGACAATGCCCTACTTTCCCACACCCCCAACATTTCACCTCTTGCTGTGCTTCTCTCCTCATGGAGTGCACCGCTTCTCTCTCCTCATCACATCTCATCACTCTACACTCTAATGGCTTCCACCTATTTTCCACCAACCCCCTTCTCAGCTCTCTCTTGGTCTCAATCTCTACCCTCCTGCAGTGGTGGGCCATGTGCCCGAACCATCCATACTTCCTGTACCTTGTATCTCCCCTGTATCCCTTGAATCTCTCTACATATTGCTGACTCTCCTCTTTACTCCAAGTCCTCATTATTTTAACTTCCTCTTCCTTTAACCTTTTTTGTTTTTCTTCTTCTTTCTTTTGGTCCCTTTCCTTCTGCCTCTGCTTCTCCTCTCTTTGTTCCTCCTCCTCAATCTCCTTTTGTCTCAGTACAACCATAAGTTGCAATTGTTGGATCATGAGGCCATTCTGCATGATGATGGCCATTAAGATTTTCAGCTCCTCCTTAGTGGGTTCTGGGAGGTTGGTAGTATTGAAAGAAAGCAACATGGTGTTTTGCCTCTCCCAAGGAAAAGAAATGATTTGTGCTAATTTTTACAGCTATTGGGGTGCACACTCTTTACCCAACTAGCTATCCTACTTGCAACCTACTTGTAACTAAGATAGGTAAAACAATAGTATCCCTAGAAGGGAATGCCTAAACTAAACGGTCTCTTAAGGAGTGTCCATTGTTCCTCTGCATGTACCAGTGACAATGTACTACAGCACAAGGCAGCTATTGAAGCAACTATCTAATACCTCAGTTTATCAGGTCTGGACTCTATGCAACTGCCCTGAGCTAGCTGAAGCATATCCTCCGCCAGTCTCTCTACTGACTGGTAAGTCCTCTTAAAGCTAGGGCCCGCTTATGTATGGAGGTGGCTTTGGTCGCAATAACCTTGGCCAAGTTGTTGAAGTGAGTGGATGAGCAACAATTGCGATGATTGCCATCTTAGATGGTAGTTTGAGAAGTTGCAAGACACGAGATCTCAAGAAGATTGTAAAGGACCTAGAGGGTTGGCCAGTATGAAGCCACTGCCCTAACTCAAGGTAATGGTGGTCAAGAGAACTTGATAGAGTTCCCACTTGATTCCTGCCCAGACTTTATACTACCTTACATGGTCTGTGTGCAATACTGACTAAGCAGGTACTCTATGACTTGTCTACTGATCCCATCTTATCACTCTATCACTGATTTGGCAAAGTGTGGAGATTGTGAGCCTACAAGTCCATATAAGGGTCAACTAGCCCTTCTATATCCAAGTCCAAGTCTAGTCTGTTGTCCTCTATCTCTATAATCCTCAGAGTGTCCTCTTTCTCTGAGTACATATTGTACAACTCCTCAATGGGGTCTAGTTGGTTCATGACAAAGATGGTATTGAGTTCTAGTATTATATCAGCTAATTCCAGTAACCGGAATTAAGCCAACTGTCCCCTTTATCAGCGATTGACAAAGAGAACTCGATAAGAGTTTTTGCTGTATTATGCCCTACTTATATACAAGACTATCTATTTACTGATGTTTGTCCATGTGCGTAATTGTTGCATCAGTATTGAGTCATCTTGTTATTAGGCCACAACTCTTTTGTAAAATAAATGAAAATGAAAATTCAAAGAAAATAAATAATAACTTAGCCATTATGGCTAGTCAAACTCCTAGAGGGGCAATTTATGACAAATGAGATTATTAGGCAATTTGCCAAAGAATGAGTAGATTTTGTTTGCAAGGGAGAAGACAAGGGATTGATATGGGTGAGCGGAGGCATCAAAGATTTGCTTGGCTCCTTGTATTGAATTGGTGATGACAGTGATGTGGTTTGTGGTTTCTGACTCCAGGGCTTGTTCAAGTCTGATATGCTGAAAGGGGCAAAAGAGGGTTTGACTGTGACAAGCAAAGTATAGAAAGTGGTGGTAGCAGTCCCCAATTGTATGCTAAAAGTTCAGAAGAGAGAATAACAGAAAGGGGTAACTGTTATGCCCCTAGTTCTATTTCTGTTTTTTCTGGTTGTAGGGGACACACATGTTGTCCTCATGTTATGCTTTTGTTCCTGGTGCCTGTTCCTGGTACCTTTCCTCTTTCATCTTCCTCTGCTATTCCACTGGCTATTGTGCTTTGCAATGAGGTAGTACTACATTGTATGCCTTATGGGGGACCATCCCCTTTCTTACTCGTTGCAACCCCAATTCCTATACCACAATTAGTATATAAGCTCCAGTAGATACACTGTGTCTCCTTACACTTAATCTATTGTGCATTCCCTTCCTCTTACTCCTAACTCATCCTCAAGCCTTAAGGCTAAGGTTACAACCTGAGTTATTAGGTCGTAACAGCAATATCTGAGTTGTGGTGTGCTTTTTGTTATTGTATGCAAACTCAGCTGTTCCCAGCTACTCTGGCCACTGCTCCTGCCTATGATCCACAAACATTCTTAAGTACTGCTCAAGCTCTTGGTTAACTTGGTCAGTTTGTCCATCTGTTTGTGGATGGTAAGTATCACAAATGGTTACTTACTTGTTCTGTGATTGACTTGGAGAGTTTTCACAAGAGTAGAGCTTATAGAGCAAAGTTAAGACAAGTAACAAAAGATGTTGTTAAGTCTAAG
>Ga0153986_1000122_pt1 | contig 24027 bp, 34 predicted proteins | sample TSGA070MetaG_FD_104724 | JGI IMG/M metagenome (GOLD analysis project Ga0153986, IMG submission 104724) | Attine ant fungus gardens microbial communities from Georgia, USA - TSGA070 MetaG | ecosystem: Host-associated > Fungi > Mycelium > Unclassified | place: USA: Georgia, Alexander Wildlife... | reverse complement strand
TGCAACAGCTCTATCGCCGGGATTAAAAATGCCAACGTCTTACCCGACCCAGTCCTTGCAGCCCCCAGCACATCCTTCCCAGCAAGTAACAGAGGTATGCTTTTCGCCTGAATGGGAGTCATCGTCTTAAACCCCATTTCCCCAAGAGCTTCCTGCGTATGCGACGAAAGGTCGTATGATGAGAAAGGTAACTGTTTGGAGCTAGAAGCAGAGGCAGAAGAAACACTAGATGGTTCTGTTGCTGAAGTAGACTGAACCATAGGTGGTGCATTTTCTATTTCAGTTCGAGAAATCTCTTGAATCGGTGAAGACGCTGTCTTGTCTTTTGACTTTTTGATTGAAGAGGAGGAAGAGCTGTTCATCTTTGACTCGTTCAATTCCAACTTGCTCTTCTTTCTAGTGGTTGATCTGGCCATGACTTGAAAGCTGCTTTCGGAGACCCTAATTGATTGTAAAGCTGCCGGACGAAAGAGTCCTTGGGAACAACCGGTAGAACCAGTGTAGGGAAATGAACTCGATACAGTCAAGAAAAAATGTTTTTCGGCCCTCACCGAAATTCAGTATTGATGATATCAAGCAAGCATAAACAAACTCTGGTCTAATCACTTCACGAATAAAATGTCACATTTAGATATCCGACTCCCTTCTCAAGGTTTCTCCCTGCCCATTGTCTTTATTCCCTCGGCAACACCGCTAATATCTGAATTCAGGTGGTGTCCTCGCTGCAGTCTCTGTTATCTCTTTGTTGGTAGGCTACGGGTTTGGCAAGTTCTGTGGTGCGAGTAATGGGAAAGGGGAGGGAAAAGAACTCATGAAATCCCCTTCTGTTGAGAAAGCCGATACTGAGGATGAAAATGAAAGTCTGGCTGATGGTGACTTGGCTGCCATCAAAGCAGGCCTTTTAGAGCCTTGCAAAATGGTGTGTTTTGATCTTTACCCAAAATATCTGACGGTGGACCATCTTCAAGGTTCTTGTTGTGCGAACAGATCTTGGGATGACTCCTGGAAAAATAGCAGCACAGTACGTGTCCTTTGCATAGAATGAGACGCTTGTCTGGAAACAAAGGATAGGTGCGGGTAAGCGGTCATGAAGCCGCGGTACTGGTGTTATCTTATTCTTCCACAGACATGCGACGCTTTCCTGCTACAAGGCACTTGTGGAGAAGAATCCAAAGGTGCGTTAGTCCATGTAGTATGCAAGCCAAATTTCCTAATAAGAGCTCAGCTCGTATCACACTGGGAGCGTACTGGGTAGGCGGGGGCTCCATGTGGTAATTCCTCAGACTTACCTATTTCCAGACAGGCCAAAATTGCACTGAGAGCGTCTTCGGAGAATGAGCTTGTTGAGCTGGAGGCTATTGCAAGGAGCCTGAATCTCTGCGCGCGGTCAATCCACGACGCGTGAGTCGCTGAGCAGTTTTGTCTTGAGATCGCTGACGGCGTGGTTCAGAGGACACACTCAAGTGGAGGCAGGAACACGCACAGTTGTGGCCATCGGCCCTGCTCCCGTTCCGCTGGTCAATAAAGTGACAGGAAAACTTCGTCTTCTATGATTTTGATACTCAGGATATAGACATTGTACAGGTAATATGCATTACAATAAGATATGCGGACCACTACTGCCACTTGCAGCCGAGCCACCAGCTCCTGCATTTACTTGCTCACAGTGAGGTCAGGATTTTTTGAATGAATCAACTCAACTTACAAGAGTCGAGGTTCACTAACCCGTCAGAGTATTCAACATCGCCTCCGTTCGCGTTTCCGCCCTGACCACTATACGAATTTGCAGAGTTTGCCAGGCCTTGTGAACCACCGTGACCCTTGCTGATGCCGTCGCCAATGGCTGCCAGGCCAGAATCAGCGCTCCCACCTACGCCGGCGTTCTCTGCAAAATCATCAGAAAATCATCAGTCGAAATCCTCACGTCTGAGTGTATGCCTACTCGAGTCGATGTTAATGATGTCAGTATCTCCCATTAAGACTCCGAGCAGGCCATCAGCATTGGAGCCCTTGACTGAACCTCCTTGGGCCATGCCAGCTGCGCCAGAGTACGCGTTGGCTGAATTGGTAGTGCTGGCGCTGGGAGTTGTGTGGCGCCGAACTGGGGACGCAAGAGCAGGTAGGACCAGTGTGAGAAGGACGAAATATGAAAGAGAACGCATTATTGGGAACAAGTAGAATAGTGTAAATAGTCAAAAGATGTGCTGAGGCTGACGCGAAGGCAGACGGCTTATCTACCCAGCCAAGAATAGATTTCATGACGACAGTCACGTGGATGCAGAAGGTTTAGATTGAAAAAGCTTGTCATGTTTGTCAACCGAGGTATGTCTTGCAGGGATTTGTCACACTGAGCTGAGGTATGTTTTGTCTTGTAGGTCAGCGACATTGTGGTCAATCTTCTTATAGTGACCATATCGGATGGCCACGCTCTCCATCGCCCGGGCATATCAGTACGCCTTCCAGAGCCGTCCGAATGTTACTCTGGCACTCACTGGCGGAACGTTCAATGCTCTCGGCGACTTCGTGGCTCAAATTTCTCAGATTCTGGTCAGTTCTCTGTGCATCACTGTATTACAAGACTTACTTACCTTGTCGCAGACGAGGAAAGAGCACGAGTCACCTCGTCCATATGACTATGCACGTACTGCTCGGTTCTTCTTCTTTGGCTTTACAATCAGTATGCATTTGATCGGCGAAAACCAAGGCTCTGCTCGCTCATTCCTGCATTACCAGGTCCTGTGATGGGTCGATGGAACACATTCCTCCAAGTCCGTTTTCCACTTAAACTCTGCAGACATGCCAAGAAAATAAGTCTGGGAGCTCTAGGCAAGCGCGTTGCATACGATCAGCTCTTCATGTGCGTTCCTCTCTCTACCTTGGTTGATTCTTCTCTCAAATCGCGTCCTCAGGGCCCCTCTCGGTGTAAGTGTCATGCCATCCGCATCGTCACCTTTCTCATTGTTCTATCATAGATCTGCTACTTTATCGGTTTCATGGGTGTAACTGAAGGTTGCTCGCCATCTCAAGTCATGGACAAGTTTAGGGACATATATGGCACTGCCCTCATCACAAACTGGAAAATTTGGCCTTTGGCACAAGTGCGCTCGGACCTATCGATCTGCGTCAACTACGATTTGCTTACCTTTTATTTCCGGTAGCTCGTCAACTTTCGTTACACGCCCCTCGCGTTCCGAGTTCCCTTCTCTCAAGGGTGTGGAGTCCTATGGACACTGTACTTGTCAGTGCTCAACTCGCAGCAAGTCTCTAGTTGAAAGCAAGCCAGGGAAATGCCAGGGAAATTCCCCACCCATTCTCTGCAGGGAGAAAGCAAGGCAAGAATCGAATTCAGCTCTCAGAATTCAGTGCGCCCAATCCTGATCGTCGCTTGGTGTTTGATAGATTTATGTATTTGTTGTGATCGACATATTGTCTATCTCTGCCACATCCATAGCTCCAGGTTGCAGTTATGTATTTTTCAAAGAATATTGTGTGTTAATTTTCAAGAAACAATAGAAAGTCTTAGTAGCCCTAGACTCGAATGATTATGTCCCATATTTGTGCTTGAAATACGCAGGTGGTAATGTATTGAGCACGTCTATAAGAGGCCGTTCCACCACCGCAAGTTCGTCATCACTGAGAAAATCCAGATGGAGAATGGGTCGGTAACGTGTAATCAACTTGGTCGAAATATTTGTCAAGCTCTCCTCGCCTGCGGTGCCTTGCATATCATCATGCCGGTCCTGTAGTTGTCGTTGCGCCTGTGCACGACGCCGTTTCTTACTCGTTCTCGAGCCATCGCAAATCGACAGGGGCAGTTTAAACAACCAATTAGAACCCCACAACACAGCATAGCCTCTATCTTTTTTCTGCGAGTCGCCTTTCTTAGCATCTATATCCATTGCATTTGGAGGAATTGACAGAGGAGGGAAGCTTATACCAAGTATCGGATCGTGTAAACTGGACAGACGCTTTGCAATTCGCGAAGGAAAAGGTGATGCCAGAGACAGGTCTTTGCTCCAAGATGGAAACTGGCGTGCCTCGACGTCATATACTTGTAATGTGTTGTCTGGAAAGGCGAGGAGAAGAACATTGGGATCCATTGGCGAGAACGAAAAGCATTGGACGGGTAAAGGAAACGAAGGCAAGAGGCAATGATGCTGTAGGCTCACGGAGTCAGTTTGAGTATGCCCGTAACAAAGGAGCAACACGTACAGAAATTGAATCTAGATTAAAAATGTGCGTACGCCGTTGGTCATCGGATGTTGCTAACCACTGACCGTCCGGACTGATGGTAATTCGGAGTACACTGGGTATGGTATCCGCAATAGGATTTTTGTCGTCGTCACTGTTACTATCACTCTCAGGCTGTTCCGAGGACCACTGGCTGTGGATCTCATCTTCGACGTCACCCATCTCCACATCCTCCCCTCCCTTGGAAGCATGTTCACCATTCGTCAACGTTCCATTTGGTTGCTTCTGCTGTCTGAGAGATTTGACAACGCGGTTTCCAACGACAGTCTCCTTCAATCTGTGATGCTCAAAACGTCTCAGCAACCGAGGCTTGTCCGAACCAAGGTCGAAGATGAGGATATATGACGTTTGAGCAGTAGAAAGGACCAATTTCGACGAGTCTGGTGAGAAGCAGAGTGCAACAGCACCGGTACTTGTATCCGAAGCCAGATTAGGGATACTGGAACGGACCAAAGCAGGGAACTCCTTGACTCGTTTCACGGAAACCTGTCCCTCGGCCTAGAAACCCTCGTCAAGTCAATCATATCATGCAGAGAAGAGTGAAACGGAACACACGTCTGTATACAACCAGAACAACTTCACCTCGTATATGTCCGATACAGTGAGCCACCTTCCATCTTCAGAAATATCTCCTGCAATGAGGTTGCTGACCACTGTGAGATCCATTTCCAATACCTTCTCCCAACCACCATTCCAGGGTTCAATGTCATACTCTTGGGCGTTGTCAGCTGTCTCTTGCTGAGGCTTCTTCAAGATCCTCCAGACACTCAACCCATTCTCCCTTAGACACAGCACCAGCCTCCTATTTCTCGATATTCGAATCGCGCTTCCGGAAGTATACGCTAATCTGCGATGGTAAGCGTCACCAAAAGTAGATTGGACACTCGTGGACAAAGGGTTGATGGATTTTTTCAATGTACTTTCGGCAAGCCCGGCCGGGCTGAGTACCAAAGACATATCAAGGCCACCAGAAACGAGGATAGGGACAATTTCAGAGGATAATGTACGTTTATAGTTCGAAGGTAGGGGAGTGTACGGAGGCCAAGAGCTGAGTGCGCGGACATCATGTGAGTGCATGCGCCGCGAATGCGCTTGCACCCATTGTAGGTTCGTTGTCATGTTCTTGGTCTTGACGAGAGAAAACTGGACTGTTTTTTGGTCAACGCCAGACGAAAAGACCGTTTTTCCCTCGTGATTGACTGAGAGAGTAAGGACGTCGGCTCCGTGTGCTTGAAAAGAGTGTAATTGGGTATATGTCCGCGAATCCCAGAACTTGACGCGTCCAAGAGAGTCTCCCGAAACAATGGTGCCGTCACTAGACTCAGTATTGTCAGTTCAGCATTCCGACTGTGACAGAGCAACGTTGCTAGCTACCCCAAGACACTGACTGTCCACACCAATGTTCTTTCGCCTCGAGTTTTGTCCACCGCCATTCGTTCAAGAGTTCGACCAGTCCTGATGTCCCATCTTCTGAGACTACTGTCCGAACAACCTGTAACAAGCCAAGAGTCTCCCCAGTCATCGTCAGAATCATCATCAGAGTCACTGTCTTCATTCGTTCGTGATTGTATTTTTAATTGAGGAATCGGTGGTCCCCATGCGATGCTTAGCATCCGGCATTTCACCCGATCAAAGCGACGGTAGTGTTCAAGTGTGTCATTGGTGATTGACAGTAGGCGAACTGTGCCGTCCTCGCAGCCCAGTGCAATATATGTGGATGCGGGATTTGCAGCCACACACCAGATTGCACCGCCTTGAGAACTGATTGTCCGCTAGAGACTGCGTGAATTCAAGGAAGATATGTGGGAAATGTACTTGCCTACCCTGATAAAGGATTTCTCTACATTCCACTCCAGCAGTTCGCTTCCTCCCCCCGAGCTAAATAGTCGGAGGTCTGATATTGAAGGAACGTGTTCACTGTCGACATCATTGGGGTAACGGATGACAAACGTCAACGAGTCAACTTTGGAAGGGTAAGGCCCTGGCATTGTCTACATAATCAATATAGGCGAGGAGAAAGTAGAACATTATTACCCACTTTTCGCACAACCCAAGCTTGTCGACATTGTAAACTCTGCTCAGATCCAGACCACTCGCAAAGATCAATATTTCCATTAGCATGGCCAACTGCCAAAGTGCCATACCGCAGGCGCTGTCCCCCTGATATTTTTTTCGCTTTCTGCCTCAGCGATGGGAGTGGTAGCGGAGGAAACGCAAGCGCTGTGATTGCAGACGGAGCATAATCGACAAAGCGGCACCGGTGCACAGCAAGTGTTGTTTCCCTCCGTTTTTCCGGAAACATCAGACCAGCTAGTCGGACTGGATTCTTAAAAGATCAGGTTTTCGCAAAACTTTTTCGGTAATCAAAAAGTAAACGTGACTTGAACCTTTACTTGCCTTTTGCTCTGTCACAATGTCGTTTCTCAGTTCTGGACGCAACTCTACGCCTGCAGGCGGTGTAAATCCTGATAAAATTGATATTGCCATCACAGAGTATGCCTGGCGGTTTAGCAAATTCTACGCCTGGACTCAATTTTCCACAGATTGGACACCTACACCGACTTTTTCAATCGCATGGTCCTGTGGGTCGAAGCATCGAAAGAATAATACAATTATCTCACAGCTTTAATACAGGTCATGTCACAATAAATGCATTGGCATGCGATATGCAGATGGTGACCTCAATAAGGGCGAGAGTGTCTGCATCGACCGCTGTGTGATCAAATTCAGCGAAACGCAGAAAAAGGTCCAGGACAAACTTCAAGCCAGAGCACAGGCCAATGCGAATCCTGGTGGTGGTGCTGGCGGGTTTGGTGCTTTCTGAGGACAATTTGCAGAGTCGGAAGCTGATAGAGGTTTGACTACTCCTTTCAAGGCAAAACTACATTGCACGCATTTAAAACACAAGATACCATACTTCTGAATTGCCCGTCAAAACTACAAGTATACAGCATTCACAAAAATCTTAATAACTTTCAGATGTCGCCCTCTTGACCACTCCTGATGTTAGGGTCTATTTAAACATAATTTTCTATGTCTGGGGATGTCTATCAAGTCAAATCTATCCTGTCTGTCCAGTTCGACCACTAAATCAGTCCGCAAACGGATGTTGTGTTGGATTTGCTGTGGGTGTTATCAAACAGATGAGTCCCTGACTGGAGTGCGGGACGGGAAAAGTCCCCACAATACAACCATAGAGGCTGTGAGGGGCACAGTGATAAACGTTAATGCAGAGGCTCCTTTGAGACTGAGAACCGTCCCAGTTACTACAGGAAAGACAGCTGGAAAGAGGCAAGCTCAGCTCTTGGAAACGAACCAAACATCCATTAAGCGTACCTCCACCAAGGCTAGCAAATGCATTGCTAAAAACGAATTGGGTTAAAGTGCCGGAGAAAATAAAAGAATAAAAGAGAGTATTTACATCAAGGCCATTGCGACCATATGCACTTCTCCTGGTAGGACATCATTCGCCATTCCCAAAACACCAGGGAATATGGGTCCATAAAAGAGTCCGGTCAACGCTGTAGCAATAGAATTTTGTACGTTCGATTTGACCATCCAAACAAGGACTTGCAAAACCAACCCAAGCACTGATGATTCGATGATCAGCCATAATGTCAATGGACAGACTCGATTACAGACCACTAGATGTGACCATCAGATCGTTGGAGGAATGAAGGGACCAATGACTTACATGCAGGAATGAAGGATATGCTTGCGCTGCGTGAAGGTGAGGCTAAAAACAGATGAAGAATGGTATGACGATGATACCGATGAGCTCACAATCCATTCCTGTATCCCCATACAAAGCGTCCCAGGGTTATACCAGCCCAAAATCCTGAGGTAACATATCCAACTGATTTTGGATGTGCATGCTTTTACAGATCCGTAAGTTCTTACGGGGAGCGGGAGAAATATTCTTGGGCCTACTCTTGTTCCAAGCAGATACGTGACCATCTTGATTTCCAATCATCAGCATCCTCTACTTTCAAAATTCACGTAGACATACGAAACCCTGAATGGTAGTCTCACTGAAAGAAGATATATCACGTTAGGCAGATAACAGGGCTGGGGCATGAATCTCACCTTCCACAATATAGCAAGGCAAAAATAGACAAAGACCATTGATAAGGCATGCAGAACGCCTGTTTCAGCGCTGAAGGAATCACGAGACAGAAGAACTATGAACACTGAATTCGCTTATGGATTAAGAAATATACTTACTGCTCTGTTTTGCACTCTTCCGGTTCAACCTCAAAACCGAAGAAGTCGGGCTTACGACGGGTGCTGAGATCTTTTCGTTGTTTGGATCTCTGGTTTGGGCATCATTGTCCACGGCGATTGGTTCCGGCATTGCCTCGTACAATGACTTGTGATAATCCCTGGTAAATTCCGCCAAACTGGGTTTGTAAGTTAACACCAGCAGCACGATATTGATTGCAGACAGAACTAATGATCCATAGTAAAAATGAAACCAAGGTATACCAGTTGCAATGACAGCTTGACAGACAAGAGGTGAGGCAAAACTTCCCAAACCTAATCTACATTATAATCTCTGAGGACGAGGAGTCAAGAAGAATACTCACTGGCGATGCCATATGCAAAACCAAGCGCGTATTTCGGGCCAGAAGCAAAGTATGCATTCCTGAAGGCAATCTGAACAATTACATTTGATGACCAAGTCAAAATCTACTCACAGTAAGGCTGGATAAGTTCCTGTCGTTAACATACTTGATGTGAACTCGATAGAGCAATGATCTTACCGGATAATATAGCACGAGCAAAAGCCGCCAAGGCGTATGCCACAAACATCACAGGAAAACCACCTTTGGAACCCATCATAATAAAATAGAGTGTATGCACAGCGCTCGCGACGAACAGCGCAGAGTGACGTGCTTGAGTGGGTGAATAACCAAAAGATGGTCTCTCGTCCAAGACGATCCAACTCTGGGGCATGATCCTCTTCTTTGAGCGTTCAAGACTAAAGCGCCCTAGCCATCTCAGGATAACTTCAATGAGGAGCGTTCCAATAAAGAATCTTGAGAATGAATCAGCAGAAACCGGGGCAACCAGCTGACTGCTTCCGCTTACCCACATGCCGTTCCTGCCCACAGCAATGAAGAAGTCATGGTAGTTAGATGAAACTCGGCGTCAAGATCTGTGGAGCCCGTGAATCAGGTTCACACAGTATAGAATGGAAGCGTCGCTCACAAGGCATGACGGTTCCGGTAACTACAACGCAGTTTTGAGAATTGAACTCTTGTCTGTCACAGTGATGGTATAGAACATACCTCCGTCGGCCCAGCCAACGAGAAAGCACGCAAAGTAACCACTTGAAAGACGCCACTTTAGTGAATGATAGCCTCGTCCGACGCTATCAAGAGATGCACAACTATTCAGTACTGTGGGGGGCATACTTAACGTCGGCGAGAGAGGAATGGGCATTTGGAGATTAGGTAGCTCCTGATTATGACGAAGCAAGGTTGGGGGGTCGGTGTTTCCAGGCGCATGTGGCGGGGTCAAGGAAGCAGACTCTGATGAAGAGGAAGCAGTGTAGAGTCCAATGGCAATTGAAGGAGCTTGGGTCACCCTAGGTGCATCAACGATGGGGTTGCTATCAAGTGCAGACATCCACTATAGCCAGTGAGGGGTAGATGAGAGGAAAAGCTGGCGGAAGAGCTCTTAAGGTTCCCTAGAATTTATCTAGCCCGGATGGAGCCAAAGAATAGCAGGACTAAGATTATTATTGAACGCGACCTTCTAGTAAATTGTGTTGAAACTCTGTTTAGGTTGCGATGCACCATTGTAAAACGCGAAATCTAGATCATATCAACCTGAGATCACAGGAGCACCCAGTTGCAAATTTGCCGTAGTTTTGTCAGAAGGCAGTTCCAGCGTAGATGAAAAGATTCTTTGGCGGATGACTGGCAAAGATACCGGGACAGAAGGTGGGCATACGCCAAAAATTATTGATCTTTTGAGGTGCCTCGGAGCAATCACAAGGGGTTGTTGGTAAAGTTGAGCCGAAATTCTCATTGGACGATATTGTTGGTGGTGAAGGACTTTGGGCAGGTTGGCCAACCCTGAACCCAGATATTTAACTAACGAAGGACGTAAAGGACACACCAATATCAACGTGCGTGGCGGATCCATCGGGAAGAAGCGGAGGGTCTGATAACTCTTTAGATAGTAGAAAGCGGCGAAAACCTTGACTTAAAATAGTGTGCTGAGCTTGTCGCGAGTTGAGAATTGATGAATAGCTTAAAGATACAGGATGACGACGGAGCAAAAATAGCACAGGGTTGTCGGAACGCGAGTTGAAAACCCAATTAGCTCAATCCCGGACTTCGTGAACCAGATTTTTCCTGCCTGTGGAGATTTTCCGTTCTCTATAGCTCTTGTTTGATACTCCTGAATTATCATAAAGCACAGATAAGGGTGAGCGCACGTTGATCTACCTACCAAAGACTATCTTTCAAACAGTCATTTAATTCAGTGTGTTGAGGTGAGCATAAGCGTCACCTGTGCAATATCAGCACACACCTAAATCGACGAATGAAGATCCACAGAAGATCAGAGCCAAGGTCTTTGCGTTACGAAGTTTAGGTGATGCATTCGATGAACCTAACTGACGAGTGGCTTGAAATTCAGCATAGCAGAGGTTCAGCAGACGATGGCTCAAGAGGCTAGCTTGGCGTAGAAATAAGCAGGAGATCACCAATCTATTGGGTCGTCATGGAAAATATGATCCGTGTTGGAAACTTCTGAGCTAGATGACGACAAGTACCACCCTCCGGCGTAGCTTATTTCCCATAACTGGGGAAACAATCCGCCATTGTTTTGCCATGCCTATTCTGCGAGTGTTCTTCCAATCTTATGGAAAGATGAATAGCATCTGATTCAGTAAAACAGATAACCTTACGCAGGAGCGCGAGTTGTGACCAGCTCAAGTAGAGATCAACACAATGGGGTGGAAAGAGTGATTTTTGTAGAATGACTTACGAACGATGACTTGCAGGTTGTACAGACAATAGATTTCGCAGCTTCGTTAACTTTCTTTTGGCTCTTGGCTCCTTTTGGTTCGACCTTTGACTGGTTGCGATCACGTTTTTGCGCAGCCTTCGCCCCCTACATATACGCGCGGTCAGATACAGGACTATGAGATGACGCAAAGCATACGTTTCCCATTGATAGTGGTAAAAACAGAAGTGAGAAGGGAGAAAAGTAGGAAATAGAGTATTAGAAGGTCATGATTCTTTTTTGGTTATGTAAGCCAAGTCGCTTGTTCAGTATTTGTCGCAAAAAGGGAAACATCATGTGGCTATGGACATATGGAAAACCGTACTTGCGAATCATTCCCTCCTAACGTTGGTCATATCCAAAAAGAGCAATGTCGACTGAAGCTCTTCAGAAAATTATAGACGAGGTCAAAGTAGATATCTTCTCTCAAACTCGCAGCGTCGACAATGCTTCCAAGCGAAGGGAGATCACCCGGACTTTCATCTGTATGTGTTCCATGAGTCCCTGTCGTCATTCATGGCTTAAGCTTGGACTCCAGCTGATACTGTGACCGGTACTTCTCTCTTCAATCATATCAGACCACTGGGGTTTAACCTCAATATCTAGCTCCAACGGAAGAAATGTTTGTCTATGCAGCAAATGCAACGTTGGGTGACGACGTTTACTTTGAGCCGTCGACAGCGTAGGTTTACTATTATCGTGGAGGATCTGATTATGGATTACTCTCTCCAGAGCATTAGAAAACCACATCGCATGTCTTTTTGGGAAAGAGGCTGCTTTGTTCATGCCATCTGGAACTCAATCAAATCAGATTGCTTTGAGGACACATCTCATTCAACCGCCCTATTCTATTGTTTGCGATAAACGGGCTCATATATTTAAGTTCGCAGGATCATTATTAATCTCTCGACCCTTACTTACAATATAATTCTCAAGGTATGAGGCAGGTGGAGTTGCTTTCCACTCCAACGCCCAGGTCATTCCCATATCTCCTGAAAATAGTAAGTGAATCCACTCTCAAGATTGATTAAGGCAGTTCGGCTGATAAATTTCTCAGGGCATCACTTGACCTTGGAGGAGATCCAGGAGAACATCGTTCTGGGTAACGATGTCCATCTGTGAGTCACTTACATTTCTTGCAGAATTTTACATATAGAGGGTTCTTTTGATCGTATACAGAGCGCCGTCCCAGGTTATCGCGCTGGAGAATACCCTTAACGGGACTATTTTTCCTCAGGATGAGATCATCAAGATTTGCGATTACGCACATTCCCTGGGTATTAAAACCCACTTGGATGGTGCTCGTATCTGGCATGTGGCAATCGAGACTAAGAAGAGTATCAAGGAACTCTGCGAGCCGTTTGATTCGATTAGTGTCTGCTTTAGCAAGGGTTTAGGTCAGTATATTCGATCCACCACAGGCCGTGTCGTTCGGATCCTGAACAATATGTCAATGAATTCAGGTGCTCCCATTGGTTCGTGTTTGGTTGGCACCAAAGAGTTCATCACCAAGGCACGTTGGTTCAGGAAGATATTGGGTGGTGGTATGAGGCAGACCGGTATCCTGGCTGCTTCTGCAGCTTTTGCACTCACGCATAATTTCCCTCAACTTCCCCGTGTCCATGCCCTTGCGAAGAGGCTTGAGGCCGGCCTCGAGGACATTGGTGCGATCATCCTGAGCCGGGCAGAAACATCCATGGTAAGTGTGTTTTTGCTGGGAGCTGCTGCAATCTGACGGAACTACATTCAGCTCTTCTATGACCCTACTCCACTTGGTTTGAATTTTGATGAGATTGCTGAGCGCGCTGGTGCTCTCCCAGATCCACTGGTTCTTGGTGGCTCACGTTTAGTGGTTCACATCCAGACCTCAGAGGAAGCGGTCGAGGATTTTCTGTCCGTTATCCGTCGACTAGCCGAAGAGAAGAAGGCTGCAGGTTGGGTCCTGCGGACTGATGACGCCAAGACCTCCGCCTTGAAAGATGTTTATGTTCGCCGGCAGGTTAATATGACGAAATAGAATAACATTTCGTTTCGATAAGAAGAGTTAGCATTCTGGATATTGTAAGTGCTAATGTATGAGAGACATTATAAGGGGACGATGCAATAAGTCAAAAAGAATCATCAGCTTGGGTCAAGTAGGAGATCTCTGCATCGTTGTCTACTATAAAGCTTCCGAATTCATAGTCATCATCTGCTGGAGGTGAGCTATCGATCACTCTCCTCCTCACTCTTGGCTGCATCCTTCCAAATGGTCCCTTTCTAGTTGGACCTTGTGCGAATGAGGGTCCACTACTGCCTGGAGCTTGTGTCATCAAGCCTTTTCGATATGCTAATGTCTGATCATACGAAGGCGATGCCTGCGTCATTGGGGAGTCCTTGATGAAGAGACGGTCTGATTCGCTCTCAGTATCATCGTCACTCGACAACCCAGCGCTGACTTCTTCGCCAGAATGCTCAGCTGAATAATCCAGCAAAGGGTTATGCTTCCTCTTCGTCAGGGTTTTAGATTTGTTCTTTGCCTTCCTTTTCTTCTTCTGTTGGGGTTCTGACTCATGTGAATCGTTGTTACGACGTAATCGGCGTTGCGAAGGTGGAGGCGGATCTTCTGCATCAGACGAGGATTCATCGAAGAGCAGGTGGCGGTTGCGTCCTAATCGACCGATTTGCCGTGGCGGCTGGGTGTCTTGATATACCGGTGATTTTGAAGCATGAGGACGTACTGAACTCCGCATAGAGTAAAATGAAGGTATAGCTTGACTTCTGGATTTAGGGCTTGCCACGGGGGAGGAATATCTGGAATCAGGTTCGAGCACGTCGATATCTGAAGTTTGAGTTTGGGATTTCTCTGGTAGGGACCGATGTATATGTCTATTTTTTTTCATAGTGAATCTGCTCACCTGAGCTTCCTTCATTCATGAGCTTGAGATCAGTGGCTCCGATATTCTTATCGGCTCCATCATTCTTAGTTACGACAGGTGACGAGGATAATATGACAATGTCGGGATCGTCATCATCTTCGATCAGCCAAGCCATGCTATCGTCAGATATTCTTGCTTGCAAGCCTTCCAAGCGTGAGCCTACTTGGATGGAGAAGATTATCAGTAAAAATGCAACTTTCCTCAATTCTTTCCAAGCTCACAAGGGACTTCCGATTGCTCCCGCTCCATGTCCACGTCAGACAAGTCTTCCATTTCATCCTCCTTCAAGGAGTTCAGTGTCTTCTTGACATCATTTGGTGTAGAGTAACGCGTGGAAGATCGGGAAGGTGAAAATAATATCCTCTCCTTGAGCGTTTGAGGTATTCCTTCATCGAGTTCTCGATCGATCGAATCGTCTCTGCCTTGCTGTGAGAGTGTCAATGATGACCCTTTGAGTTTTGATTTAGTATCTCTCTTTGTTTTCCTCTTTGTTTTCTTTCTTCTTTCTTCTTCCGACTCCGCATGTTCATCTCCTTCGTCTCTTTTTGGTTTGATTTTGACTCTAGATCTCGTTGTGCTTTTAGTAGCTGCTCTCTTTACCTTCCCTTTCCCCCTGTGTTTGTCAAGATTCTCCTCGTCCAGGCGGTCAAACTGTTCAGCTGTAGAGACCAATGATTGTGTCCGTTTTACTCCAAACCCACGATGAAGACCAGCCTCAAGTTCCCTATCCAGGTCATCATCCTCACCCTCCTCTTCCAGTGTCTTATTATCCAACACTTTCCTCTTTTTAGACCCCTTCATAATGAGTTCCGCAACACTTATAAAACCTGAACTCGCTCCTAAAGGTATATTTCTCATCATATTGTCGTTGCGTTTGCGTTTGGTGCCAGTAGTACGCTTGGGTGAACACTTGCCCCTACCTCGTTCCTCGCGGATATAAGGCTTGATTTCCATCATCTTCTCTAATAGTACCGGTTTGATATGATTAGGGAGTAGACGTTCAACGTCGTCATAAAATTCCAGGTCGTGTGCGCGGTGGATTGTTTTCTGCACTTCCCGATAAGAAGCTTGTGCCTTGTCGAGGTTGAACTCTTCTCTGCCTTCAGCAAGAAGTAGATGAACACAGCCGGCACGCTTTCGTCCGGTACGGCCAAAACGCTGGAGCTGAGAAACACTTCAAAGTGTGCCTTTGTGATGCTGTATGCTGAACCTACCATGCGAATCGGTGTTTTCTGAGCATCGTAACAGATAATCATATCGACTTCTCCAATATCTAATCCTTCTTCACCGATACAGGTTGCCACAAGTACATTGAATTCTCCGCGCTGGAATTTCTGGACGACCTGTACCATCCGACCGTCAGAATGTATATGAAGATTGCTGAATTTATACCTCGAGTTGCTCCTTCTGTGATTGCCCCTTCTTCCCATGTTTATCCATTCCTTGTCCGATAAATACCGATGGACGGATTTTTGGGCCCTCCATGCCAAAGGCTTCTACCAGCTCATCGACAGCTTCACGATGAGTGACGAATACCATAGCTTTTGGTTTGTGAAGGTTGTCTTTGACGCGTTCATTACTCCTGTCAGTGTCGCTGTCAGTGTCGCTATCAGCATCGCTATCAGTTCCGAAGTAGTTGACCAGGAGCTGTATTGCCATGTCTAGTTTGGGATGTCGTGGAAAAGAGCCATTATGTGTTGCTTTACACGCCTCAAAGGTAGCGACAACCTTCTTAAACAACTCGCTCTCTCGCAGCTTCTTGTTCTGCGCTTTTTGGACCTTGGAAACATCATCTTTTGTAGACATTTCTTGGAGATAAGAGTAAGCCATGCCAATGGTGCCTTCTAACTGATGCAAATCCAAAAAATAGAACTGGAATTCTTCTCGTTTGGGGCGGAAGAAAAAAACTCACTAGATATCCCATTACTTGCGCGAGATTACCCAACACAATCAGTTGTCCAGTGTAACCCCACTGATCAGGTCTCGGGCCTTGCAGCTTGGAACGGGCTGTATATGGATGAAGTTTGATCGCCTGGTGTTCAGGCCGCAGAATCCCTCTAGATTTAAGTGGTTTGAGATATGTCTGGACTGAATGGTCAAACGAGAGATGTCAAGAAAAAGAACCAGGCTCACATCTATAAGTTTTTCAAGGGAATCTCTGAGGAGGACAATCTCCCGAGACATCCTGATGCAATGCGGCTGTATTTTCTATGTGAACTTGTGAGAACAAGTTTTATAAACGAGTTGGGGAGAGAGACCTTCTCGTGAAGATATGATCGAAGATCAATGCTATTCTCATCTCGAATCTCGATATGACTGATATGTAATCCATCAATCAGGTTTTGAACTGCTGCGGGGTTGCTGCCTGGTGTAGCTGTTAGTGCAATGAGTCGAAAGTGAGGATTCTTCGCCATCATCCAACGAACAATCTGATTGTATGCGTAGTCCCCTGTAGCTTTATGAGCTTCATCTGTGAAGATCTCAGACCAGAGTGATCAGGCGGAAACAAGCTCCCATACCAACTACGAGAAGGATTATATCCATGACATCACAACTTTGTGCGGTAAGGTCGTTCATGAAAGTCTGGGGAGTCATGTAAAAAACTCTCTTCTCTTGCCACTAGAGCCGAAAGTAAGCGATAGCCCGGTGACGGAAAGAGAAGAATATCTACTAGTCGTTCCCGCTTGGACTTGGCGACCTCGCCGGTCATTTCAGTTGCATCGGTACCGGGGATGCCACAAGCATCATGTGAGGCTTTGATCTGTTGACTCACTAATGGCTTCGTAGGTGCTACAAAAACTACTTTCCCCTCGGGAAACCATCTGTAGTCTTCGTAGTGCAAATCAGCATTTACTGCGTCTCAAGCTCCTAAGACGGACAATTTAACATGATTACCCCTGCAATAAATGTCTTCCCCAAGCCTGTCGGCACTGAAATGATCGTGTTCTCAAATAAAGAGTTCTTCACGATGTTAAACTGATAGTCACGCCTGGGTTTGTTGAGAGGGTAAAACCAGTGCTTTGTTTCAAGTAAGTCAGGTTTCAGCTTCATCGGTGGAGGCTAACAAGTCTTTAGTTCATGATCATCTCAGAACCAGCTACTTACTGGCCTGGATGGTAACCGCAGCAGAGATCAGCTCTGAGAAGCTGTTCGACAATAGACTGAACTTACTCGTCTACAAAACTAGTTGAGCGGAACTAGCACTAAAAATGTGACGACAGACTCACCAGGGGGTATGAATGGCGCAGGAAACTGTTCAAACTCAACTTTCTCCTCTTCTCCCTCTTCATATGATCTTCCCTTTCCCTTCTTCTTTCCGCTCTTTGCAAATGCCGTCTGGTCCCAGATCTTCGTCCTCTTCTCCTTGGATTTCCGAGGCGTTGGCATTTTTCGCTGGAGAGTCTGACTAGAGGGTGCCCTGCTTTTTTGTGTATTGTTCGGTAATACATCGCCGAACAGCGTCATTTGTCGAGTAAGACCAATTGGACGTGTCTTTCCAGTAAATATTTCCTCAATAATATCTAACTTGTCCAAGTCGTCATCGTCTAAGTCCAAGGTCAAGTCGTAAAACGAGTCCTCTGTGCGCACAGGGGACTTATGCTTCGGGGCCACTGAGGCTGTTTGATTGTTGTAGGCAGTCTCTATGGCGTCGATTTGCGCAAAAGCTTTATCGTCGAAGTCATCGACAAAATAAGTATCCGAACTCATAGAACGAAACGATAGATTTAGGACGATTTATGACCGATTTATGACTACTGTCGAGCTGGATCACGTGCGACGCTACCTCTTTCTTACTCGTTGAGTAGTCTTTAATGTCAGAGAGTTCAACAGCTCGCTGCGATACCACTTCAATAGTTCTGCAGGATGGGTCATCTGCTACTTTGAAGGTACTCTACTTGATTTCATTTCTTCCTCTGTTTCTGTGCTGTACTGCCCTTCCTTCCACACTCTTTCCATCCCCAGCGCAAGCGACAAGAGGGCGAAGATGACATGCTTCTTGTCTCTCGCTCGCCGTCTCCAAAGATTGAGGCCATGGATATTGACCACGAAGATACTACTTCCAAGTACGATGAGTTCATATCAAAACCAACCTTGGAACCTGTCACAGTTGATACCAAAATCAAACCCTCAAACAAAGGCTTTGCGTTGTTAGCAAAGATGGGCTGGTCTGAAGGACAATCACTGGGTCTTTCTGGGGATGGTATGTTCTTCTGTTCCCCTCAATTTGTCATCAACGGTTGTGTCTCCAGATCGTGTTGACCCTATCCCATTCGAAATTAAACAAGACACCCTCGGAATAGGCAGAGCAACACAAGAGGGCACTATGGCTGCGGAAGCCGTTTCTACACGCCGTACACTTGACTCTGAGCGTCAAATCCAGGAAACAGAAGAACAACGTAGAGCTCGTGAGGTGAGAGACCCACAACCATGATGCTTATTACATATATACTTGATGAAAAAAAATTAACAGGATCAAGTAGCCCGCAAAGCAGCCGTCCAGGATGAGATATCAAATAGTCTCCGCGCATTCTACTGTTCACTCTGCGATAAGCAATTTCAAAATGTTGCGCAGTATGACGAACATACAAACTCTTATGCGCATCACCACAAGGCAAGATCCAGAGATATGCAAGCCAATGCACGGATTAAGCCCCAAGAAGACATTGACAGGCGAAAGGAAAAAGAACGAAAACGTGAAGAACGTGAATTGCGCAAGATTGCTGCTGCTGCAGGCATCAAGATGCCCAAAGCGCAAACGAGTTCTGCACCTCCAGTATCGGCACCTACAGCACCTGCTTCTGATGAGGCAGTGACAATGGACGTTGAGCCTAGTTCCTTCCAGAAGAAAGGAAATTGGCCCTTGAATTCTACTCCTTCCGCTCCTGTTCCTGGGTTTAAGAAATCGGGCTGGTCAACTGTCGGTTCATCCTTCTACGATCACTTTTCTGAGCGTCCACCGTCTCCACAATCAAACTCTTCATTTGGTTGGGCACCATCATCGTCATCTGCGACTACCTCAGGATCACATCTTCCACCGTCCTATCATACACCCTCATTTAGAACAGGAGGCTGCACATCCCTTGACACTGGTACAGCTACAACCGTTCAATCCCCGCGTCTGATGCCAATTCCTCCAGCCCCTACCACTGTGACGACTTCAGAGCTGCCACCCTCATCTGAAATCCCACAACCCCAGCCACTGATGGGAGGTACGAGAGGTGGATGGTCATCTATTTCCTCCCAGACTGTATCTCCAGCTTCTGACCCTCTCCCTCCGGGTCCTTCCCCTGGTCCGCATTCTCCGCTTCGTCAACCTTCTGATGCCGGAACCGTTCACTTTACCTCATCAAACCCACATGTCGTGCTTGTTTCTGCCCCGTCCCAATCATTGATGAAACACACTACTCCGTCCACTGAACTTGAGCGTTCTGGCTGGCAGAAATTTCAATCCAAGAACCTCAAACGCAGATAGTTGGGTGATAAAAGCAAATGATCGTCTCTGTCCCATGATTACACTTGATCCGTTTGATTCTTGTCGTCTTCTTGTTCGCAATGGAAAGGTGTACCAACTGCCGTTGCTTATTCTACAAGAGGTGTGTATATGAAGTGTGCATCACACAATGACCAAATGTAACATTATCACATATCAAAAATCATGTCTGTTCCACAAGGCAACTAAGAACTATCTATGGTTTGGGACTGGACTGATTGATCAATCCCAGAAAGAAAGTGAGATGTACGCTGTATATGATCAGATGTTACCCACCATCCCATGACTTATACCAAGATGGCAGTCATAGAAGTGCATTGAAGGTTCAGCGGTCCAAGAAAGGGTGGTAGATGTGTCAACAAAGTCCATTTTTTGAAGAGAATACACAAATCACAATAAACGACGCCAACACAAGACACAGAATAGAAAAAAAAAGACACAAGCAAGCCCTGAACATCGAACATCTTCTACTCCGAATCACTGCCCGAACTATCTGAATCACTAGAGTCCGATGAGTGATCACTCTCAACATTGCGCGTCGCCGGTGCTTGAGCAGAATTCAGTGGTTGGTCAAACAAAGCCATACGCTGCTCAAGTTGCCGAATCTTTTCAGCTTCCACATCCTCATCCATGCTCTTCCGTTTGAGTCCGCCGGTACCTGTACCCTTGCCCGTACGATTCCGCTTCGTAGACTGTGTGCGCGTAGGACGGATCACAAAGTTGTAGAGTTTTATCAAAACTGGTGCTGGAAGTGTGTCAATTTCCAACTCAATTTCTTCCGTGCTCTATAATAAGTATAACGACAGTTAGAATCAAATTTGAGGCATACAATGATGCAACTACATAAGATATAGAAATACTCACATCGCGAATTTCAGGAACACCCTCGTGTATGATCTGAATGACTCTTTCAAGCTTTGCACCATCAAGTTTGCTGATAGACTCGCTCAAATCTTTCTTCTGCTCAAAAGTCAATACATCGTCGTCAGCGATGGGCTTCTTGTTTTTCTTCTTCGTGTGTTGAGATTTTGGTTGCTTCGAAGGAGCTTTGGAAGTTGAAGCTACAGGTGGCTTGTCGCGGCGTTCCTTCCTTCTTTTCGCAGGCTTGCTCCTGAGTGCAGCTAATTGACTGTTAAGTGTTTCTATCTGTTGCTCAATTTCGGCGATTTGTCCTGATATCATAAAATTGAGTACACAGGTTTCTTTCTCAAAAACAATACGATTCACGTGACCGGGTCTCGTCATCCTCACTGTCATCCCCGTCTTCACTTTCACTGACTTCATGCAGGGGTGGCAAGTTCTTCCACTTGTCCTCAAAAAGCCGTTGGAGTTCTGCGCCAGCTATTTGTACAGGAGTCCCTTGGGGATTGAAAGCGTGGCAGTTTTTTATCATCAACTTGAAATCGTTGTAGAATTCCTTAGAATTCGCATAGTCACCGCTATCAAGTTTCTTTCGCATTGTAGAGAGATCCATTGGCCTTTTGACAACCTTAGGATACGAAGGCAATCCCATTCTGACCCAATCTATGAAGTTTCAACGATGAATTGGAAATGATCAACTAAAACGGAACACCTACCAACAGGCTCATAAAACGGATACGCAGATGAATGATACTGTTTTCTATGTAAGTCTAAGAGAAGCTTGCCACAGAATTTGAGCTGTTCCGCCGTTCCATCATCCTTGACTCGTTTGCCTTTGCGTTGTTTCTTGGGGGCATCTGAGTAAGGAAGGTCCTTGGACGGAGGAGGGTGAATTTCGCGCTTCGGCCGACCAACCGCCTCGTTCTCATTCCGGCGAATAACGGGAACCGTTGCTGAGAGCCGTCGTGCAGGAGGCGCCTTCTGCTGCTTCAGGGGAACAGAGGTTTGAGGAGGGACAGGTGAAGAGACCTTTTTTGGAGGGGGAGGTTTCACCTGCAATAGCTGAATCAACAATCATCAGGACTGGAGCGCCCACCTACTTCTGGCGGAGGAGCTGGAGCAGGCATTTGTTTCATTTGCTTATCAAAGATTGTCTTGATACGCTTGCCCATGGCTGTAACAGGGTGGTCCACACCATTGAATTTTTCGCTGTTCTCGATAATCAGATAGAAATCGGCAGTAAACTCGTCGCCAGTATTGTAACGGGGATTTTCGGGATTGGGGTCGGGCTTTTGAGGGTTCGAGCTTGCGAGCTTACGTTCAATGGTGGAAAAATCCATTGGAGTGGTGATAACATTGAAATAATCGGGAACGTTAAGTGCGACAGGGTCAACGGGCCGTATAAAAGGGGCTGCGTCCTTGAGTCGTTTTAAACTACGGATAGTTGATTGGGCAAAGCGTAGCTGAGCACCTGAGAACGTAGAGGGGCCGGAAACTGTCGCAGATGGAGGTGGCGCAGATGAAGGAGGGACAGAAGCAGCGACAATGATGGCACTGAGGGGGGGCATAGGACTAGGGGCAGCAGAGGCTGGAGGTGGGGTTGCGGACTTCAGAAAGAGGAGTGGCAAAATATTAGCACGCCTGTTACGGCGCACAAGAGACAGGAAAATACTTACGTTCTGAGTCAAAGATGCCTTATCTGCGTCTGAATGCACTCTCGGCCGCTTTGCAGGAGGTGGCTGATGCTCCCCATCCTCAGCCTGCGATCCTGAGTGCGGTGGGAACGAGACACTGAGAGCATTATCAGACTGTTCAGCAGGGGTAGATGGCTGGGCATAAGCATCTTCCATGTGAACGTCAGTGTCATGACAAACGCCGTTTGGGGTGGACAGCTGTTGTTCATCATCCATTTTCACGTCGTCGGGGTCGCCAGGAATACCATTAGGAGAGGATATAGGCATGGCGTCTATAGAGATAAGACGTGATGAGATTGAGCGGTGATAGAGAGCACGAATGTGAAAGAAAGACCTGGGTCACTTGACTGCACGACGGTCGACGCGTCGGGCTCGGCGGATTTGATGGACTGCTGAGCGTGCATAGTAGTGTCCTCGGCATCGACTGTGCCGTCGAGACCGGCTGAATTCTCGACCGGCGCTGCAGACTCTTCTGCATGGGGTGACTGGACGTGGCCGTTGAGTTTTGCAAGGTCGGTGTGACCAGAATGCTCATGACTCATAATTGGAAATGTGACAGTCACAGCGTGACAGAGGAAGGAAGAAGATTTTTGGGGGGTTAGGGGGATCGGAGGTGGCTAGGTCTTTATAGTCCTCCAAAAATTAAGGTTCAGATCTCCCGCGCAGGGGCCATCCTGAACCAGCAGCCCTGCATCTCCCCTCCACCCAGCCCCCTACCCGCTGCGGCAATCTACATACTGACGCGGCCTCTACTCATCCTCTTTCGTGTCTCTTGTATCCTCTTCTGCGAACACAGGCCTGGGCTGGTTCGTTTTCCAGGCTGAAAAACAAGGTTTCGGCCACGTCAGCCATCATGTGCAAACACCACCAAATATAGAATATGTCTCGGCACGTGTTCTGCCGATTCTCGGCACCAGTCCACCTCTCCAAATGTCAAGCTGCGGAGATGCTCACCTTTTGTCCACAGTGGATCCTGGTCTGCTTTGTCTGCAAACTTGAGCAGGGCTTCACGCGGCTGGAATGAAAAAACACATCAGAATAAGTGCCATCAACAAATGATCCCGGCCCAACCGGAATGGGCAGCCCAGCAAAAGCCCAGCAAAAGGAGGGCAATACTCACATCTTCGTCCCGCATCGTATCTCTCACCAAGTTCTGAACAACGTGCTGTGTGGCACTCGCACCCACTCGCCCCCCCTTTCCAGGCCCAGTCACCGGCAACTCTGGCCTCCTGCTCTTCCTGGGGTCCATCCTATCCTTTTCACGCTTGCGTTTGGTGCCGCGCCCTAGATCCAGGTCGCGGAACATAGGCAGAGCGTGTGGTGTGATTATGTGCGGCGCAGTCACTGCATCCGACATGTCTTCCACAGTGATTTTCCTGGGCGGCCCTTTGTTGAACAACAGCTTGGCACCGTTGAGCGATGTTTCTGGCGAGTACAGCACACATATTTCGCCGTTGGAGAGGCCTGCTGCAATCTGAACACTGTCAGCGACGGCAAAAAAGGGATCACATGACCCACTTGGTTGATCTTCGAATGCCAGACGACTTTGACAGGCGTTGCGCCAACTTGCAACATCTTCACAACTTCTAGGTCATTTTTTTGAAGGAACAGCAGCTTGCCATGTCCATTCTTGGCCGTTGCACTTGCTCCAGTGATAACATACTTGTCGTCTGGGCTGAAGACCGCATTCGTGTTCGGATACAGCGTCGGAGTATCCATCCGCGCCGCCAGAGGCTTCCTGAACGCACGTAGATCCCATACTGCCCGAAAATTCATGACCATCCACACCATC
>Ga0153986_1000121_pt1 | contig 24060 bp, 24 predicted proteins | sample TSGA070MetaG_FD_104724 | JGI IMG/M metagenome (GOLD analysis project Ga0153986, IMG submission 104724) | Attine ant fungus gardens microbial communities from Georgia, USA - TSGA070 MetaG | ecosystem: Host-associated > Fungi > Mycelium > Unclassified | place: USA: Georgia, Alexander Wildlife... | reverse complement strand
GTTGAAACCTCGGTCGTAAAATGGTCGAGATATGGTATGAAAATCCATCTTGACACGTTGTCGTGGCAATACTAGTTGCTTGTGATGCATTTTCAAATCTTGGATGGAGTAGAGGCTGATAAAGTCGGACCCAACTGCTACCACCATGTCATTTGTTGTGATAAAGAGATCTCTCTGAAGAAGAATGACCCAAATGGGAATTGTTGATAGCATGAGAATGCACTCACCACAGGTGCATTGCCCTTTTTCTTGATGCGTACAATTGTCTCAGCTTGTCCTGGGTCATTGGTATTATACTCGATGAGAACCAATCTCCACTTCTTGTGCTCCAGCCCCATTTTTTGTACTCCAATCAAATATTTTTCCGAAAGGGCCACACTTGGTTTGCTGCAGAATAGATAACTTCGTCTCGAGTATAAGGTTTTTGTAGTGCAAGTAAGTTTCCCTTTACCTTCAAAGATGTTGGTCTCATAGACAAACGCTCGCGATACATAACCTTCTGGGGAGGATAGGTCAGCAACAAGCTTTCAAGTCAGAACTACTCACCTTCTGATTGTCCTGGACGATTCCAAACAACAAAGCGAAAGCATAGATGTTCTTTGGAATTGTTGACCCATATTCTGAGAGAGGAGAGTTCATCTATGGTCCTATCTTCGTGGTCGTATCTCCCCGGATGAGCGAGCTTTTGCGGTTGAAATTGCATGTTTAAGTCGTACAAAATGTACTGACTCGAATGACAGCTGGTCAACAGCCATCGTCCACCTGGTAGCAGTTCACTATCAGTTATACTTGCTTCTCTAGAGTATTCAAAAACACGCGGTCGAAGGTCAAGTGGCATATCCAAAACCCAGCGTTCATATATATTCAAGCTTCGTTTGGCCCAATGCTCCACTTCCTGAAGGGTGCAAGTAGAGAGTTTCTTGGAATAGTTGTGCCGACAGAGCCCAGTAGAACAGAGGACCTGCTGCCAGAATTGACGTGATTTTGTGGTTTCGTAAAATAGTTTACATGTCTAGTGTTCGTGATGAATGTCCATATGATGAACATGGGTATAAGAGCACACCAACTTGACAGAGTCCAGCCCTTGTGTGCCCAAGTGGAGAAAAATCTCGCAAAATAACTCAGTCGGAAGAGTATATATTGATGGTTTCTTTGAACGACTTAGTGAGACGAGAGAGATAGCAGTGCGGATAGATAACAAAAGCTCTTGCGTGCTGGCCCACATTATCTTGGAAAATAGTATGTGAAAGCGTACAGTGATGACATAATACTTTTAGGACAGCCAGGACGGCTAAAGTGCAGGTCTCAATGAACTGTTCGCAAAATTCTCGCCCACAACAGCCACTGTCACCACTCACGATCATGGACATACCACCGCAATCCATACCAGTCACATTTCAGGGTCCGTGGCGCCAAATGTCTCTTCAATCCTTGTTTTCGGACTCACTTGTACCCTGGATCTCGCCTACCATCCCCAGCAGCCACCAATTGTTATCGATCAGTGACAAGCATTTTCGACCATTGAGTTGAGCTTCTCAAGTGCTGTACTTGCTTCTGTGGTATCGGTATCTATGGTCTTCCTTAGGTTCTGAACCGGAGCATAGTGGAGTTACTACGCGGTGGAGGACACCAGACTTCTTTCTACGGGACTTTTGTTGAGAAGGTGGGAAAGATTCAGCTCCCATTCCAGTCTCCGACTTCTACTCCTTTGCTTGTGTCGCGTATGAGGTCCTCACAGGACTAATCCTGTTCAATGAGATCAAACAAAAGGGGGAATAATACTCGCAAAAATATCCAATTCTCATTCTAATCCCAGTAGACTCCTGCCAAAAGAGGTAAGGCAAGAGCTGAGAGGAGAATCGTAGTGCTTCTTGGGAGACTGTTGGAATCATAAATCAGAGGAACGAACAAACGTATTTAAGGCACTCTGGCAGTTGGAGAGAATGATGATGCGAGGGCAGTTGCAAGCGGTGATTCTTCTGTAAACGCTTCCTGTGGTGTGGTCATGGTTTCATCGTTCTCCCAGTTTCGAAGATCATCTAGTATTCATGGCCAAACTTGTGAAGATGGCCTATTACCTGATCACCGATTTTTAGTTTCAGCTCATCGATGGCTCATCTAGGTCTGTTCTCCTTGATTAGCTCAAGTTTCTGGATTCATGGACATCTGCACTGCGCTCACTTTCACGTTCTATGCAACTCTCTGTTCTTGACCCTTTATTGCTGACAAGTTCTAACCTTCAGGTTAACAATAATGGTGCTGGGCACAATCACATTAATACTTTGGTCTTGAATTATCACTGATGACAGTCTGCACTTGGTTCGTGTGATGTTCATGCAGCTTGTAATCCTTCTGGTATCTGTTAGTCATCTGCTCAATAAAGAGGTAATCAGTGATGATTTAACAGTGTATTCAAGTGAACACTAATGATGGAACAGTCTTTGGAAGCATGGTGAATTTACTGTAGTATATGAAACCCTGGATAACATCGGTGATATTCAGATATTCAATGGGCTAAGTATACAAAAATCTTCAAGTTCGAGTCAGATGGAATTAAACAGCAAATAATCAGAATGGCATAAGGAGGTAGTATGTAGATTACAATAAGTATACCAACTAATGATTGACAGATACCAGAAGGATTTAATTAGATTTACAGGTTACAATGAACATCACATGAATCGAGTGCAAATTATTGTTCACGACTGAAGTACTAATATGATTATGCCCAGCATCATTCAGTTCTGACCCGAAGGTAAGAACTTGTCAGCAATAAAGGGTTCAGGTATAGAATCAAGAACAGAGAGTTGCACAGAAGCAAATGCAGTGCAAATGTCCATAAATCCAGATATCTGAGTTCACCAAAGGGAACGAACCTAGATGAACTGTTATTGAGCTGAAATAATAAAATCACTTTGATCAGGTACTCACCATGGCAATGACCTTCGAAAGGTTGTCTTCACATGTTTGATCGTCAATCCTGAACAGCTTTCGGAACTGAGAGGATGATGGAACTACATCACGGAAAGCATGAACAGAAGAATCACCCCTTCTGACAACCTGCAGTTGCTCTGGTGTCATCATTCTCTCCAACCGCCAGAGTGCCTCATCTACACTTGGCCGTCCCTCTGGTTCATAATTCCAACAGTCTTCCAAGAAGCACCACAACTCGTCTGTCAGTTCTTGACTTGCCTCCTCTGGACGGGGTCGAGTTGGATTGGAACGGGAGTCAGACATTTTTGCGAGTGTTATGGCACTTTCTTGTTTAATCTCGTAGAATGGGATCTGCCCAGTGAGGATCTCATATGCGACACAAGCGAAAGAGTAAACATCGGAAGCTGGGGTGGAAGTTGAATTTTCCTCAACAGAGTCCTGTTGAAAGAGCTCTGGTGCCCTCGACCGCGCAGCACCACCACCACGCCCCGGTTCAGAACCTAAGGAGGGCCAGACAAGTATGTTATCACCTAAGAGGGTAGAGAGACCAAAATCGGCGAGGCAGGCACGACCTGTCGAGGTCACAAGGATGTTCGTGCCTTTAACGTCCCCATGAACAAGGTTCAAGCTGTGTAAGTACAACAAGCCCTTCGCGATATCGTAAATCTAATCAAATCCGTGAATTGGTAGATACCAAGACACCTTATTGATATCGTACCAGAGGTATTCGAGGTGCGTGAGGATTTTGCTTCAAGTAGCTGAGAATGTTTCCATGCTTCATCCACGGCGAAACCAGTCCAAACCAGCGACCTCTCCTTAGTTCATTGAGGTGAATCCCATAAGACGGGAGGATATTCGGATGTGACAACTGTCCCCATAATAGCGCTTCCTGCGAGAGATTCTGGATCAAGGTTTGAGCTGATATCTAACATTGAAAGAGGAGGACTAATACCTTAAATAGAGGTTGAGTTGGCATTCGTTGATATGGCCTCAATATCTTGACGCAGACAATTTGGTCATGAAAAATACCCTTCCAGATATCGCCATACCGCCCTTGATCAACAGGGTCATCTTCTAACATCTTTACTCCTTGAAGTTTGAAACAACGAGGATAGAGGGCTGAGTTTGTGGATAGACGTGTAAGAGCTTGCAATAGGACTGCTCTGTTAGGGTCGCACAGAGAACATGAATCTAGAACCTGATTGACAGCACGGTTCAAAAAGACACAGGGGAACTGGCGAGATGAGACTGACAACTTGAAGGCAGTCCAGCACAATCTGAGCTTCATCTCCTCTATACGCAAGAAAAGCTCTGTACTTCAGTCTATCTTGGAAAATGTCTGCCACGAGCAATTCGGTCAACTGTGACAGCACAGACCTGAATGGAATTATGAGGAAGGGGATGACATGGAACAAAATTTGGACTCACGAAACATTGATGGGGACAAGGGGAGATAATGATATGGGCTCGTTTGGAAATTGGGGATCTGGGCTCAAATATTAGCCCGTGCTAGTCAGTGTAGATCAAAACTTACCGCGGAAAGAATTGCCCGATTTGGACCAAGAAGATGATGTGACGATGGACAATTGTGGACGAGGGGATCTCCTCAAATGACTGAGCTCAGATTGAAAGTTTGTCGGTGTATCAGATACTAGATTAAGACTCCTCATGCTACTCTGAATTGCTCTGCTACTATCGTCCGGAAGAGACTGCGTCGGAGGGAAAGCCACTGGTTGGCACTGAAATGTTGCACCAGCATCATCATTGATTTCAGTTGCGGTGTGACCGTTGGTGGTCACAGAGTATATGGGTGGATGTTCCCATAATGGGAATGGAGTGATCAAGAATTCCGATCCGCGAAGTGAAAGAAGTGAAAGATCGTCGGCATCATCACTACTTTCGACAGATTTCTCCGCAGAAACATATGATTCAGGAACTTTGTCATCTGGAGTTTCCAATTCGGGTGTATCTGGAGAATCGAGAGCCATGTAGGGACCATGAGCTGTTGACAGATTGATTTGATGGTTTCGACGGGGCTGTCGAGGTCCATAGAACTGCCAGCGAGTTTCAACCAGAGCAGAGGCAGAGGCGGGATGGGGTTTCGAAGGAGGTCCGGCTTGCAGCAGCTGTAGCCACCGCTCCTCGGTCTCTGAATCCAGTGCCCAGCGACGACTGGCTCTGTTGACAGGAACTTGGGTACTGGGCTCTCTTGTATTCAAATGTTCGGCCAGCATGGCTGTAGTGAAAGAATTGCCAGGGGAGACATTCAAGGGGCTTTCGACCTCGAGGTCATCCTTTGATCTTGCACGCTGCCGCCAAACAGCAGCAGGTAGCCTGGGCCCACCTCTCCATCTACTTCGTTGACCTTTATTGTAGTTGTTGGTCTTTGTAGCAGTGAAGGGAACCGCCATCCAACTGCGGGAAAACCAAACAACACAAAGTTCCTGGTTAAAGATCTTTTAAAGAAAGGCGTAGATATTTCTGCTCACGAATATGATGAGAATGACAGGCACAGCCAAGTATGATCCTATCTTGTGTTGTTAAGAGGATTCAACTCACAATGGCATCCATTGCCGTTGGAAAAATCTTATTCCCCTCTTTCATGGTGTCAGGTGCCAATGTTTGCGACAATGTCCTGCCGTAGGTTTGTCTAACCAGCAGCTGGTAAATCAATTACACAGCTATAGCAACCATCGCCGGGGCAGCAAACGCCACCTGGGAAGACATATTTAAGCGTGTTTCGGACTTGCCATCTTTTACCGATGATTCATAGCCCAACCAATGGTAAAGCAGAGAAATGATGATCAGGACAAAATCTAAGACTTCTGATGCGCGTCTACTTGGTCGAGTCATTCATGGTCATTATCTCGCCTTTAGAAAATCGCCAAAAAAGTCCAAGATAACGAAAAATGGCATATTTGTATTGAAATTATGCAAAGCACGATAGAACATGAGGAAATTAATACAGGAAGCTCAAGGGAAGACAAATGGTCAATGCGTAAGTGTCAGCGGACTTTGAATGGTTTATGCAAGCCGAACTTTAGTTGGTCGCGTCGAGTTCAACTATTCTCCCTTCTTTTTTTCCCTCATCTCCTCTACATCTTTCCAAAATGTCCGACAAGGCAACTGGATATCGTGTTGAATATGCTCCCTCTAACCGCTCTAAATGCAAAGGTCTGTTCGTTTTTCTATGCTTCCAATATTCATTTGCAAACGTTTGTTTATCAAACTTGATGTTCGAATGTAGGACCCAAACCATGCACAGGTTTGTTGCTCTTCTCCTCCTTTTGCTGAACCTTGACTCACATCTTTCTCTAGGAACTGCTATCCTGAAGGGCTCACTGCGTTTTGGCACTTTGGTTGACTTTCGTGGTAACCAGACCTTGTGAGTGCTCCAAACGCCACCTTTTTTTAGCATTCCTAATACCTTCTGCATTTGATTTGTAAGTCACTGGAAACATTGGGGTTGTGTCACTACCAAGGTCATCGAAAACATTCAGACTCAATTTAGTGACGCCACCGAGCTGGATGGTTTTGAGGAACTCAACGATATAGATAAGCTGAAAATTGTCAGGGCATACGAGGAGGGCCATGTTGCAGATGAGGATATTCCTGGTTCTGCAAAAAAGCCCGAAGGAGAAGAACAGCCAAAACAGAAGGCAGCTGCCAAGAAAAAAACCGCCAAGAAGGACGAAGATGCTGCAGAAGATAATGAAGAACAGGCTGAAGAGAAACCGAAGAAGAAGAGAGCCTCAAAAAAGAAAGACGAAGACAACTTGGACGGTGAGGACGAAGTCACTGAAGAGAAACCAAAGAAGAAGAGAGCTCCCAAAAAGAAAGACGAAGACAACTTGGACGGTGAAGACGAAGTCGCTGAAGAGAAACCAAAGAAAGCTAGGAATATGAAGAAGGCGCGTCTTATCTCTCTCTCTTACCTGTTTAGACCAAGTCTGATAGGTTTGAACCCAAACAGAAACCTGAGACAGAGGCCGGCGAGGAAGATAAGAAGCCAAAGAAGACCACTAAGCCTCGCCCAGAGGTAATAATCAATCATCTCGTCCCAAACTCATCGGGCACTGAATGAACTATACGAACAGAAAACTGCAGAAGAAGGTACCGTAGAGAAATCTAAGACAACTTCCAAGAGAGGTGCAGAGGCCAAGAAACCTAGGAAGCGTGCGACGAAGAAGAAGGTATATATTCTCGTTTTCTCATTTGTCTCAACAATCCGCCTAATAATGATATTTGATATTAACTGCAGACTGAGGAAGACAATGAGTCTGGAGAGGACTTTTCTAAGGCACTTGACGAGGTCTCAGATGAGGGAGACGAATCAGAGATTGAAAAGGAGAAACCAAAGAAGAAAGCACCTGCGAAGAGCGCTGCCGCTAAGAAGCAGCCTGTGTCTAAGAAAGCGCCCAAGGCTGTAAGTATTGCTATGCATTCAGTCACCCCTTCTCATCCATACATATAGGATGGAGGTGTCTATATACAAGACGAAATAAGGGAAGACACAATGAATGAAGATACAGAAGAGGCCAATGGCAAAAAGCGCAAGGTAATTCGTCTCAATTATCACAGTATCAGATTGTCGACTAAATCCACATGACAGCGTGCTCCTCCCATTTCCAAGCCTTCCAAGAAAGCCAAGTCAGGTTCCAAAGCGAAGAAGACCAAAGAGCCCGTTGACGAGGTTATCGAAGAAGAAGAGGCTGAGTAGGTTACAACGTGCACAACACCCTTGCCACCTCGGCCACCGTGGATTACAAAATAACTCGATCGTTCTAGTCAATCACCGCTTTGTCTTCTGCAGCCTTTCATTCATCGTTGTCCCATGTTCATGCCATTTGCGGAAATTCTAATTCGTGCGTACAACATTAATACGAATAATACTTCGTCATTCTGTATATTCCACTACGGACAGATTGGTGAGGGACTTGCGTGATTTATCAGTCATTGTATTTCAGGCGGCTCAAAGTTCACAAAATAAAATTTGCCATATGGAAAAAAAGTTTGATAGAGTGCAAGAGAATGTTACAGGTGCAAAGTACAATTTATGCTTTTGCTCCACCGGCAGCAGCTTTTGCATCCTCTGCAGCGGCGACAGCAGGGTTGACCTTCTTGCCGTCTTTCCATCGGACGCGGGGAGGGGGTGCACGATTACGACGTCCCTCACGGGAACGCACACGGACAACTATCACCTACATTGAGTGCCAGTGACTGGAATCAAATGATCGTTCACTCACCATGAGAGTGGATAGCACAAGAAACGCAATATGCGATTTTGATGTAGAGCTTGGGAATAACATATTCTGCATTTTGCAGACTGAGCATGAATCAGGTTTGAAAGAAGAGCCACTCACCCGGGTAGACGCTAGCCTCGCTGATATCCTTCACGGCAGCACTCTCAACCATGTTCCTCACAGTAAAACGCTTGATGGCCTTGTCCTTTCCTACGCATCGAGAGCAGTTGGAGCAGCGAACGAATTTAACGTGGCCGCGTCCCTTCTTGTTGCGACCGCCATTTCTTCTTTTCTTGGTCTAAAAAAGAATAAGTATCTGGTTCAATCAATCAACATCCAGAATCCGATTCAGGCATCCGGCCCAGGTCTATCCGATATCAACAGAATTTGGGCATGGACAGATGCAGAGCGAACATCTGAATGCAGTGAGCAGCACAAAAACACACCATTTTGTCTTGAGAGGTCGATGTGTCAGACAGCGACGAGAGCAGTCAGACGACACACGAATCTCGGAAGTCTCCGTTCACACGAATAGCGCTATTTTTGGGACTGAAAGAACAATAGCTTCTTGAGAATAAAACCACAATGGAAAAGTGGGCATTCTTTACCTGCCTGGCGCCTTCTGACTTTTCTCTCTATCTTCTTTCGATATCTCCATAGAGCCCGGTGCTCCTCACGACCTTCCTTAATTTTGAAAATTATCCTCAACATCGGTCATGATGTATCAGACCTGGACGCTGTTCAGTTTCTTGTCATTTGTTCTTGCTGCCTGGGGTGCTCCCACTCAACTGGATGCTGCCACCCTGTTGCAGAATGGCGAGGAAGCACAGGCCCTGAATCGATTCTTTCAAGGTTTGAAGGCGTCAGATCCTTGCAAAGGTACATATACCAATTTCATTGCCATAGCTCCTCACGCTCAGAACCATACAGATGGACAGGTAGCATGTCTCCGTGGAACATCCATCACCAAATGCGAAGGCACTTTGTGGAAGATAACTCTTGACTCGTGTTCCATGTCGCAAAAATGCTTCGCTCTGCCATCTGTATCGAGTTCAGGGACGGTCAGAATATATTCTACTTTTGTTTTGTTCGAGATGATTAATCTCCCAAATAGCGACTGAGTTGTACGAGTGAGAAGAGTGCTGAAAGTCTCATCTCCGCAACCGGCGTCACAGGGGGTATCTTTGGAAACCCCAACAATCGCACAATTGAAGTCTACAACGGAGAAACGACCGGAGATGATAGTTACGAGCCATCTGCGACTCAAGTCATAATCACGGATACTCTGAGCTACCCAACCGCTGTTGTGGCCGGAATGTCGGGCTCTAAGCCTGATAACCCGCCTGCAAACAAGAACGATGGTGCAACCGCAGCCACCTATCACTCTTGTACCACGGCTGGTGGCATACCCTCCCAAACAATTTCCACCACAATGCCTCCTTTCTCGGCCAGTCAAGCATCTACTGTTGCGATTACAGTGCCTCAGCAGGTAACTGTCACTGTGACCCTCATCCCTCAGCTCACTACGTTCCCACCTCAAACGCGTACAATTTCTCCCGAAGATGCGTCTCTGATTATCGCAAGCATCAAAGCTACTGATGGACCCCCAGCCTGAAACACTAAGTTCTGACAATCCAGTACCAGTCCTAACATCAACTCAGGCTGCAGCGGATGCCCGAAATCCTCCTGTTGTTGTAATCTCAAGCTTTTTCCTTCCAGCTCCCAGATGAAATCGACCTCAGATTGAAATCATCAATACTCTAGTTGTATCTCTATTACATCGGGTTCATGTATTGAATAAACTCGTTCGAAGTGTTAAAATTTGAGTGAAGTCTGATGTGTTCCCACGAAGGCTGTTTCTTTTTACTGCTGATCAAATATGGATATTGTATGGCCTTTTGTAGAATCGTCTTTCTCTGATCTGATAGGGACTGTGTCTTGCAGCTGAACCAAATCAACGTGTATCATTCTCATCGAATCCAAGATGGATCCGCCTGGTGAAGACACGCACAGCTAAAACCACATCCCAGTATTCATCAATACTGTTCTAGGTCGATCATCGAGTTCAAAGCGACCAGCGTGGAGAAATCCCAGCCGCCCGGGGACTTCAAGCGAGGACAACAGACAACTTGCACATAAATCGTCCACCACTTCTTCTGGGCTGGACTCTTCACGTCCATTGGCACCTGAAACCAACTCGAATTCCCGTGCAATCTTGCCATCTTCCTCATCAGTCCACGGTAGGAATTTACTTTCCAGAACGAACGAGCCTTGGATAACAAAATCACTTCCAACGCCCATATCTTCTCAACGGACACCAAGAGGACCACCAATTCAACCAAGGAGGACCAAACCGACGATCCCAGTCTCGAATTCTGGACAGGGTCAACCTCAACCAGCAGTCAACGCAGTAATCATATTCTGTCCCGCGTCGCGCACTGTACTGACCTTTGTATCTAGCAGCAGACCCCACAACGCAACCTCAGTAATGCACTGTTACGCGGTTCAGGTACGCACCTTATCGCGTAGAATAGTATACAGACTTGCATTGAACAATTTCTACAAGGACGCAAAGCAGGCTCCGCAACGCCGATGTGGAACCCAGCGAATGAGCCACAGAGTCTGAGCCTGGCTCGTATAACCCCATCCCGACGACGTCCGCCAATAGAGATTACTAAATCAGCTGACTATCCCATACCTTTCTGGAAACACCAAGACGCAGAATACGAAGCTCAGAAGAAAGTAGAGCGTCGGATGGCTAAGCACGGCGAACTAGCGGATTACATCTGGCCTCAGAAAACACCGACGCAAAAACCACGACGGGCCTACCTGAATCCTGCATTGAATGTTATTGAAGAGCCAATCCCACTTGAAGTTCAAGAAGATAATGGAAATGCCCCCATGGACGTGGATGAGCCGGCGCCCTTTCCTCCAAGAGCGTCAAACCTCAAAGGACTCAAATTTTCCCGAATCAGGAATGACATCGCTCCTGGAAGAATGTGAGATGCACCTGTCTACCTGTTTTCTAATTGCTGCACCTGACCGGACTTGAAATTGAAAAATAGAGATCCAACGACCCACATGGCTGCCCGTAAGACCAAATGGCCATTGGAGGACATTCCAGCGACCAATGATTCTGACCCAGAATCGTCTTCCAGCGACAGTGACAGATCGATACCAGACTCTGTTATCGAGCTCACAGACAGTGAAAGCCAAAAAAAAGAGGCTACGAAGACGGACCAAGAGAGTATCCTAGATGACGAAGTTATCATCATTGAACCTCCACAACCACGAATCACAATACCTCTTCCTCAAATTGTCCCAATTGCTTCCCAGATACCTACTCCGCATGAGCCTCCCGATATATTAGTGGCTACATTAGATGAATTGTGCGGTACTCCGATCCGCATGCAGGCTACTAAACAACTACCATTCCTCCTGCGAAATCTTCGAAGAGGATTTCGCCTGCGGTGCGTCGCCATTGGTATCAAAACTACCCGGATCAAGCCTCGAATGCCTGTCGTCATACGCTACGAATGTACTGAAAAGATATACGAAACGTCGATGTCTAAGTGGTTTTGTCCCCTCTGCGAACTGCATAATGCTTTCCCAAATAAGGATGTGTTGAGATGTCACCTTCAGTGGGATCACGCTAGCGTCATTCTAGAACGTTGGGAACAGAGGGCAAATAATCAGGTTCGTCTGCTTATTTTTCCGTCCCTCCCCCTCCCTTCAACAAGCTAACATGAAGCCAAGGGTAAATCAGAATGGAGAATTCACCTGATGATACCAGAAATTCTCTATGACACTGTCCAACCCAGGTAAACGTCTTGCACCTCGGGTGGCCACCTTAATCTAACCTTGGGATCTCCTAGGCAATATGAATTCATGCCGAAAATTGAGTCTTTAGAGACTTCCATTGAACCTGATGGCACCACTTCCCCGCAAGAAGAGCTAGATCGACCTGCCGGCCTTCCTTCATTTACTGTCACGCGCAGTCCGTCGCCTTGCAGTTCTCATAGCCGCGTTTCGACATCCACTGTCGACATCAGTGCACAGAAACGTCATATCCGAAAGCTTAAAAAAGCTTATTCCAAACTGACAAGCGTAGGAGTAGTACAAGAAAGTGGCGGGCTGAGTACTTCTCGTATCGAACAAACACCTGGACCTCCGGGTGGCGTTTATCCCAGCCCTCCACCTGTACATGATCCATTAGGGCCTGCAGCTCAGGCTCCTTACCTTCCCGCTAAATCTGAATACGAAGGACCGGATCTGTACTACTCATGCCGACCTGGCGGGCCAAGTCTATTTGATCTTTTGGGTACGCTCCCCATGGAACCCTTTGGCGTACTCGAATGGGATATCTTGGAAAGAGAAGAGGAGATCTATGAAAGTGATGAGATAAAAGTCGAATACAAGGTCATGCATGCCTTGTGGTTGAGGTGGATCACGTTGAATCGGTGGGATCAATCTGACTCTGATATGGTGTTACGGAGACTTAATCTCGACATTAGGAATGAGTTTATGCGCAACTATTATCAAGGTGTCATTGCCTTCATTGATGCCTATTGGAGGATGATACACCAAGCTGCTGGGTGGAAAGCTATGCGTTATTGGCTCCTTGTAAGAATATCTATTGAATAGCCTCACCAGTGCTCTCTGAAAACGTTGCACATGCAGTTGTTGTTAGCACACCGATTTCTGCAAGGGAAAGAAGTGGCGAAGGCCCTGAAATATTACGAAGATCTCACCGGAATGATTCCTTTCTAATTGATTTCAGAATTCAAAATCTACTGAATATCATGTCCGCAGAGTAATGTCTATGACTTGAAAAACTAAATTTGAGTAGATTGAGATAGTCTACTAGATCTAAGTGGAATACGAGACGGTCTCGTCGACCTGCCAGATCTGTATGTTGGCGCTTGAGAGACCACACTCCTTTGGTCGTCTTCTTGCTCCCTGTAAACCGGTAGGGTTGGGATACTATACTGACTGAACGTAGTACTATATGTTGGAGTATAGGTCCTTTCCGATGAAGGGGTTAGAGCTTGGTTTCCCGATTCTCGGGTTATAGAGTCCTCTTCGATCTGCAACGAGATCGGAGATTCCGTTATCCTCATGTCAATGAAGTCAATGCTAGGCAGCTCGAACTCTGCAGATGTAGGTATCGATGGTATTGATGGCAGCGTAAGGTTCCTCGTCAAGTCCGTCCCAGATGGAACTCTGGCAACTGGATCATGATAAGTTATTGAGAATGACCTTCTTACTGGCTCTGGTCGTGAGTACCTCAGACACCTTGTGGTGCTTATCGTGAGAGAGCCGTGCTCAGAAGTTCCTGCGCTACTTCTAAGCATACTCTCACGTTGAATGCCGGCGGAGGGGATGACGATGCAGGTAGGGCCTGGTGGTGTTGCCACTCTGACAAACTCTCCATTGGACGGAGAGACTGAACTTGGACAACGAGATAGAGGTGGAGTGGAAGCTTGCGAACGCAAGAGTTTTTTGAGCAGTGGGAAGAGATGGAGACGTTGCCAGTATGCGCGGACATGGTTGCGCAGTGAGGCATTGTCTAGTTCTCTTTTGATACGATGCAAAGTCATTACGAGGTCGTTGCAACCAAGGAGTTTAATGCAGGGGAAAGAGGATCGTTGTTGTTTATATTGTGTGAAAGGATTGTCGTAGTAGTATGTGCTGGTGGATTGACAGGAGAGGTTGTGTTATCTGTTGGCGAATGAACCAGAACCTCCTCACACACAGGCAACAACTTATATGATGTCCAGACTGTTTTCAGGAATAGCTATGATCATTATACCACGCATGTCGACAAGATTATAATGAAACATGATGTGAAGATCTAATAATAGTTGCCATTGCCTCGATAATTACCGACCGTTGATCATTCTATTCTAGTGTCAGCAATAATGATAACTGTAAATTCCGACATTAGTCCGGCAGGAGTCCTTTCCAGCTCAATTGTAGCATAAAGGTGGTATGAAGAAAAAAAATCTCCATCGATGTCGAAACCCTCACGGGGGGGACACTAAATCATCAATCAATATCAATGATCTGTGGCGCTTCATGTTTCTATGTTTTTCATAGCCACAGCCACAAGCCCTAGTGTTGAGAAACACATGGAGGAAATGTGCTTGAAACATCAACAGAAAGGTGTGCTCGGGTCTTGTCGCTGATCTGTTCTCTGATGCATTTCCCAAGGAGCCCGATGTGCGGTGACCGAGGTTTCATCTATAAGAACAATCCGTCTCATTTTTTCTATTCACAGGGGGCCCTCTGGCGGTGTAATCGAGAACTCCTTGTCCACCCTCAATCATCACAACACCGTGGGCAAGTCGTTATCCGCATTTGGGATGTCAAGACAATTGTCAAGTTACCGAGTCACACGTTCCACAATAGGTGACTTGGCATCGCGAATCAAGAAAGTCTGTTTTGGAGCAATAATCCACGATCTCTAGAAAACGAACACGGAACTTTTTCAGGGGGATATACCATAACGACGTAAATCAAAAGCAGGGAAGACATAAACAATGAGAGTCTCACTCATACATTCACAATACCTAACAATACTCGAATTTCGAATTCCGAATTCCTCATCCAAAGACCAACAAGAAATGACAAGCCCAACAGACCGAGAATGAGACGCATCTCTATATCAAAGCTTCCAAGACACCATTCAATCGAAACATAGGACTGTACCCAGTGATGTCATTAATGTAGCTTTTCGCTACTATCTAGAAATCCATCATTGCCCAACAAAGACTAGAGTTGCTAGCGAAAACGAAGCTGCCTTTGATCTTCGACGACGATGAATGGCATCATGCCATAAGACCACTATGTGGACTTGAGAGAGGTCGCGCAAGTAGGTCGTGGTCGTCTTGCAAAAAGGAACATGGAAAAAATAGGTTGATGTGTAACTTATTTGTATCTGCTTGGCGTTTGACCGACCAACTTAAGATAACGTTGTCTAAATTTCAGTTACGTACAGTTGTCTGATGAAAAGGCAGCTGATCTAGGATGTTGTGCTATCTATCCTATATACAAGTTAACAGGTTCTGTCAACCAGATTTGTCCTCTTGTCGCTATGCTACCTCCACATGCCCAACAGGGCGTTTTTTTCTTATAACAGGACAAAATATTGATTATGGCAGTGAACAAAGTCAATCGAGATCATTTCATGCTCATGCGAGTCCCTTCAGACAACCATTATCAGGCGATATATTTACAAGATTAATGATTAAATGTTACAGATTCTTGTGCTATCACAGTAGAATATGAATTACAGCGACTCAATTAACAAACCTCCAGTCACCATTATACATATCCCCTTGTCAACACCATGTACCGCAATTTCCCTCGATTAATCATAATTTAGTTGCACACTTGCCCCACCACCTTCCTTATGTCCGACCCCAGGTCCTTCAGACTCTCCCTTACCATGTGACCTTGGTGGTACGTGTGCTGGCCTAGAATCACCGCGGTTCCCACCTGCTCTGCTATGATACCCTCCCCTCCCACCTCCACGCTGATAAATAGGACCAACAAAATTCATACCAGCTGGAGGCGGATACGGTCCAGGATATCCGCGACCAGGCATGAAGCCGTGACTGTGTGGAGGTGGTGGCATAAACCTCTGCCCTGGTCCCAGCATGTGACCATGTGGTGGAGGAGGGTAGGAGGGATGGTGGCGGTGGTGGGGATTCGGTGGCCAAGGAGGCCCTGGATAGAAATTCGGCTGTGATTTTTGAGGTGGTGGACCACCATGATTGAATTGTGCCGGTGGTCCCGGTGGTCCTCCCTGAGGATTAAAATGAGAATTCGGAGCATTGAGCATGTTAGGCATCGGTAGGGGATTTGGTGGCGGATGATGGTTACGATGAGCTCTTTTGTCAAATTCATGCGAAGCTTCGTAGACAGGAAGACTGGAGGAAAAATGATCATGAAGGATATACGAGGATATGAATGAAGAGGACTTACGATTTAGGGTCTGCAGGTAAGGGATCGGTCCAGAAATAATCATGCTCCAGAGCCTGAGCAGCCGTGATACGCTCTCGTGGGTTGCACACCAACAGTTTGTCCAGAAGATCAGCTGTTTCGGCACCCACACTAGCTGGATCACGTCCTGTTCAAATCACAAACTGATGAAGCTCACCTCTCGTATGTCTGTTTGACCCGTCTCGCATACTGCGTTGGAAACCTCACTACTACGCCCTCACAACCGGGTAAGGCATCGTGATTCGGCCAAGTATGTTGATTAGGCGTTCCGCACAATTGCCATATTTTCTCCAGCTGGTCCAGATCCGAAGTGCCGGGCAAAATCGGACGACGGGAAAACATCTCTCCAAGCACACATCTTTTGAATTGTGCAGCGATAGAGAGTGGTATGTCCAAGTATCAGAAAGATATGACAATATGTCTATGATTATTACAGCTCACCCAATGCCCCATATGTCAACTTCACCCCCGTACTGGCGCGCACCAAGCAGGAGCTCTGGAGGCCTGTACCATCGTGTGACGACACAATTAGTATACTTCCGTTCCCTTCCACGAGGATCAAGACCTCCACGAGTGGCGGTAGGATCAAATGATCGTGCAAGACCGAGATCAGCTATTTTTAATGAACCAGTATTTGAGATAAGGAGATTGGCAGCTTTCATGTCCCGGTGTAGTATATGATTCTAGGTGAACATCAGGAGCGTCCATATAGCATGATCAAAGTGTACGTACACGATGCATATATTCGGTACCTTCAAGCAATTGCTTCATATATAGCTTGATATGACTTGGCTGCAGCTTGACCCGTTCGTTCTCCAGTAGCCCAGCTAAATCATGATCCATGTAAGGGAAGACCATGTAGACGGATAAGGGATCCTTCTCTGTACCTATGCCTACTGAGTTTCATGATTAATACATAATTGGAAGACCACTCACTACGCACGACAAACATGTCTAGGATATCGACAATACAGGGATGTTGCAATGCCTTGAGAATTTTGATCTCACGCAAAGCCGTCACTGGCATGCCCTCCTTCTCATTGTGCATTAGGATCCTCTTTAAGGCAACGACGGTGCCGTTCTTCCTATTGATTGCTTTATGGACCTCTCTGTAATTCCATTTAGAAAAAAATCTAGAGTTGGGCAATATAGCACAGACCCGAAAGTGCCCTCTCCAAGTTTGGTCGTAAGGTCATAATCGGACTGTACCCCACAGCCAACGAATTCTCGACCGTAAGCTGTCATCTCTTCTTTGACGGTACGACGATGTAATTGCCCCTTTTTGACCGATCGTAGCTTTGGTACTTCTGGAGGTTTAAATTCAGAATTAATACTTTGTTGCTCCTGCGCAGGCGGTGGCGGCGGTAGTGGCAATGGGTGCCTGTTCTGGTGTGCCAGAGCTGGAGGGTTGTGAGGGGAGAATTGCTCCTTCTGAGACGGACATTTCTTTGTATTAGAGACTGCAGTATTAACGCTGGATGAAGTCTGGTTCTTATGATCAGGAGGAAAAGGTGACAGGTTCGGCAGTGGCGGCGTTGACAGAGAGGGAGGGACAACTTCATCTGGAGAAGGCGGCCGAGCAACAATGGGAGAATGAGGGATGGAGGAGTTTGGCCTTGAAAACGCCAAAGGAGGTGGAGACAAAGGACGATACGAGTCCATGTAACGGTGCCGCTCTGCATCGCGACTATAATCGTACCAGTGGTCTCCTCTATCTTCCTCTCTTCGTTGCCACTCTTTGATATCCCTGGGTCTATCATCTCTGGAACGATAGTAACGGACATGGCCATCGATACGTCCACCTCGAGTTCTTCTGTCGTCATCGTCATTCCGTGGTCTCCACGAATCATTTCGCTGCCCTACAATTCTGTCAAGGTCTCTGCGCTGAGGCGGACTGAAGGCTGGATCAGGGCTTCGAGGGACCAGCTGTCTATACTTGTCGTGATGTCGATGCAGTGGTGAGGAGGAACGCAAGCGGGGCGATACATGCCCTGGCACTGGCGAACGAGGACGCTCCCTTTCTCGGGGCTGAAACCTCAATGGGGGGTGATAGAATCGGTCACTGCGATCAGATCCACGCGAGTAAGATGGCTCCCAATGGTCTCCCCCGCGATTTGACCATCGTCTCGGATCTGCTTCCCGCTCTTTGTCTCGTATTCTTCGTTCGTCGTCGGTGAGCCTGTCAAACAAGGCAATAACAGTCGGATCCCTGGGTTCAGGAAGAGCCGGGACTGTTGTGCTGAGAAGAGGATCGCCTTTCTTCTTGAACGGAAAAGGAATCTTAGTTTTCGCTCCAGTAGGTTTCGAAGGCGAAGACAAGGAAGGGTGTGGCGAAAAGTCGTCGAGCTCGCCCTCCTCTGGGGTCGACGGAGCAGGCCTCTTTGAAGCTCTCGTGCCCTCTGGAGAGCCTGTAGCAGGTCTTTTCAACGGAGCCGTGGCCATAGCAAACGCCACTTATGGCTGCGCAAAAGAGCTGAAGCTGACATAAGCAATGTTTTCAGTTATAAGCAGCCGAGTTCTGCCTTTGGCTATGTACCTCGCACTGCAGAAGCAGATCCGTGTTCGCGTGGCTCCTGGGATTCAATGTGCAGGCGCTCAGTCAGAGGATGCAAAATTTTATCCGGCAGGAATGTTACGGCAGATATCTGAGGAGCAGCCTTTCATTTTCAATAGGGCCAAATAACTCTTGAAATTGGTGTTGCTCTCATGGCCAATGAACGGGAATCCCCTCCAGGACTAGATGGAAAGCTGCGCTATTTCACTAGCGGCGGTGATGATGTCGCATGGCTTCCGCCACTTCCGAACAAATATTATACTGTAGCGCACATCATCCAGACCAACAAGGTAAAAATGGACCAAATAATGATAGGACTGGTGATTGAGAAGATACATTGTAGGTCCTTCTCGGATATAAGAAACGAGGGTTCGGACAGGGAAAGTATGTTTGTCTACTCCCCACATCGAGCTATCGTTGACTTCACGTAGATACAATGGGTTTGGTAAGACAACGAGTTACGAAAATGGGAAACCATCATTAAAGCCTTGGATCAGGAGGCAAAGTTGAGCCAAATGAAACATCATTCGAAGCCGCTGTGCGAGAGTTAGAGGTACGTTGCTTTTGGACCAACGAAATCCAGCATTGAGATGAGATCAGGAAGAAGCGGGCATCAAAGCATCGCTCAAGCACGTCGGCGTTCTCTTATTCGTTGTGAATGGAGCTGAAAAGACCTTTTACATTGATATATACTACGCTCGGTCATTCGAAGGGACGATCACTGAGTACGCGTTCATGATTTCTCGTCTCAGCGCCCAACAGAAAAAGCCTAACACCCACAATCATGACCTAGGTCAGATGAGATGAGACCTGAATGGTTTTCTCTATCCCCCACAGACAACCAGGAAGACTTGCCCCCTGTCCCCTGGGACCAAATGTGGGATACTGATCGGCTCTGGATACCTCTTGTGCAAGAAAATCAACCATTTCGAGGTCGCGTCGATTTCGATAAAGATGAAAAAGATACCTTCTCACTTAGGAAATGGTGGTATGGGCTGTTGGAAGAGTAATCAAATCTGTATCTCGAAAGCTCGAACAATGGAATCGCTATCAAACCGACTCTTGGCTGCTTTTGCAAGGGTCTAACCAGATTTTCATTCCCTCTCATAGTTCAAATACTATATGAAAAACAAGATCTATCCCACAGCCACTTTGCTTCGTCTGTTTGTGACGATATATTTAGATTTTTTTTATAAAATAAGTTTGGGAAAATCCTGAAATTTGGTACACAAGTTCAATTTGGCTCATGTCGGGATGCACTGAGGGAGAACAGAACTGTAGCAAACATGAATGTGCCCAGAGAATATTGGATCATCATGACGATCCAAGCCTTTGCTTTCACTTTTGCAGAAGCTTATTGGAGTAATTACTTAATTGGAATTTTACATGCCTCGCCACATCACATCTACTTTCTGCGTCAGTGAACATCGACCGCCGACAGTTTTGTCGCAATGTCGAAGAATTCTGGAACAAATCCAAACGGATCTAGAAGAGTGAATTGCCTAAAAACTATGTCTTCAGTGCATGAAAAACAATCAGCTACATATTGTTGGGAGAGGCTAAGTCTAGCCAACCCTGAAATCATGCAAGAACGGACAAAACTACTCCCACTTCGCTATTTCATATATCTATTGGTTTCTCGCCACCAGTTTGGTAGGCACAGCATACGTCTGGCTTATCTCCTGTCAGCAGCATCCAGATCTTCACACCGGCACTCCTCAATAACTCAAATAGTCCCTTCACATCTTCCTGTAGCTTATCCTCCCTCGCGCGTTCACCCACGCAACTCACTCTAATCACCTCATTCCTTTCAATAACACAGTCGCATCATTTGTCCCACTTACAAATTTGGCGAATACTTCTTTCTTGCCACAACAAGTATCCTCAGTCCTTCCCTCGCCATATTAGCTATCTCCAGTCATGCCGTGGTATGATCTCCGACATCAGCTCCTTTCTGCAAGAAGAGATTTCTTGTCACCTAGAAGGGTAGAGACCAAATTTGCCGGCACGGCCTGTCGATGTCACGAGAATGATCATGCCTTGAACATCCCCATGAACAAGGTTCAAGTTGTGTAGGTATAAATAATCTGTTCACAATATCGTGAATCTGATCAGGTCCGTAGATTGGTGGATGCCAAGGCACCTGATCAGAGGTATTCAAGGAATGTGAGGATTTTGCTTCAAATCATTGAGAAGGTCCTATGCTTCAACCACGGCGAACCTCATATGAGACCCTTTGTGTTAGAGGAATAGATATCAATGCGGCAGAAGCAAGTATAGCACCCAAAAAGCATGCCACAAGTATTCGTATGTTGCACAAAGTATTGGGAGTGGAGACGTGAACATCCATTCAGTACGACCATGCCCAGGTTGCCAAAGAGGTTGTTGACGTTGTCAGCGATCCCAAATTCGACCGGGAAAAACTGCACATTTCATTTGTGTAGACTGCAGCAGGGTCAAGAACTTGCTCGAACAACCAGGACATCCGGTCCCTCTCGCGGATACAAATATTGTGACTTTCACCGGGTTCTAACGTGTGCCTACTTTTGAGAACCTCCAATGCAACTCCGTTTCATCTATCACTCGATGATGAGCATCCTCTCAACTCAAATTGTCGGGATCACTGATGGTGAGATTGTGAAAGCGGGCGTTAGGCTTGCCACGTCACCCCAGCTCAACGAACATGTGTCGCGGAAATATACATTTGAATTCAGGCGATATGTGATGCTCACCAAGATGCTGCGCTGCATCGTTATCGGACAATCCCCATACACACACGAATCATTCCCATACGAGGGAGATGGCACGACGCCGTCGGTTGCCGTCATAGCATACGACCTGGCCATAACGATGAAGGCCACCACCGACGCATCTACTCATGCATTTAAGTCAGGCTTCCTCCTGATTCGCAGAGGAGTGATATTCGATATTCGTGCAAGCAGACAAGTACTCGCTGTCGATAATAGCTTTCGGGTGTAAGGCAGCCAACATGAAAAACCTTCTAGAGTTCCTTGTCTAACCTGAACGTCCCTGCACGTATATATTCCGTGACGCACCCTGTGTACTATGCAAGGCAGTGGGGGAACTCAACCTGGTGGTTAAAGGTGCCTGTCACTATGAGATAGCAATTTGCAGCTGCTAAGGAGGTAGGCCAGATCCACCAGGGGTACGGGTCAGTGACAGGAGTGAACAAGGATTGAAGACATTGACGCCACAGACCGTGAGATACCACTAGGATAAGGCTTGCGGTGGTATGTCCATGATCGTGGGTGGTGACAGTGGCTGTTGTGGGCAAGAAACTGTGAATAGTCCATTGAGACCTGCAATTTAGGTGTCCTGGGTGTTGAAGTGGACCATCGTGGTTATACCTTCACAGTCGTAGGGACAAAGTCGCTCTGATGGCATCGATCCAAAGGTACCACAACAGTCAGCCGACTGCGAGGGTCATATATATCAGACACTCTTACCATTGCACCTCAGTCGTCAGTCTACATTGTTGACCACTGAAACTTACTGTGTAAAACTGGGTGTCCTATATGATATGAGCCATTAATCTGTTTCTGAGCTTTTTTTAGTAGAGTGAACATAAAAATGGTGGAAATTGAGCGACGTGCGGCCATGAGTGTTGCCGCTGATGTTGGCAGAGGAAGCAGCACTAGAGTCCCATCTGTGGTGCTACTTGGGATGACAAGGCAAAATTCTGATTACACGAAAGAAACGACGAGCGATAGAATAAAAGTATTATGTCATCACTGTACGCTTTCACATACTATTTTCCAAGATAATGTGGGCCAGCACGCAAGAGCTTTTGTTTAATAAAATAAGTAGGAATATATCACGTAGTTGGATGTCAATCTATCAACCTGACAATGAATCCAACTCAGCCTGATATTCACAGAACTGAACTAATATATTGAATATACCTGACAATGAATCCAACTAGGTATATCAGTAAAATATCAACTACACAATAATGAGAACAATTCACCTCAGCCTGATATTCACAGAACTGAGGTTACAAAAAATAGTGCGGCCTCGAAAATACTGCTTGCTGACTAATCCATCAGAGTCATGAAGAAAAAACAATAACAAACAAGAGGAGAAAGGCCCGAGATGCACACACAACATTGTTATGTATCCGCACTGCTATCTCTCTCGTCTCACTAAGTCGTTCAAAGAAACCATCAATATATACTCTTCCGACTGAGTTATTTTGCGAGATTTTTCTCCACTTGGACACACAAGGGCTGGACTCTGTCAAGTTGGTATGTTTTTATGCCCATGTTCATCATATGGACATTTATCACGAACACTAGACATGTAAACTATTTTACGAAACCACAAAATCACGTCAATTCTGGCAGCAGGTCCTCTGTTCTACTGGGCCCTGCCGGCACAACTATTCCAAGAAACTCTCTACTTGCACCCTTCAGGAAGTGGAGCATTGGGCCAAACGAAGCTTGAATATATATGAACGTTGGGTTTTGGATATACCACTTGACCTTCGACCGCGTGTTTTCGAATACTCTAGAGAAGCAAGTATAACTGATAGTGAACTGCTACCAGGTGGACGTTGGCTGTTGACCAGCTGTCATTCGAGTCAGTACATTTTGTACGACCTAAACATGCAATTTCAACCGCAAAAGCTCGCTCATCCGGGGAGATACGACCATGAAGATAGGACCATAGATGAACTCTCCTCTCTCAGAATATGGGTCAACAATCCCAAAGAACATCTATGCTTTCGCTTTGTTGTTTGGAATCGTCCAGGACAATTAGCGCGTGAGTATTTCTGACTTGAAAGCTTGTTGCTGACCTATCCTCCCCAGAAGGTTATGTATCGCGAGCGTTTGTCTATGAGACCAACATCTTTGAAGATAAAGGGAAATTTACTTGCACTACAAAAACCTTATACTCGAGACGAAGTTATCTATTCTGCAGCAAACCAAGTGTGGCCCTTTCGGAAAGATATCTGATTGGAGTACAAATACTGGGGCTGGAGCACAAGAAGTGGAGACTGGTTCTCCTCGAATACAACACCAATGACCCAGGACAAGCTGAGACAATTGTACGCATCAGGAAAAAGGACACTGCAGTGAGTGTTTTCTCATGCCTTCAACAATTCTCACTCGGGTCGTCCTTCCTCAGAGAGATCTCTTCATCACAACAAATGACATGGTGGTAGCAGTTGGGTCTGATTTTATCAGCCTCTACTCCATCCAAGATTTGAAAATGCATCACAAGCAACTAGTATTGCCACGACAACGTGTCAAGATGGATTTTCATACCATATCTCGACCATTTTACGACCGAGGTTTCAAC
>Ga0153986_1000118_pt1 | contig 24304 bp, 31 predicted proteins | sample TSGA070MetaG_FD_104724 | JGI IMG/M metagenome (GOLD analysis project Ga0153986, IMG submission 104724) | Attine ant fungus gardens microbial communities from Georgia, USA - TSGA070 MetaG | ecosystem: Host-associated > Fungi > Mycelium > Unclassified | place: USA: Georgia, Alexander Wildlife... | reverse complement strand
GACATTTGACATGGAAAGTTGTGATGATTGTGCTCATTATATACATCGATACATCGCTTCATCAACCTGCTTTTTTTGTACGTACTTCATTTCAGACTCTGTTTGCAGTTTGGAATCACCTAGTCATTGTCAGTGAATTATCTTCAAAAAGCCGATTTTGGCGATTTTGCAAAGGGAACAAGCATCACATTTAAAATTTGTTCTGAATTTGTTCAGGAGGCTACCACTTGAGACTTTGGCAGGTTCGAATTCCTAGAATGTTCATTTTCACTCCCAAAATCTGTTGCATGCTGGACTGCTCAGTTACGTGTGGAAAATGAAATGACACAGGGTAGTGTTGCTTGTCTGCTCCTGAATCTTTTCTTTCAAGCTGAACAGATTTATGGACCTGACCGATGCCGCTTGATTGATTGTTTGAATGCTCGCCTGACCGCTGGGTCCCAACAGGGAAAAGTATTTCAACAATTTTCCGCAATGTAACGGCTCAACTCTTTGATAGCATCGAGAAAACAACCCCATATATGCTCTGGAATCAGTAGGTAAAAATGATACATTCTCCCAGAGAAAGCAAAACAAAGACCTCTATTCCTAACAAGACTGTCAAACAACTGTTTGATATAGAGTTCACTTTGCATCTGTGCCGAGCACAGGGATCGCAAGCCCTATTTGGCTTTGAGTTTTCACTGTATCTGTTTTCCCAACCGTGCAAGGTGATAATTGATTGTTGATCGATGGCCTTTTTTCGGCATCGGCTATAACAGAAGGAAGGGGTGAAGATAAAGATCAGCCCAAGATGTAACGCGAGTGGAGACAAAGTCCAACGCACCGTAGTCCTCATGCAATGAAACAATGCCTCTGCTGTCTCTTGACATTGTCCGACAGACTGATAGTCACCCCGGGCTGACCAACAGGCAAGCAAGCCTGCGAGTTGCGGTGCACACATGATATTAACAGGTGCTGATCGGGAGCCCGCAGTCCCAGTAAGTTGATTGGATAGTCAATTGAATTTTTTGGTGAAGGAGAAGGGGGAAATAAGAGCAATTCGAAAATTTGCGACATGAAGGAATTTCATTCATACAGTATTCACAGAAAATTATAAATTGAATAGTGAGTGGCTCGTTCCAATAATGCAAGAATAAGCAAGTGTACCTTTGTGTTGGCGAACTCTGAGATTCCTGATGTGTATTGTCATTTTTCCTGCCGGGGGACAATCGAGAAAAGCTCAAGGCTCGTCTGGTTCTATCCGTGGAATTCAAATGAATGGGAGGGCAAGAAAATGTTAAGAACCGGATTCGTATGTGCCAAAATTCGTCACTCTCACTGATGTCACTGATGATGTGTGACAAGACAACATCAGATACTCCAAATGGGGAAACTTTGACACGTGCACCACCACAGGATACTTCCACGTTGACCAATTAGCTGAACAGCCTAACTTGCCACTATCCTACACGTTGCTACCGCAGCCGTTCACCTGGAACTCTTTTTCTATTTGGGAAACGGAGATTTATAATTTGTGACCAACGTCTCATTCCAGTCGTTCGATTGCGCAACAGACCATCGGGACACCCAATTCCAACTGCATCTCTATATCTCACTTGTATTTTATCTCCTGGACCCGCTCTTTTCTGTCATATCAATTCCTTATATCTATTGAAGTGCTGTGTTCCATCCACCATTCACAATGCCAGCTCTGAACAAGAATAATTCTGGTTCGTCGACTCCAGTCATTTCCGATTTGGGAATCTAACTGAGACCTACAATGTGTAGCCGTCAAACGTATTATGCAAGAAGCGCGTGAACTTGCAAATGACCCCAGCACCGATTATTCCGCCGCTCCACTCGAGGAAGATATTTTTGTGCGTACACTCCAAGCTATCGGCTTTTGCAGCCACCGATCTGTTGACGAACGGAGACTGACTAAAATTCTATCTGACTAGGAATGGCACTGTACACTACGAGGATCACCAGGCACCGAATTTGAAGGCGGGGTGTACCACTTTAGAATTCTGCTCCCTGCGGAATATCCTTTTCGACCGCCAAGCATCATGATGTTGACTCCAAATGGAAGGTTTGAGTTGAATACTAAGGTGAGTCCTAATTTGTGCTCCGATTGCACAGGATATACTCACCGATGAGATTGCTACCATTTCAGATTTGTGTCAGTTTCACAAATTGTGAGTGTCTTAGGTGTTGCGCAGTTGAACGATCGACTGGCGCTGATCGACGATGTAGACCATGAAGAATTATGGCAACCAGCTTGGGGGATACGGACAGGTGAGTCAGACAATGAATTGGAGATGGAGGCAGACAGTAACTATCTCGCCACAGCCATAATAGGGCTTCAGGGGTTCTTTCCGCTCAAGGGTCAGGCAGCAATGGGAGTGGGTTCAATCGAGTATCCGATAGCTGAAAGAAAGCGACTGGCACGACTGTAAGTGGTTTGATATTGTCCTCGTCGGAATTTGAGCGATGTGTTATATAGGTCCAGAGAATGGGTGTGCCCACACTGCAAACGCCCTGGTGTGGAGCTACTGCCAGACCCTGAAACTCTGACTAGCCAAAGATCGGAAATGGGGTCGGTGGCAAAGGAGACTCAGGCCGAGAAAAGCGTCAAGGCCGAAGAGAGACGAGCGCCGGCTGCAGCGGATTTGGGTCGCGTGAGATCCTCCTCCACAGTCCTGGATGGGGCCATCTGCATTGCATTTCTACTGCTGTTTGGTCTTCTGTACTGCCGCTTTGGGTAGCCGAGACATGGACGAAGTATATTTTTAGCACATGGTCTATATAGTCTTTTCCCTTGTTTTACAGATTTTCCAATCCACGATGCCTTCCAGTCTCTCTTTGCCTGAACTAAAATCCGCTCCTGTTCCACCCTCCCTCATTTCCTCGCCATTTCTGACCTCGCCGGTATTTAATTGCGCTGGCGAAGCGCCCCATATCATCACTGAGCAAGACAACCTCTGGCTCCAAGACACTGTCCCTGTCCCTGTGCCCATACGCACGTCTTCACCCGGCCAAAGCGGCTCACTTAGACACAGTAACAGCCATAGACATGTTCGCTTCCTTCGATCTTGTCCTGTAGCTCCGTCTTCCCCACCCATCGTGATCAGTTCATCTTGCGAGCCCAGGCGTTGTGTATCCAGCCAGAGTCTCAACGCTTATCCCCTCAATCACCCCAGCAATTTCCATTTCACTCCAGACCATCGTCGCACTCTTTCTCTGCACCCACCGCCCTCATCTACTAGGGGTCCATCTGCCAAGGGTCGACACATACGCATGCGTTCCGACTCTGATTTAGCCTTTGCCGCCAAGCTAAGTGGAGATACACGAGAAGCAACTGTGTCGTCCTTTCGCTAGCCTTATTTTTTTTTTGGCAAGCGTCCGAAGACGAAAAACCTGATGAAGAAGAGAGAGGAGTTGTTCTGTTATTATTGACCTTCTTTGCTCGGTCCGAATTCCCGGACCAAGCCGACTCGGGGGGACAACCTGTCTGATTTAATCACCTGTACCTTCCCCTGGGTGTTTTCACCGCCCCCCATGTTAATTCAATTCCTCCTTTCAAACTTCCATTCGACACTTCGCTGCTCCTATTTCTCACTTTTGGGGTTTCTGATTGTAAATATTTTTCCCTTCATCAACGCATCACTTGTATAATGTAATCAGGTACAATTCTAGTAGGGATTTGGTGGGAGAAAGACCCAGATGTTTCACAAAAAAAACCTTCACTTATCTGAGCCATGTACTACCTCTTACGTTGCTCGCTAATGCTCAGCACTAATATATCTTCATCCTCCAAATTGTAATGACCAAGCGTACTCGAGTTGGTCAACATCTTGCCCTGATATGATATTCTCATTCTCGACGCAGGCAGCGCACTCCCTGTCACATTCCGAATCCTATCCCTAAGCGTACTAATCAACAAGTTCATCGGCAAGTCTGGCACAAGCACAATGCCCCCATCCAATTTCCATTCAGGCTTCGTGGAATCATGAGGAAGTTGAACTTGAAGCGAGATAGGATAAGGATGCATCTCGATCCAGTCTTCTTCGCGGTAGAGATTCCCACCAGGAAGTTTAGCAACGCGTTGTCGTTTGGCTGGTGGAATAAGATCTTCTGGTTGAGGAATTTCTGATCCATCACCATCAAGCATTTGATCTGCCGTACGAACCATTCCAGCTTGCACTTGTGCATTAGCAGCTGCCAACGCTGCCTTGTGACTAGCCGAGCCAGGTGTGATCGGTGGTGAGTTTCCAAACAGTTGAGCTGCATCAAGACCTTGAAAGTGAAGCGGGGGAAGCACCACAGGGGTTGGTGTGTTGGTTGACGGACGCATCGATGCAGGTGTGGGACCGGCAGAAACAGTGGCATTGGGATGGTGGATAGGAGGTGCAGGGAGGGATGCAGGTGGAGGTGGAAGAGACGTGAGTGGCGGTGGAATAGCGGCAGGTCCAATGCCTGGACCTATTGCATTTACTTCGGCACTGTGTTCAGATTATTAGCAAGAGCTAGAAATGGTAGAAAAAGATGACCTACGGCCCTAGACCTTTAGCTCTATGGATAGCAGCAATCTGTTCGTCAAAGTTGACATTTGTCGAGTACTTGTCCAAAGTATTGGCTTTTGAAGCAGTATGACCATCCCAAACAACCTTTTCTCGTTCCTTCCTCTTCTCCCGTTCTTCTTCTTCCTCCCTCTTCCGTCTTTCTTCGTCCGTCTCAGAACCAAAGATGTCGACACGAGTTCTGGCGAGGTTCTTGAGTGAGGAAACAACATTGGCACCGCGTTGGAGTTCAGAAGCTTGTGCTTTGCGAGCTTCAAGCACATCGCGCTGTTCTTTCCATTTGGAATCGAGAAGTTCAATCCGCATATGTTCTTGGAGTTCGTCTACTGGAATTTGTTGACCACAAATGGAACAAGTGGTCATCGTTGGTTTAGCGTTCTTTGCGCCAACTAGATATAACAAATCAGCCCGAAAACGGAAGGAAAACTAATGATGGGACGAACTCTTTGGTACATAGTCTGTACGAATCTTCATAGGACCAACTGTGGGCTGCAAGGCGTGCGCTCTCGCCAACTCTTTCTGTCTCTCTGCCTCCTCTTCTCTTCTCCTCTCCTCGTTCATCTCGTCATCACTCTCTTCCATAGTCGCATCCTCCTCTACTTCATCAACCGCAGTTACTTTACCTACACTTTGAACGGCAGCAGCGGCAAGAGCTTCAGCTTCAGCTTGGCGCGCCCGGTGAGCTTCAATGTCTTCCACAGTGTTTTCCATGATCATAGCTGCCATGCGTTTCTGAGCTAGTGTCATGCTTTCTACTTCTTGCACGCTCATAGGAGGAGGAAGCTCGGAAGTTGCATCAGCAGCTGTGAATTCAATGGTCTGGACTATGGCGTAGTCGTGCCAGTCAATCTCGGCGAATGCGACTAGGGTCAAAAAGTAAATTAGGACGCTTGAGGAGGGAAACGAAGGATTACTTGCTTCGTTCAGCTTCCTGGTCGTCTTTCCTCTTCTGATCTTTTTCCCGCTTATTCCTCTGCCATTTGGCATGACGCCTGGCCTGCTCCAACATTTTCCACCTCGACCCTTCTTGTGCCTTCTCCTTCAAATGCTCCAGCATGTCCTTGTTGGGGTAAAGAACTTTACCATACTGTTCAACTAGACGATTGAAGTATCCAAAGAGCGAGTGGGTTGGTCGAAGGAAGTCAAACTGGTAATTGCGCCCTTCCCTTGCAGAAAGAGTGGCAAGGAACATACGACCCCGAATAGCAGTAAATAGTGCTGTGAGCTTCATGATGTCCCTGTTGGCGTATAACTAAGTCAAGCCTATGCTCGAGTGCTATGATAGCAGCTAGGTATGACGTACAAGTCGAAAGTGCTGAGATTTGGTATATCTAGGGTAAACTCTGGAACTGGAGGTTCGATACCAATATCCACAGCGTCTGTTTCAGCTCCTCCTGCAGTACCAGTACCAGGTGTGATGGAACCTGTACCGCCGGGTGTCGGGATCGCATCATCATCCAGGATTTCTCCTCGCATGAGCCTGTCAAGCCTGTCCTGGTAATACGCATAATACGGGTCTACGGGATTCAAGAATGAGAATTTAGGATCTGAGCGCTGATTCTCTCTGATTTTGTCCTCAAAGAGAGGTGGGTTCTGTGAGTTGGCAACGAAATTTGCTGTTTTTTGGATGACAGCTATAGCAATACAAGTCAGGGTTACATTTGGTGTTTTGTTGGAGATCAGACGAGCCTTTAATTTCTGGTGGAGGAAGAATCATGCCGCTGGCGAAGCGGGCGAAACTGTTTATGGTCTGAAGGTCAGGTTTCTGGGGAGCAGGATATGAGCCATTTTGAATGGTCGCCACCTGAGCCATTTTTTCTATCGCGGTCAGTGAACAAGTTTCACTTTCTCACGGATCATCTTTCCTCTATGTTTAGGCCTTCGAGTGTCAATCTCAGTGGCTTGCTATGGTACTATTTCTCCCTCGCTTGACTATCTTCCTGACCATATCGTACTCAGGAAAACACCGTGGAGGCTCTCGGCGACCCGCAAGGCCAATGCTCGGTCGCGGCTCAAAAAGGTAGACGATGTCATCGAGGCCGTCAGAGCCAGTGGTGTCCGGTGTCATGCCCTCGTGCGCTTTTTTTTTCCAAGGCTAGTTTTTCGTTGACATACGTTAGGATCGTGCATTGGAACTACCGAAAGAGCATGAGATGCCGGCCAAGGACAAGTATACAATATTCAGTCCACACACAAGGGGATACCGAAAAGGCATCCACAAGGTGCCAAAATGGACAAGAGTATGCGACTCGTCTGGCTTTCGAACACAAAGACTCATCCATTTTTTTCCGACCAGCTCACACTCAGGACAAATCCAAAAGGCTTCTGATCTTTTGGTGTATTTTAATGAACTAAAAGAACACAATCTGGATTCGTCCCTCCTTGATTGCCTTCAACACCTGAGGTGCACCCAAGACCATTTTGAAAATCTCATCACGGGTCTCTGGAAGGCTAAGTAGGTTGCGCTTCTTTGCATCGACGTAGGAGACATCGAAGATGATATGAGTGAGCTGGGAAATGGACAGGGCATCTAAGAGGCCAGGCACATCATGAACAACTCTTGGCTTGAGGATGCAACAAAAACACACCCGTTTCGCAGAGCAACTTGCCTATGCGACCAGGCGTACCTACAGCGGCACCAACTTGGGTTCTTGTGAGATAAGAGACATGCTCAGAAAGTTTAAAGTGCTTGGAAAATAGCTTGGCGACATCTCCACCTTTTTCACCGCGAAGTTTCTTGTCCTTCAAGACTCGTGTGACATCGGCGACTCTCAGAGCGGCACCTGCAACAAAAAGCAGAGTCGGTGCTCCATTCGACTTGGAGGTTTGACCCAGCCGCTTGTGAAGCGTAGGCAGAACTAAGAAAGACAGTCTGAGCTACAAGGTAAATCTAGTGTACTGAGCGCACTTTGAATGATGAAGGAGACAAGTTGATCAAGAGTCCTGATCCCAGTCCAGGAGGTGGTGTCCGCAATAACGGAGTCTGACTAGCCTAGTTGGTAGATGGTAAGATAGTAACGGGAAAAAAGTCATACCGGAGATCTCGAGATCACTGAGCTCTATGGCCGTATGATTGGGAAAGGTTTTGGCTTGTATCTCCGCGAGATAGCCGGCAAGTTGTACGGGGCTCTGATCAGCGACAGAGTCCAAGACTGGCCTTACGACCTTTGCAAGCTTTCTTTTTTTCTTATAGATGGTAAACGAGAAAAAAATAAAGAATAGAGAATGCACCTTGGACTGCTGTTCTTTCTCTCTGCGCTTCCGTTTTTTCAACGCCACTGTGGGCAGCACAGACTGCTCGAGCTCAATAGCATTGTCGTCGCCGATGTCTGGGACAAAGTTGTCGTCGAGGTCCGGGACAAAGTCGTCGTCGAGGTCGTCTGGCATGAAGGAAAAAAGAGCACGTGAGCAGGCTGAAAAGCCTCGTCTGGATTTTAGGCAGTGCCACAACGTGCCCTCAAATGCTCTAGTCTGCCCTCCCACAACCATGCGCTACACTTCCCGACCCCCCGACGTCCCCGACGATGCTCGCCAACGCCCTTCATCTGTTTCTCATCCTCACCAACCCTATGATGCCTTTCTCGTCCTCGATGTCGAGGCTACCTGCTTCCGGGGCACAGGTTTTGACTATCCAAATGAAATCATCGTGCGCATTGCTCCCTTCATAAAGCACCCATAATCATGGTCTGACCACAAATAGGAATTTCCCATCTGCCTAATGAAATGGCACGACTCAGATTGTACCATGAAAACGAACAACCTCCAGGTCGTCGACGAATTCAGAAGCTTTGTCCGGCCCTCCTGGCGACCTATCCTTTCAAATTTTTGTACAGAGCTTACGGGAATAACACAGGTCTGTCTTGTCTACACTGCCTCCTTTGAAACTTGACTTTACTGACTCGCTCGAAGGAGCAAGTTGATGCCGCACCTCCATTTCCTCAAGTCCTCAAGTCCGTTCACGCGTTCTTGGTGAAGAATGGCCTCATCGACAACCTTACTGGCAAACGCCTCGCCCGCTTTTGCTGGTGTAGCGACGGGCCCTTTGACGTCCGGGATTTCGTCGTAAAGCAGTGTTTCATCTCAAAGGTGCGCATCAATCCCTGCTGCAATATCTGCATGCATGGACTATGACTGCCTAGATTCCCATGCCCGAATGGCTCAGAGGCGACATCCTTGACGTCCGCATGTCCGTCATGCAGTTGCTCAACACTCATTCTGCTGCTGCCCCAAGTGGTTCTGCGAAGGTAAGTCGTGTCAATCACATTGCTCAATCATTCGCTAACCCTTTCAATTACTCTCCTCTAATCATTACCTGTCCACTCATTGCGACATACTTGTTTTTGATGGCGTAAAATTTCCATGCCATTCTCATACCGACTACCGCGCACTTCTTACCCTGGCTCATTCTCATTCATATGTGTCATAACACTGTCATCAATGTTGATTCAGGCCTTTATCCCACAAGCTCGCAGATCACTTAATATCCCTGCTCAACTCAAAGCTCTCGGTCTGCCGACGTTTCAGGGTCGGCAACACAGTGGCATCGACGTGGGTAATTTTTTTCATTCTTTTTTCCCACATACCATTAAATGCTATTTATATTTTTGATCGTCGTTTTATTTATCTAATGTTGTTCTTTAAACAGGATACTCGGAACATAGCCAAAATTGTAACGGAGCTGAGTAAACGAGGTGCAGTACTGAAACCAAATACGCAAATTAAACCCGGCCGTAAATGGGTTTGGATGGGTAAAGGCGGTCAAGTCCTGGAACAGTTTTGTGCAACCTTCGACGAAAACGGAAACCTCGCAACTTTACCCTCGTCTTCTCCTAATCATGACTGGGGTTACTCTACAACTTCGCAGAAATCGGGGTCGACAATGTCAAGCGCTGGATCTGACTCTGAATCCTCAAGGTCTAGTTTTGAATCTGGTTCTGCCTCGGGTTCGCCCTCGTCGTATGCTAGTGTTGTTACTGGTAGATTGGGACGAGTGTATGGGTTTGGGACAGCGATAAGACCGGATTCACCGGCTTTCTGGTCACCTCCGCCTAGACTTGATTCCACCATGAGCATTATGTCCTTCTCAAGCTCTCCAGAAAGTGAATTACAGTTCGGAGTGAGAAACGCCAAACCAAGGAGACTTCGTTGGGGTCATAAACGATTTGCGACTGCGGGCCCTATCACTGTGAGCATAGGTGCCGGACCAGGCGTAGGGATCGACACTGGTGTCGTGACTGCGACGGTAACTGCAGCTTGTGTCTCCTAATGACCATCGATCCATACACTTGGACGACCTCTGTTCCGCGTCTTTTTCGTCTCGGTCTCTCTGTCTCCGACCATTTCTTTCTCTGTTCCCACTGCCTATTCTCTCTTCCTCCGTTCTGCCTATATCTATTCTTCCCCACACAAAGCCTGTTCTTGATTTGTATCACCTATCCCCCTTTTTTCTTTTGTACGATATAATCCTTCTCCTTTCTCCCTATTGAATTTCCCATACTGTTACTGGAGCCTCTTATCTTATCGAGACTTCATCCTCCACCCAACTCTGTCTATGTCCTGGGGCCACTCTTTTCGGCCCTTTTGATTTTCCTCCTCATTTCCGCGACTGCTTTCATCCATTTTGGCCGACTTTTCGGTGACTGTCACCTGTACACCGTGAAGTTTGATAATTTCTTCAAGCCTCCCTCTTATCGCCGTTCATCGCCCACACGGACTACATAATCTGTAATGTCCTTTGTTCCTAGCGTAGGTAGTCTATAAATATATCATAAGTAGTCCGTTTGGTCCTCATTAGGTTTTTTTAGTCGTTAATAGTAGATGTCTGGCATTTTTTTTTATGTGTGGATGGTTTGTTTTGTTGGAGTTGACCTCTTGTGTTGACACGACCTGGATTGTTGGTGCAAGGCAAGTTGAATCTTCTTGTCTTCTTTTTGAGAGAAAAGTCTGCTACATGATTGTAGTTATCGTCTCAGCCTTGGCTTTAATTTGGATCTCTTCTTCAGACTAGGGAAAGTATCTGCCTTTGGCCTTTTCCACATCGTGGAGGAGTATCATGAGCCCAGGAGGGTTAACACTGTAAAACGCATCGCACAAACATCGTCTACAAAGATCAAAGAGAACAAGATAAGGAAGGAGATCCAAGTTAGGAAAGAATCAGTTAGCATCAGTTGCTGTTATCAGATCGGCAGATCGGCAGATCGGTTCTCCGAAAATTGAAGAATTGAAAATCGCATCATTATAATTATTATGAATTACATGTGTATACATCAAAGACGGTTGACGGTTCAAAAATGGGTTGGGATGCCGAAATAGAGAAGAGTAATTTTTGCTGGAGTTGATATGGGGGTGGAGGTTGAAGTCTAGGAAGGAACAGTGCATTGCAGAAACGGTCTGACCGAGAGGTACGACTTTTCGTGATGGAATGGAATAAGTGCGCGCACCAGAGAGGGAGAGAATGTGTATGTGAAGAATCTTAAAAGTCGGAGAACACTCTTAAAACTTATCGCCGATCAGGAATCTCTGCTGGACCAGGGTTCTCGAGCTCTAGAGCTGTGGTCAAGATTTACTTGATAAGGGTTTCAGAAAATGAATGCTAACAAAGCGAGGACTTTATTTGATCTTTGAAGGTTCAAGTACATCAATCATTACAACTGACTCATTAGACTCCTACATGCAAGATGAGATCACCTGCTAGAACCTTCAGGCCGTTCTTCAAAGAATTCATCGTGAGCCCTGCTGGACTCTTGTTGAGGGCATTTGAGCACTGTCATCTTCGCCACACGTGTCTACCCGCTATCACTTTGTGCTATGACAATCAAAGTGTCCGTGGACCACTGATGCCGCAACATTGAGGACACTTGGAAGTATATATATATAACATATAGTTATGGATCTAGTTGTTAACATGATTGATTACGAGAATTCCGGTTGTCTAAAAAATTTTCCGAGGGGCTGGGATCTTGTAATAGATTAAGCGGCTATCAATATAAACAGTTCCGAGAGAATTTGTGGGCAATGTGCCCGTGGTCGTGTGGTGGCGGTGCTGGACAAAAAAAGATTGGTCACTGGAAACAGAACACAAAATTTTCAGCTCGACCACAAATCACTGTCACAATAACAAAGCAGCAGAACTTACGAAATCCCATAATGTTCCAAATGCGGGGATCCCAGTGTCCTTGCAACCCTGCATAATCTCAGTGTTTCCGGTATAATTTGAGGTAATGAACACCACTAAGGATCATTCAAGATTGATCCGGAACTTCTTGCCAAAAAGACTTACCTTCAGCATTCCAAGAGACATATATTTCCTTCAATAACTTCATAGTATCAGGCCTTCCACCCCGTTTTTTAGTGTCCCAAAGACAGACGCGGTCTGGGTCCATGTTTTTCTGAATGAGCCCGGAAATAGTAGGACCAAAGGTTTTCTCTTGGTCGGAACCTGACAGAAGGAGTTCCTTTCAACATATTGAAAAACCCTTGCGTGATACTCGCATACCTATCCAAATTAAATACCTATACATTGTCAATTTTGATATTCTCCGTCTGGTTAAGCTTACTGACCAATCAGGTGATTGTATGCAAGTGGATAAGGCGGCACCGATACCAGTCCCGGTACAGATACGGATACCGCGTTTGTACAGCTTGGACGAATTAGAGACGCCGGCGAGCTAGGGAGAAAAAGGTAAGACTAAGCATGAATCTTGTATCGGGAAGACGAAGCAAAGAGGGTTCGTGTACCTCCAATACCGGAGGTATGTCCTTTCCAAATGGCATCAAAATGACCAGAAAATAGGTTTACCTTCAGTTCCCGTGTCCAAAGCGCTTTAGGGGGATCTTTGACCAAGCTCTTCGTAAAGTCACCTATTGTAGGACAAATGCTGAGGACACGGGACAGCTAATTGAACGGGGCTAAATACCTTGAACACCAGCAACCATGTAATGACAATCTGCTTGAGTTCCTTCACTGATAATGCCAAAGAGATGGTACTCCCATATGGGCGAGCGACTGACACGCCCTAGGAGACCTTGCTGCATTCCACGCTCAAATTTGATGATGGCAGCTTTTGACGAAGGCTTTCAAAGAGTATGTTTTGATCAGCCAATCGGCTATACTGCTTCAGAGATGGAAATAGCACGTACCAACTCGATTTCGACGGGAACTCTGCGAATAAAGAACCATGGCAGAGCGATGCTGCATATACTGGTCTCAGTGATATCTATATTTTGTAAAGGAGTGAAAACTTACACGACTGTCATGCCTATGGTAAACCAGAAATCCTGTTGTCTGGCAATGTGGGTTCCACTCAGATTCCATGTCTGAGTTTCAGGGACGTAAAGGTCTCCGAGAATGACAAATGCCCCTATAGCATGATCGTCAACTAATATTGGAAAAGAACCGCCGAGGGGGAAGTGGCGTACAAGTAAAGAATAAAGCGATCCAGCCAATGAAACGGTGATGACGCTCAAAGACACTTGAAGGGTGGGATATCGATATCAGATTGCTCTCGATAGTTGATTAAGAAATCTTACTTATGATGTGTGTTTCTGACCCAAGGAATCGCAGCTATGGAACTGAGGATGACTGCAACGAGTGTCACCAAACCCAAGGTTAGAACGGCGGGGTGTGTGATATTGATCTTCTTAAAGTTATTGACAACCTTGAACATCAGCCAAGCAATGCCTGAAAGTGCACAGCCGCTGTGAATACCCCCCAGATGTTGAAGTGCAGATGTAATTCCCAGACGGAACCAGAGAGGTGGCCACTATTTAGTAGAAGCATTTTTTGTCAATCTTCATCGATTGGGTAAACGGGGGACAACATGCCTTTGCGAAGAGTGTGTTGAAGAATAAATATAAAAGGCGTCCAAATACTTCATTCCTCATTAAGATGGAGAAGTTGAAGTTTGCAATGGCAATGCTACCAGCATAATTGGCAGCATACGGAAAATGACCAGATGCTGCAAGACCGAGACCGATCATATTGAAGCACAAGGTAAAAACAAAGAACTTCCTGTAAACCTCGTCAAAAATCAGTCGGTTTAATACGAGGCATTCCTGTACCTATAGGTGTTGAACCATAGGTGCCAAACTATCCATCTTGACACCTTTTTCTTTGCTGGCTTGGGTGCAGATACGGGCTTTGGCGGGCTCTCTGACTCGAGTTTAATCTCGTACTTTTCTCCAGAGGGATATACAGAGCCCGGTTTACTGTCCGAAGCCAAAGTCTGCGAAGAAGGGGTGTTTGGCAGCGAAGATTTTTCGCTGACCGCCTGCAGTGACCAGGGTTCATGATGTCCCGATTCTACGTCTAGTGTCTGGGGCAAATTAAGATGGCGAACCTCAGTGGACATGATGATGGAAGAGCACAGTCGACAATGAAAAGGGATAGGAAATGAGCAACTCAGGTGAGCTCACAAACTATCCTCCAACCTGCAGTGCATTAAATACGAAAAGTAAATTTGTTCAATTCGGTAACAGTGTATAAGCGATAGATACTGTGCCTTTGATCCATAGATGAGCTTAATGAAAGGCGTAATTGCCATCAATGGGTAGGCATAAAGCCGACGTGCATCGAAATGATGCGTCGGGAGCTACCAAAAGGAGAATTGGTCATTATGGATAGGCTCTATGGCTGTAGAGCGCCGGAGTGGATCACAGCAGCTTGATTTACGTCACAAGATATGCGGTGCTCTGATAAGCTCCTCTTGCACCGTCAACTAGGGAGCAAGTTGGGCATCGGCGAAGATTTGTGCACAACAGTTCCAGAGGTTCATGACAATCCACAGAGTTCCGCGACAAGACGCGCGGAGAAAGACAACATGTTTCATGTCATAACAGAGAGTTATGCGCCCAGGTACACTCCGACGACAATGATAGTACTCAATAGTAGTGCACAGCTGCCAATTCGGATGCCAACGGTTATGTTTAAGACATCCATAGGCAGTGGATCGTACACAATGCGTGTGGTTGTCCAATTCCTACAGTCTGGCGGCAAAAGATAGGATCACATCATGTTTCGGAGGACGACAGAATGAGGGCGGTGTTATGAGTCCCAGCGTTATGGGCGTCGAGAAAGAATTTATGCCGTGACCAGAAAGCGCAGACGAATTGGGTACCTGAAGCTGAAAACCTCTTGTTCCTCTGAAAGTCAATGGCAAGTCGAGATGGAAACAAAGTGGATGGAGGAGGACTACCATGTATTGTCAGGGGTGACAATCTAAATATAGAACCATGAAGCATCAATGATAAAAAGGAGCAATTTACAATGCAAGTTCCATTTACCTAGTGGATACACACGATCAAAACATTCTAATAGATTGTACACGACCAACAACAGAGAGACCTGGGCAACATGTCTAGAAAACATATATGGATATATCTGTTTACTCCGCTTCTGCAAAATCCCGAAGTTCGAGTAAATGCCGAGACACCTCTTCTTTGAATATTACAATATCATGGGTATTCTTGACAATGGAACGAATGGTTTCATCTTTCAGTCTTGAAACCTTGTCAACCTGCTCACGATAGCTGTTCGGCATCTATGTCAAGTCGTACGATCGAACAAATATGAGTAGCCCACCTGAATTCCAAATTTTGAAGTCGTGACTTGACACCTGTCCCGTTTGCAATCGCTGCGGCTTTAGCTTGGGCGATATTATGTTCGAGGTTATCAATGTCCTGTGTAGCAATTACCGCGTCTCGTTGGGCAGCCTGGACCAGGGTTAGTAATCTAAATACGGAACATTGAGAAGACAGCGTGCATCACGTATATCATCAGCCTGGTAGCTGACGCTATTGGCTCGCTTTTCTAACTCCAAGATCTCCTCTTCCAAGTTCTCACATTCTTGGATAATTTTATCCAGCTCGGCCTCGACTTTGATCTTTTCATTCTCCGAATCTGCTCGCTCCGCTCGTTTGGCATCGGCGATCGAACTGAGTATTGGTCTGACCGTTCTCCGGAGGTCTGCTCCTTGTAGTAGATCTTGAGGTGTTGGAGCCGCAGGATTCAGTTCCAGGGCTAGATTTGCATGATCCAGGGGGGGTAGGGGTGTTGGATAGAGCTCGAGTGAAACCAATAAATGAATGTACTTCTCTAGGGCATCTTCAGCTGAGCTTGTTTTATTCGATACACCAACTTCCAGGTTCATGACGTGACGATGTGTATCAGCCATGCGCTGTCGTAGCTCATCGAGATTCTTCGATAACTGTTCATGGTCGTTGTTCATCTTGGCCACCTCTTCAGGGGTCAGATTTTGCTCCCGCACGACATTTGTCAGATGTGCAAGAGTGTTTGTCAGTGCCTCAAGTTTCGACTCTATTGGATCGGTCCAATCAGAAAGTTCATCTCAATGTCAAACTATCGACTTACTCAGTGTAACCTTTTCCGCTTTTTCATATGCAATCACCTCCTTGACTTTCTCTCTTCGTGACTCATATCGCTTCAAAATACCAAGGTATTTTTCACGATCACGAACGAGGGTGCTATTTTCCCTTTCCAATATCACTCGTGGAGGCTGCAGCAACTGGTCAAGATATCGAACTCTGTCGTTGAAGAAAGCGAGCCACTTCTGATGATTTGAGCTTTTTCAGCTCTACTTTGGCTGCTTTCAGATTTTCCCGTTGTTCCTGTAAATCATTTTCCACTTTCTCATTTTTCTTATCTAATGTCATGGTCGATATAGATCTAGGCGAGAAAAGATTTGAGCTTACTGTAGCGAAAATCGAGGTCCTCGTTAGCTTCCACAAATTCATCCAGCTCATTCAGCCACATTTCGTATGCATGTTCATAATACTGGAATGCAAGTGCTTGATGGTCCATCAGGTCCTCAAACTCCTCAGGAATCCGCGAAGTATCTTGCAGAGTAGGATCTCCACTAGAGAAATATTCATCCCGGAGCTAATGGAGTGTCAGTCCACGGACATTGACAGTTTCATTGGGTTTACCTTGCACATCTCCACCAACCAGTGCAGTACACCCAGTAATGGAGGCCACGAATGCATGCTTGCCGGTGCAGCCAGCCATCTGTTGTCCAACGAATAGGAATAAGGATAACGGAGGGCTTTCAACGCGGGCGCAAAATCGTCTTCAAACCTGCCGCTCGAAAATGGATAAGCAGGATCAAGATTCAGGACAAGAAACTCGAATATAGTACGATATTCCTTTCCCTGGATGTTGTTGAGAGTACTGGGTGCGATCTCGAGGCCTGCGCTCTGGAGAAAGATGAAGATGTCGTGCCTCATTTTGGCCTGATATTGTCTATCGCGGAGTGGACGAGTATCTTTGAATAGTTGATTGCCCTGTTGTTGGTTTTGGCCTCCACCAGACCATATTGAAGGGCGTCGTGCGCTACAAGAGGAATCTCTTCAAGTCACCAGTCATTGACCACAAGAATGGAACGTACTTATGCAGTGGCGTTCGCCCGTGTGTTGTCTTTGACACACTTGCAAGCAGTGGATTATTCTGCGAGCGCATCATCGAGGACTTGAAGGCAGAGCCAGGTACATTGAGTGAAAGTGAAGAGTTGGGAGCACGCATGGCAGATCCGGCGAGAGACATGCGGGGGTTAGCTGGGGGTTTCTTAGTAGTAGAAGGGACTGGAATATTCGACCGATTGTGAGTGTCGCCTACGGTCTGCATCACAGAACGCCGCCTTGGATCCATCGTTGCAACGTTTAATGCGGCCAGAGTCAACACAAAAATAGTCAACAAATGTGTGCTCCCGTGACTAGCTAATATAGTCACGTGTGTGATAACCCCGGCATTGCATCAAGATCTCGCTAGTTAAACATGTTAGTATCCCCTGTCACTCGCAGTCTTTTTGGTGGTGCTATCACCGTTGAGGCACCCAAGGATCTTATAGACGTATCGTGAGATGACTTCTCCTGCTCCTTTGCATTGAAGTAATGGTCATTAGCACGTTTCGCCCATTGCCTGATAACCAAGAGGTTTTCATTTCCCAATCTAATGATATCAGCATCGTAGTTGAAGTGCTGCAAACCGTCCCAGAATCTGAAGACCAGAAAGCAATAGAGCGAGTGTCTCGAAAAATAAATCAATCTATCCTTACTCATCTTCCTTTACAGATTTCACTTTGATGCTTTGGCACACGACAACGATGCTGAGAAAGCTGAAATAGAACAGATTGGTGGAATAATCAATGCCCGAGGAGATGCTACACCACATGCGATCGTCCTTCAGGGTACCCAGTTGATAAAGAAATCCAACCCACAAACACCAGATACTGTGAAAATTCTAATGGCGTTGTATCGTGTACAAGCAAAGAACGCTGATCTACTCGCGACTTTTAACATTCCTCTCGTAGCAGCAAGCGGAGTGATGTCTGAGGCAGATTCTCTGCAGGCAACCCACTACTTCCACGAATTTGCTCGGTCACTAACGATTGTCGACTTTGGCCTTTTCGCTTAATTTTTCATACATCGTACATTTACACAGAAAGCCATACAGAATACTGACAGTACAAACGATACAACAAAATTCTAATTTACGTGTCGTCCAACTCCTCTTCGGCCTCGGGTTCTTCCACGATGCGCTCTCTCACCGGTGATGCCGCCGCCGCTGCCGCCGCCTTCGCTTCTTTTTTCCGCTTAGCAGATTCTTTTAGTTTATCCCATCGTTCGCGATACTTCCTAATCATCGCTTGCTGTATGTCAAATCAGTGAAATTCGTGGGAGCATCTGCATGATGTACGCACATTTTTCTCATTTTCAACTCGAGCTTGTCGGACATCGTTCTCCAACTCTTTTATTCTCTGTAGATACTGGTTCTCCCGACTAGATGGGAGGGTAGATGGTGTTGATATTGGTGGTGTAACATTGAGGTTGAGGTTAGCCAGGTCAGGGCCTATCCGCTGTTGCATCGAACTACCCATTACTCTTTGCGCCTAGAGATCGTAGGAGCAAAACAAAGCGAATAAGGATGGTGGAAGCTAACCTCTCTCCTTGCTTGGTATATACTATCCCTCAATTGTCGATCTTGTTTTTCGTGTAAATGAAGCACTTTTTCTGCCATTTCGAGCCGTTTCTGCAGATTAGCCGCCTCAAGCTTCAGAGTTGTATTCTCCTTTCGCAACGCCCCTACTTCTGAGCCCGACGGAATAACAAGGAAAGACTCAGAGAGATCATCACCTTTGGATAGATGAGAATGATGGAACGGGGAAAGACAGAGACAGAGACAGGCGCACCGACGTCAAATAACGACTCGTCAAAATCGTCTTCCGAGGATGCATCGACCTGTGAATTTTTGTGTGAATGCCTCATCCCTGGAATATTCTCCTTTGTCATTCCAATCTTCCGTCCAAGTCTCGTCAAGATAGGTTCACCCACTTCCGCATCACCATTGGAGCTTGAGCTCTTCAAAGACATGGAAGATGGTGGCGTTCTTGAGTGCGCCGAACCATTTGGTAATGAAGTTGGAGCGTTGGAAGCGTTGGGGCTGCTCAGGGGTGCGGTTGCGAAAGCTACCGGTGAGGAAAGGGTATCTAGCATTCCTTGCATTATGTTCCAAAACTGATTGAATGGATCACCAGGCTCTGACTAACATCATCCATGCGAAAAACAATGAAAGATCAGGGAATCATTTTCACTTACCTGCTGACCACCTAGGAGCATAAAAGACTCGTCTACTGTGTCTGTCATTCTTTGTAAAGGTTGAGGTGATTCCATACGACCAGGTACTTGAGGTGAAGACGTCATGGCCTTGTGGGGAGTTGGAGTGTTTTTGGGTTGTATCTTGGATGCTGTCGTGGGTTGTGGTAATGAAGGATCTTTACCCTCTTCCCGAAGTTTGTCAATACGTCGATTGAGTTCTCGACTTTCCTTCAATTGCTCGTTGTATAGCATGCGCAAGGTGCGTTTTGCCTGCAAAAATAGAGTGGTTGATCATTGTTGCATGCGTAGAGTAGGAAAAGAGTTAACCGATTCATCATGACTTCGTTCGATAGCGGCTGCGAAGGCTTCAGCAGCCTTGACGTGTTCCTCCATGGCAAGAACTATAAGACCATTGCTTGTGTGTTCTTCCGCATTAGCAGCGTGGTTGTGTGCCTAGGATCCCTTTCACTGTGAATTCTGAAAGATTATTCATGCAAATTTATCGCTCACAGCACTTATCGGGTTCTCGGTTGGTAAGGACGGCATGGTAGCATAGAAAGTAGCAGTGATTCCGAAGCGAAGCGAAAGCAAACAATGTGAGAAGTTTTACATTACAAGAAGCTCAATATGGAAGTAACTACTGGCGATCGTTACGCAGTGGTGCAACACCACTTCTGTAGACTTCAATGCTTGGTTGGAATGAGTAGAATGAATGTTTGCTATGATAACCGATGAGTAGACAAATTTTGAATATTTACATCCCAGAGTGTGTGCCTGGCAATGGCCTCGGGAATGGCCGATGCTGATATGATAGAGAGCTGGTTCAGCTCAACAAAAAGCAAGCCGAGGGAAAGATTGTTTATGAGTGATTCCTTGGTCATGGCGAGGATTTTATAGAAACATATGCCCTGAAAAGTATTATTTCCGGCCAAAAGAGACCGACAGGGCAGTGCAGTGACATGTGACTGATTCTGATTTACCGGTGTTTTTCAGAGCTTTTCCACAAATCACTTTTGTTTCCTTCCTGCTGCTTGGACAAACCAATTTGCATCTCTGTGCAAATTACAAACACAAGGTGATCTGCAATGTCTGTCCCTCCTCGTCCCATGTAGGCAATGTCACTCTAGCATCCTGAGTAACTTCTCATCTTTTGCGCTCACAGAGACAAAAGAATACGAGCGACAGGTTAGTCTGCCCCGATGTCCTTCTCTTGATGTTGAAAGTTCATATTTGCGCCATTTAAATCACATCTGAACCCAGTCGTCGCTGCAGATGGCCTGTCAAAGCGTGATGTATTCAGGCTTCCTGACCCCTTCGCCGTCCTCACTGTTGATGCCGAGCAAACCCATACGACAAGTGTCATCAAAAGGACTCTGAATCCATATTGGAATGAATCGTTCGACATGTGGGCCTGACTATATTGATATTCTGCAATTCACCCAAAGTTCTCCTAATCTAGAACCGTAAAGGAATCATCCGTCATCGCCGTCCAGATTTTCGACCAACGCAAGTTCAAGAGGAGGGATCAGGGTTTCCTGGGTGTTGTGAACATCAGAGTCAGCGATGTGTTGGATCTGGAACTTGATAGCCATCGTGCGTAATGTCTATGCTTTTAGCTACTTATGGATGCACCAACGCAATGCTCCTATCCTGCCTCGCAGAATCGCTCACTCTAGACCTCAAAAAGTCCAATGACAATTTGGTTGTACATGGGAAATTAATCATTTATCTAACCACAAATGCCAATCATCCAATCAGCAACCAAGGACCAGCTACTGCATCAAGTAGCCTATCTGTGGCTGTTGCAGACCTTAGCCTGGATGGAGCTTCTCAGGCAACCAGTCCTTCAAATCTCACTCTACAACCTACCGTCAGTGGGAATCTTTCACGTACACCGAGTTCTCACGCCACCAGTGGTGATCCTGTCGCAATGCCTGTTCCAAATACGTCTCCCTCGGTAACTTCCCCAGTAGAGCTAGAACGGCAGTCATCTACCCAGTTATCCACCTCTGCAGCTGGTTCTGCTGCTCCTTCCCCACTCCCCTCTGCATCATCACAAATCGCTCCTTCCGCCAGTGCTTCGCCTCAGAATCCAAACATGCGCAACTTCAATCCAAATGTAGACCAGTACGGTGCACTACCTACCGGTTGGGAAAGGCGCATCGATCCACTCGGTCGTACGTATTACGTTGACCATAACACTCGTAGCACGACATGGAATCGACCCTCTGCTAATGCCGCTGTCAATACTAGTACTCAGGATAATGAGACCAATGCAGCTCGGGATCAACATTCACGGCGTATCCTTGCAGACGATTTGTTGGAAGCGTCCAATCCACCAAACCGTACCAGTAGCATTACCGACGCATCTGCGACACAGACAAACACTCCTGCCCAGATTTCAACTACTGGTGCTACAACTGCTGGCTCAGGTGCTCTCCCTCATGGTTGGGAAGAGCGATATACCCCAGAGGGACGCCCTTATTATGTCGACCACAACACACGGACAACGACGTGGGTTGATCCCCGACGACAAACTATCATACGAGTTGTAGGGCCTAATGGCCAGGGATCAGCACAATCGCAGACTATTTCTCAATTGGGACCATTGCCATCGGGTTGGGAAATGCGTCTTACGTCGACTGCACGAGTCTATTTCGTCGATCATAACACCAGAACCACAACTTGGGATGATCCTCGCTTACCGTCTACTCTTGATCAAGGTGTACCCCAATACAAGCGAGACTTTAGGAGGAAGCTTATCTACTTTCGAAGTCAGCCTTCGATGCGTGCTCAGCCCGGCAATTGTCAGATCAAAGTTAGGCGCAACCACATCTTTGAGGATAGTTACGCAGAAATCATGAGACAAGCACCTTATGATTTGAAGAAGAGACTGATGATTAAATTCGATGGCGAGGATGGTCTGGATTATGGAGGTCTCTCCAGGTGGGTTTCCATCTCTTGCCTTATTTTTGCGAAGCTAATCTCGCTTTCTAGGGAATTCTTTTTCCTCCTGTCTCATGAGATGTTCAACCCGTTCTATTGTCTCTTCGAATACTCTGCCCATGACAACTACACTCTTCAAATTAATCCTGCTTCTGGCGTGAATCCCGAACATCTCAATTACTTCAAATTCATCGGTCGATGCTTGGGTCTGGGCATATTCCATCGCCGTTTCCTTGACGCCTACTTCATTGTCAGCTTCTACAAGATAATACTGAAGAAAAAGGTGACGTTATCCGACCTAGAGAGTGTCGACGCGGAGTTACATCGTGGCTTGACATGGATGCTGTAAGTCTTCTTCGATGCTGCCAGGCATACCAAGTATTGACGTGCACCGTAACTAGGGAAAACGACATCACGGATATCATTGATGAGACATTTACGACCTCAGAAGATCGATTTGGTGAGATGGTAACTTTGGATCTCAAACCTGGAGGCGCCGACATCCAGGTGACTGAGGAGAATAAGAAAGACTATGTCGACTGTGTGGTTGAATACCGCATCTCCAAGCGCGTCAAGGAGCAATTCGATGCTTTCATGTCCGGATTCAGTGAACTTATTCCATTGGATCTGGTCAATGTATTTGATGAGAGAGAATTGGAGTTGCTCATCGGTGGTATGTCCGAGATTGACGTGTATGTATCTTTCCTTTTTACCATTCGTGATCAAGGCTGATACATAGGGTCTCCAGCGACGACTGGACTAAATATACTGATTATCGTGGTTATGAACAAACCGACGACGTCATTCAATGGTTTTGGAAATGCGTCCGTTCGTGGCCACCTGAACGCAAGTCCCGCCTGCTCCAATTTGCCACTGGAACGTCGCGTATACCCGTCAATGGTTTCAAGGATTTACAAGGCTCGGATGGTCCTCGACGGTTTACGATCGAAAAATCGGGCGACCCATCACAATTGCCGAAAAGTCATACGTGTTTCAATCGGATCGATCTCCCGCCTTATAAAGATTATGCAAGTCTGGAGCAGAAATTGACGTTGGCTGTAGAGTAAGTCGTGCACACGCACATACTCTCTCTGATATTAACTGTCTACTTTTTAGGGAAACTGTTGGCTTCGGCCAAGAGTGATTGTGTGTCGTAGTTTTTTTAAACCCATGGGAATAGTCTTAGTATTCTCCCTCTCCCTCCCTTCTTCCTTCCTTTCGGCGTTCCCTCTTTTCTCTATCTCCTGGTTTAATTTCTTGTGCCGGTGTTTCAATGATCTAATGTACTCTATATTTGACCCTTTTCTTTCCATCTGCATTTCGCCTCTGAATTTGATTTGAGAGGAGCTAGACAGGTCCCACTTAATATCTAGATAATACCTGTGTGTGTGATATTAAGCTGGAGTGTGGTATTAAGCTAGAGCGTGATTTTTGGATGTAAAGCAGATATTTCCTCAATGCTAAAGAGCTTCATGTACCACCAGCAGCGAGCCCAAGCATGAATCGACTGCCATACGTAATATACATGTAATGTAAAACAACGAATGTACAAGGAAGCATGATAGATGAATGACTCAAACGCTTTCAAAATTTAACTTTTCTTTTAATTCATCATGTATTATACATTTTATCACACAGGCCTCGCTGGCAGGCCATGGTGTTCGAAATATCACAATTAAACCATAGCTGCAAACTCAATATTATTACAAATTATACTCCAACTCAACTGAATCACACGTAGATGTAAAGCAGAAAAAAATTGTTCATTTATGACGATATTTTAATAGTCACAGAGTCAACTCATAACTAATCTACGGCGACTGGGCATGCTGTTGGCTTCAGCTGCATTACAAAAATGCACCCTACTGAGCTCCCGACCCACGTCAAGGGCGCATGATAAGTCACTGCGCCAAAGTGACCCAACCGGGAGAAAGAGTTGAAAACTCACAGAAGAGAACATTCCATTCATTCACTCTCCATCCCCTCTCCATCGATAAACCACTCTCTATCCACTCTCCATCGATAAGTCACTGCGCCGATGTGAACTAACCGGGAGAAAAAAATCGAGGACTCACCAAATAAAACATTCCATCCATCCACTCTCCATCCACTCTCGACTCCTCAAAACGCGTTGCGTTGACTCCTCGAAACGCATCGCATTGACTCCTCAAAACGCATCGCGCCGAGGG
>Ga0153986_1000117_pt1 | contig 24374 bp, 27 predicted proteins | sample TSGA070MetaG_FD_104724 | JGI IMG/M metagenome (GOLD analysis project Ga0153986, IMG submission 104724) | Attine ant fungus gardens microbial communities from Georgia, USA - TSGA070 MetaG | ecosystem: Host-associated > Fungi > Mycelium > Unclassified | place: USA: Georgia, Alexander Wildlife... | reverse complement strand
TTAGCAAGCTGAGTATCAATGCTTCGAAGCAAAGTGCATATCTTCGACCTTGGAGAAAAGTACACATTCTGAAAATGTATCAGTATGTGCAAGAACTTTGAAATGTTGAGAGCACTTTCCGCTCGAACGTCCTTCAGATATTCGCCTTAACCAAATTTTCTCTTCCAGACCTCAAAAGATGATTTAGCATCATTAATATGACATCATGACATTTGTAGCCGCTTACAAGAGCTCTCTTGGACTAGGTAGGAGACACCAACATGCTCTTTACTTTAATTGTTATTTCAGTGATTACAGTGCAATCAAAGGGGCTATGCTGTCACCCCCGGACCTGTGATAAGAGTGTTCCAGGTCCGCTGAGAATATGGAAGATTTCGGTGTCGGCATGCCCTCGCATGGTCGAGCTTCACAACCTGCTGGACTATGGCCAGCTTACGTCTTTCTTGCCTCGAGTGATTCAGATACTATGACAGGGCATGTTTTACACATCAATCGCGAGCTTTTACTACCGCAATTGCAAATGATCATCTACTCTGGAATCAGAATAGGTAGACAATGATTGAGAGGGTCATAAATGCGGTAGATAGTCAAAAAGAAGAGAGGAATACGTAACGATACAGAGAGACCATCAGGATACAAGGACTGCTTCCAACAGCGACGCAAGTGTCTAGGCAACGGTAGCACCAATCGACTCATAGAAACGAATATTTTTCTTCAGATCAGGACAAATTGCCAGCCTAAGTCTTTCTCCATCCTGTACGATACTTCGACCTTTACCCTCCAGCCACGTCCAGAAGGCAATTCTGTCACCATAAGGTCCTATCTTGAAGTTTCTAGCTAGCTGATCACGAAGGAGACACCATTTAAGTCGCCGAACAATAGGCAAAAGCTTCCTCGATATGCTGGTCGAAGACGATTCAATATCTGGAAATATGAGAGCCTCATAAAGGGATCTATACGCGCTCTCGGGAGATGGTTTCCATTTGCTCAGATGAACAGAGACCAAACGGCTAACATGCCGCTTGGCCAAAGTACGTCCTCGTTCATAGTGAAGGATCGACTATAAGCATGAGTAACTTGATTCAAGACCATACACCATAACTCACAACACGCGAGTAAAGATAAGCACCCAATCTCCAACGTCGTTCAATATTAAGTCCACGCATTACTCCTCGTTGAACGAGGTCTCCTATGGAGGGCCGAAAGCCGTGTCCCTCCGGACTCGTACCAAACAAAGAATGTGCGATGCGAGATGGGTAGACAACGCGTAGTCGCTGTATGTGAAGGACTGGATCTGTCGTGATAGCACTCAAGGAAGGGATTGCTTGAGCTAAAGCAGCCAAGTCCGGCAAATCGAGATATGAGCCTAAGCAAATGGTCCGATTAGCAATCTCAGGTATTGTAAGGGAAATTTACAAATGTAGAGAAGAATCTCAGAAGGTACATCATGGAGTATAAGAGGGTATGGTATCCGGTTCATAGATGGTGATGGTAGCAATGGAGAAAAAAGGATGAGGTGCGAAAGCTCAATAGAAGAAGAATAGAATAATAGAAGAATAACGATCACCATGTGACTTGCCCCGCATGGGTTAGATGGAACTATGGAAACACTCTGGAAAAAAAACTTTGATTGGCATGAATGCAGTTACAATGTACACGCAAAATCTTGACTTGAACATGGTGCTGAAAATTATGGTTTATCCTTTGTCAAGGAGGGAATTTGTAGAGTAAGAATGCGAAGAAAACGATATAAGACATGGAAAGCGGAAGAGCGAAGGGATAGCGCTACACAAAAACACATTAAAAAACACATTACCAAGGAAGAAAATCAAAAAATCCGGTTTCGCCGGAACCAGCTCGGATTTGATATCTGAGAAAATGTCCTGGCTGGAAATGTGGTGTCTTCATCGTCACCTTTCAGATGTAGCCTTTTCAACATTAACTCTAATTCCGCCTACTCCACTTTCAACGCTCGTACCCCTAGGACCCCTGTATCCAATCTCGAGCGAATTGTAGGCCGGAGCTGGGCTTCCACCGCTACTCTCATTTTCAGGGATTGGCTCACCGTCTTCGCCGCCGATAGCAGTGTTGAGGTTGCCAAGATGAAGGTTCAGGCCAAGGTGTATGTCTTCCATTTCCATACCATCACGTTCGACGTCGACTTCTGTTTCAGGAGGAATGGTACCCAGAGTTGTAAACATAACGTTGGTATTAATAGCACTAGTAGTTCCTCGGTTTCGATATCGACCGGTCACGTTCTTGCTTCGTGGGTTTGGTGGGGTGAATGGAGAGTCTTGCTGAGAAACAGACTTGGTTGTAAATGCTCCCATCCCTGTGCCGTCTGAATGAGTGACTGTCTCTGAACCACGTTCTCTGAGATCTAGGATCTGTTATGTGCTAAGAGGTTTGAAAGTGTTTGCTGAGTGAAATACATACCAGACGACAAGCTAGAACAGGACCCAACATGACACTGAGCGGAATGTTGATGGCAGAGATGACCTGACGAGGTCTTTGATAACACAGGTCAGTCTGAATACTGAGATACGATCGGAGAGTCTTACTGGAGGTAGAAAACTCCATTGATCTGTGATATAGGTTGAGAAATCATGTAGACTGATTGAGATAGTACTCTTACTAGGTTTGCAATTGAAATCAGGATGTAGTAAAAAACACCTTTGATTAATCTCAATTAATCAGGTAAGAAAGAATCGGGGAAGACTCCTACCCTCTCGTAAAAAAGTTTGAATCAACCGGCTGTTAGGTCCACCGTTGCGCCTTTTGATGGTGAAAGCCTTCCAGACGGTCATGAAAGTAATCACTGTGTCGAAAAGGAGCGGTGCAATCTATGCATCATTTATAAAAGTTCCAACAACGAATGAAATGTGATGCATACAAAAAATCCTAAAAACGATTCAGATTTCCAAACGAAGAGGAGACATTTTGACACATACCAAGTAGTTGTGCCGAATGAGGCTTCGACATGGGGAAACAGGGTCCCTTGTCCTGAAGAAAGAACTCAAAACTCAGTATTTGCGTAGTTGTCATTGAAGACTTACGAAGGGTGGACGAATGAAAGGAAGAACTATGTATAATCAATATGATATGGCTTCTCAAATGAGATACAGCCTTACGGAGCATCTGAGTCGTATCGACGTAAAGCTGATAGGCAACGACCCCAGCCAAAGCTGAAAGTAAAAACCAAAGGACGTAGAGGTTGCGACTGAAAAAGGCATAGGTGCGGATGAGAAGCACAGCTGAGACAGGTATTCAATATAACGATATGTATAAGAGGTTCAACACACATTCAGACCCCACTTGATTCCACATGGCAAGTGCCACTGGAATCTACGACAAATATGAGTATATGCGCCAGAAAAAGATCGAGGACGAACTTTGTAGATTTTCTCGCAGGTCGTCTTTGGGTGATCAGCAACGAAGCAGTACAGAATGTATGGGATTACTGTAATAACCCAATATCTGCCAACTTGTCAGGAAAAAACGCGTTGCAGAGAGACCGTACTGACTCACCTGCAAAAGAGGTAAGCCACTTTGACGGGAGTCCAGCGTGTCTTCCATATCTGCGCGCATTTGTGGTGAGAAAATTTTGATTTTCCAATACGACTCACGAAGCGATATTCCCTGGGCAGACTGATGAGCCAGTCCCAGAGGACTACAGCATCTACAAAGTTATTAGCACTAGAGGAACCAAAAGGCGAGACGCCTTACACATTGCTGGTAAGAAAAAATCGCTGGTAAGGTTAATGTGACCAGCAATTTTATTTACCAGCACTCACCACAAAAGTAGACTTGAGTAACATAGATAAAGTGGTCTGCAGTTGCACTTACAGCATCCATGGGGAAGCAAGAGAGAGGGAGAGGATGATAGGAAAACACAAGAAGAGGAGGGAAGGAAAGAGAAAGAGTTGTTATTAAGAAGCAAGTAACGTCAATTGGGTGGGTGATACAAACAGACGTTTCTCCTCCTCTGAAAGAAGCAGTCCTACTTCCTAATCAAGCAGGCAGTCGCGAAAAAAAGTCCTTTTCAACGTCAGATTCTTCTTTCCCCGCTAGTTCATCCACTCCCGGCTCTTCGCCGCATGTATCCGAGCCTCCAGCCTCACTCCTCTGCTAAGATCTATTGAACCAACGGTTATCTAGTGCTTTAAGCTCATTTGCGCGAGCAAGCATACTTACCTACAGTCTCCTCACTCGGCGGATTTCTTCTGATAGGCCCAGTGAGGTGATAGCGGCCTGGTTGGCTTATTCAGCCCAGTCTTTCCTGTGAGGATTGACTGGGAACCAATATTCCCCTAAGTGCAGACCTGAGATCTGCACGTTTTTGGGATGCCATCTCGGCATATTCCAGAGTTTCCAAATTAAATTTGGACGGCTAAATCATTGCTTATGTAATTGACCCTCCGCATTTGAGCATTGCGGTGAGATTTGCATATTGTCTTCAAGGGTTTTGAGAAACCTTCGAAATGGCATCCAACTTCCAAACACTGCGCTTTCGTCATCCTGAGTCTCAAGTCAAGTCTAAGCGAGAGCCGCGACATACAGGAATCCTCCAGGATCGACTTCGTAGGTGCGTAACCTCCAGACTCATCGAGGCGCATGTTTGAACTTGTTCCAGGGCACAGCGTCGACCATGGACTCCCAGCTTCTCCGTTTCCATTCGCATCATGCTTCTGGTACGTGCTCTCGGGGCGATGTATTCCAATATCGACGACTGCGATGAAGGTCATGTCATATTTCTCTGGAGGCTCGAGCTTCAACGAACTTTCGGCTGACTTCCTCTTAGTCTACAACTTTTGGGAGCCCCTTCATTTTTTTGATCATGGATACGGATTCCAGACCTGGGAGGTCGCTCCTCAGTATGGCATCAGAAGCTGGGCCTATATCCTCTTCCATCTCTTACCTGCAAAATTCGCCAGCATACTCTTGGGCCCCAACAAGGTATAATAAAATATCCCAAGATCCATCCATTTTGAGCTCATAGTACACAATTCTATTAGAGACCCGTATTTTTTGCTGTTCGCTGGTTCCTTGCGGGAATTTCTACCGTCGCCGAATGTACGTTCTACCGCACGGTAGTATCCAAAATCAACGAGAGAGTTGGCCGTTATCTTTTCTTCATGATGCTTCCGAGCGCTGGGATGTGGAATGCGTCTACATGTAAAATCCTACAATCCAGTTTCGGCATACTGCTAACAGGGCTCCTCAGCTTTCTTGCCTTCTTCGTTTGCAATGTACACGACGGCTTTTGCATTTTCTTATGCTCTAGAGCCAGCAACACTGAGTAATCGGAGACGTACTCTTGGAGCAACTTTGTTCTTCGCCCTTGGTGCCATCGTTGGGTGGCCATTTGCCCTGGCCATCTCTATACCTTTTGTGTTTGAAGAGCTCTTCTTGTACGGCAGTGATAGAGTGGCGCCACAAGCTAGGGGTTCGTGGCTGACACAACGATGGGCAAGATTTATTATATCTGCAGCAGCCGCAAGTTTGATTTTCGTATGTGTTTGACCACTACTATTTATTGAACTTACCTCTCACTTATTTGAAGGTGCCTGTAATTGGCATTGACTCTGTGGCTTATGGTAAACTGACAATTGTACCCTGGAATATTGTCAAGTACAATGTTTTTGGTGGGGCAGGACGAGGTCCCAATCTCTATGGGACATCCCCCTGGCACTTTTACATCAGCAACCTGCTTCTCAACTTCAATTATCTACTCCCGCTTGCCCTCCTCTCGGTACCTGCATTGTCCATCACTTATATTATTGATCGCAAGCGCCTGGGTTTTGCTAACGCAACTAATGAACAAAGCTCACCTTTCACTCTCCTCACCCTCCGTCTTGCACCTTTCTATCTGTGGTTAGCCATCCTGACCACACAAGCTCACAAGGAAGAGCGGTTCATGTTCCCAGCTTACCCTCTCCTATGCTTTAATGCGGCTGTGACGTTATATCTTATGCGGGGTTGGATGGAAGTTGCATTCATCAAAGCTACCAAGTCTCCTTATCAGGCGAGTGAAGCTAATCCATTAGATCCATCGTCTATTGACTCTTTTCAGGCATCACGAACATTAATGTTCCGTAATTTCACCCTATCTCTCATTGTAGGAGCAGCGTTCTTATCATTGTGCCGTATTCGTGCACAGTGGGTATACTATCATGCTCCACTCTCAGTATTGTCCAAATTCGGAGGGATTGAGTTACCCCAGCTTCTGAATAGTACAGGCCTTCTCCCCGTCTTCCCACCTGAAACTCAAGAAGATGACAAGCCACCTATAGACCTCACCCCTATAAAGCATTTCAACCTCGTTCTTTGTCTTGGGAAAGAGTGGCATCGCTTCACCGGCCATTATCTAGTACCCACAGGGATTCGCGTTGAGTTCATCAAGAGTGATTTCCGCGGGCAATTGCCTCGGCATTTCAATGAGACCGCTAATTCCAATGCACTCAATGCTTCTTGGTGGCCCCGGCCGGAGACTAGTTATGTTCCATCGGATGTCAATGACCTAAACAAAGAAGATGCCTCTCGTTATGTGCGTAGCTTCAGGTTATATGCGTATATTACATTTAACGTTGCATCGGACACAGGTCCAACCTGAAACTTGTGACTATCTAATCGACCTCGACTACCCCCTACATCCTGTCGAATCATCCTTAGAGCCTCGGTTTGTAGCTGACCCTGGAATCTGGGAGCGGGCGATTTGTGAACCATTCTTGGATGCGAGGTTCTCTTCCCGCCTGACCCGCACACTTTGGTTACCAGGAGAAACCTGGCAACTTCAAAATGAGTTTGGTGATTACTGTGTATTGAAGAATAGGGCCCTTCTGAAAAGTAAGCAGGAGAAAGTAAATCAACTCGTCCTCGCAGGCGAGATTGAGCTGTAACCCGACATTTAGAATACGCTTGTTATTTATAAGTATTGTACTGTTTTTTTCCCTTTCCATCCGCTGTCATCCAAGAGTTCCTCTCTTCCGTGATAACCATAGCAATGGCAACAAGGCTTAGCCAATCTACTATTCGCCCACCCCCATCATCACCTAGTCTTATTGCTCTTCTTGAGCTTATACCTCCATCTCCAGTTTTGTCTCCTGACGACTTATCTACATCCATCGCATCCGGAGAAATTCCTATCTTACTATTCGAGAATTCTTTCCCAACAGCAGTACCTTTTGATGAACAGCCTGACTCGTATCTTATGCCCCTCCATTCTAGCCCGCGCAGCTGGGAATTTGACCTTTCTAAATCAACTTTATTCATTCCTGGCCACGCTCTGGACGGACGTAATCTTTCATTCAAAGTCTCTCAGGAACTACCTCATGAAAACTTGGATCACGCGCTGGATACTTTTGAGTGTTCTGTACGTGGAAACAATAGGCACAGACTTTCACTATGCTGGTCTTCCAATGCCGCCGCTGGGGGTTTTGTTCGAGATACACTTGCGTGCGACAGGGATTCGTGGACAGGCGCATCTCAATGGGACCACCCTTTAATTTCTTCCGCATTGACAAAAGATAGGCTCGAAGCTTCCGTTCCGTTGGAACAAAGTTCTGATAATCTTACCGACTTCAAAGGTACGTCGCCACAAGATCCCGCTGAGGCTGGAGTGCCGTCACAAAACTTGAGCTTGTTGACTACCGCAAATTCGGTCTTGAGCTTCCCAAAAGGGGATAGTTCATTGTCCGCCACGCAAGATTGAGATCTCCTTCCCCCCTCTGGATTGTGTTGCGTTTTCACTGACCCATAAGATTTCCACAGACGGGACTTGTTCAGAAGAGATGAGTTCTGTAGTACTCTGCGTGAGAGAAAATCCAAGCACTTTGGGCGTCTCGACACTGGCTTCGACTTCATCTCTTTCACGGCGGCCTGCGATATACCGTACTTGTGGGTCACCGAAATACAGAAAGGAATCTCCTGTTTCCAATACGGCAGGAGATATGGCGATGATTCAGACTCTTACTACGACTCGACAACGGGATGGACTTGCAACAATGTGTGGAATAGGCTCAGCAGTTAGCATTCCTCCCGACACCCAAATCTCGGCGGCGGTGGCGGCACAAAAACTCCTATATAGGTATCCGTTCACGTCGTACGTCCCTCATTCTTCATGTACAATCGCCTCGCGAGGTTATCTACAACCCTATTCTTGGCTTGACAACGTGACTTTGTCTCTGTTGATTGATCAAGAAGGATTTCGAATGGTTCAGCCTCTATTTAAGCCAAGTAGACTCTCGAGATGCCACCTCATGGAAAATGGAACTATCAAGGTGGATGTTATCACGTTTGTACCCTCTACCAGAGAGGTCTTTCGGTTTCACTATGCGCCACTTGATGGACTGCCTATATTAAGGCGACTCATTATCAACGGAGACGAGAGTCGTGATTTCCTTTCTCGTCATGCCTACCTCAGTCTAAAATCTAGTGGAATGTACACTGTCCATGGAACCGAGATTGCATCGCCGACTGTGATGCTAGCATCGTCTCCTATTTTGAATGATAGCGCTGAGGTTAATCAAGGATTAGATGCTGCTAAACTTTATTGGCAATTTGATTACTCTGTTGAAGATCGACGTGCGGAACAAACTGGCAAGGTTATGGACGGTGAAAAGATCCTTGTACCACATACGTTCACATGTTCTCCTCACATGTTACACCCGAGGCAAGGAAAGAAAGTCAAGTTGATTCAAATTGTGAAGAAAACAGTGGGACCGAAATTGATGGCTGAGAGGAAACCGTTATCTAGTGTGATTCGTAATCATGAGTTGCCATCACCGCCGCGGGTGGACAAGGAGGCAGAGGAGGAGAAGATAGAGGAAGATATGCAACCCTGTCACTCAAATCATAAGAACACGAGTCGAGCATGGAATCTATATAGGAGGTCTCAGTCCAATCCACGCGAAACATCTCGAATTTCATTGTCTTTTTCGTCCCCTTGGACTCCTGTTCCGCCTCCTGAACGTGATCAACATGGCGGTAGTGATATGACTACTCCTGCTCCTGTCTTGATATTAGCACAACGCCGTAGGAGAGCGTCGTCTGTTGGAGAAAATCATATTCACACAAGATTAGGAGGAACTTTACCCAGTCGACATGTCCTCCCACCTTCTCGTCTTGGTCAAGTTTTCGAGGAGAGCAGTAGCGGTGGTGTTAATAGTGGTAGTGGCGGCGACAATGATGATGACGACCATGTTCTGAAAATACCACAAACCTAAGAATTGGCGTTGGTCCACTTGGACCGAGTCGTCGCTTCAGAAACTAGCGTTAGGAACCACGTGAAAAGCATATTTATTTATACTCGGCTATTGCCACGACCGAAAAAAAGAATGGGGTATTGTTTATATATGTAGTGGTCCTGGAAGTCAATGGAACCTAATAACACACCTATGAGTATAGATGAATTCTGAGGTGTCTGAAAAAGGAAAGGAAGGGATGCCAAATATAGACAATGCTGTGAGATGGGCGATGATCAAGCAGATACAGAAAGCGCCGGGGCGACAGCAGGTTTAGGAACCTTGTGAGTGGTATTGACAATGAAAGCAGAGTTGGTCTGTGCATGGTCACACTTGTGTGCGATCCGAAGAGCTGCATCGGCGGCACGTTGAACGAGGTCATGGGAAGGAGAGCTTGAAGGGGTATGTGTGAGCAAGTCTGTGTCAAAAGGAGTCAGAGTGATTGTCGGATAGCAAATGGAAGAACAGACCTCTGTAGAGCAAGACATATCTCATGATCCTCTGTGTCGGAAGAATGGCCAAATCACGTATGGATGGTTTTTTGGGTTTGCTATTTATGGGCGGTTGAAGAAGCAAAGTTTTGTCTTTTTTCTGAGTGTTGGTAGCTAGATCTGTTATTGATGCGAGACTACGTCGCCAAGAATTGAGCTTGAGGCGGCTACCGGCCGACAGATCATCCTCGTGCTCGTCCTGGTCATGCTCATCCTGCTCAGGGCCCTTGAATTCATCGCTCAGACATTTATACGATTTGGTGAGTTTTCTTGAATAGAGTCTTGAGTTGTCCTTGGTGTTGTCAAACCAGAGCCCGACGACGCTGCACCAGCGAACAAAGGCATTATCCATCGGTTGTTCAACATGCAAAAAAGCGGTAGCAACACCGGAGGAACTGGGATCTGAGAGCATGGAAGCGAGATAAGACTGGCTGAGCTTGACAAGCTGGTCTACGTAGGTCAGCATCAAAGGTGGGGGAGAGCCGTGGGTCTGGGACGACAAAAGGGCCTGCAGGGAAACAAGGTAATGGCGTTCTGTGCGGAGAAGCTCACGGCAGGTGAGAAGGAGCCTGCGGGCGGTGTACCATTGATGGGTGGAAGTTGAATCAGGAAGAGAAGGAGATGAGGATTGGAGGCTACGGGACACGACGTGGTCGAGATCCCAAATGTCATCTAGTTGATCAAGGTGGTTTTCGCGCAAGCGGACGCGTTCTAGCTGCTCGACAAGAGTCTCGTCTGTGATGTCGTCGCTGGTCATGGCCATGGCAAACGTGTACCTGCGATGCGTAGAGTGAGAGAGGGGGTAAGAAGCGAGGGTATCGGTGGGTGAGGAAGGATTGGAGGAATCAGAGTCGAGAGTAAAGGTCGTAGCGCGGGGCTGGTATGAAGACGTGAAGAGGGAGGTAGAGAGATGATAATAGTAAACATACCATGTCGACGGTAAAGGGGGAGGTGGCCCTGACGAGGGGGAGGAGTGGCGCTGAGTGGGGGGGCGGAGATCTACGCCTTGACCATCTGATAAAGGAGGTGGAAGGGGGGGAGGAAAAGCTTGGAGAATGCAAGCTGAGTTTTTTGATAATGCTGCGGCGTGTGGGATCGCTGTGGGAGCGGTGGGGAATTGGATGGGAGGCGATCTGAGAAGGGATGGAAGTGTTGGCAGCAGGATTCCCTGTTACAGCAGCAGCAGCTGCTGCTGCAGAAGAAGAGAAGGGGACAGAGTGGTCGTGGGGGATGCGCCGCTTTGTGAGTCTGCGGGAGGGCTGGGGATCGAGGAAGATGTGGTCGAGGTCGAGGTCGAGAAGTGGACCGTTGTGGAGGACAATGGGAGCGAGGACGGGTGGTGCGGAAGCTACGCGACCGTGTTTGCGAAGTTTTCTGGGGGTGGTGGGGAGGATCATTTGTCGTTCTCACTCGATCTTGTTCTCTTATATTCTACATGTCACGTTTACATCACGTGCTATCTCTTCTATATGTCACGTCTACGTCACGTGTCCTGTCTTTCTACATGAATTCACATCACGTGTCCTTCCCATGCATTTCCTTGCTTTGGCTCTCGCCCATCTCCACCAGCGTCCTCCTGCCGACTCCCCTCATGTTTGCCTCTCCTTTGCTCAGTCCCTCGACGCAAAGATTGCTGGGACCAATGGCCAGCAGCTGCAACTCAGTTGCCCAGATTCCATGCTCATGACCCACCACATCCGCTCCCTCCACGACGCCATCCTCGTCGGCGTCAGCACTGCCATCAACGACGACCCCCAGCTTAATAGTCTGCAATAATCTTTTATCTCTTTCTCTTTCTATCTAATTACCCCTCATGCAGCCCGTCTTCTCTCCTCATCTGCCCCTTCACCCATCCCCGTCGTCCTCGACTCCACTCTCCGTCTCTCTCCCAATGCGAAGCTTCTGCAAAACTATGCTGCCAACACCGGTCGCCAACCCTGGATCATATGCTCTCCCCAACTGCTCGACCGTGCCCCTTGGCAACACCGACGTGATACACTCTCTCGAGCAGGCGCTTTCATCATCGAGCTTGCTCCCTCTCAGTCCAGTATGCTCCTCTCCTCTCCTCTCACACCCTCCCTTTTTCTTCCACAGTGCTCTCTCTCCCCGAGGTCCTCCTCAAACTTCGCCACCTCGGAATCAATTCCCTCATGGTAGAAGGCGGTGCCCGCATCATCGACTCCTTTTTGCGAGCTGCCTTGGTCCATACCCTCGTCATCACCGTAGCCCCAACCCTCGTCGGTGCAGATGGCATCGCATACTCCACTCCCATCGCCGTCAGTCCTTTTCCTTCCTTTCACAATCCCTGCTAAACCTTTCCCTTCTAGAACCCTCTCTTCCAACACGTCGATACTCAGGTAGTTGGTACAGATGCTGTCATCATTCTCAAACCTACTTGAACATAATGAATCCTATTTGTACATCTATTCCGACGACGACGACTGATCATCGTAAACTACCACATAATCATTCATCTGTGCATTCCTCTCAGACCCTCCCACTGACGTCCCAATTTGTTCCCAAACTCCTTCATCCGATGATGGAATACTCACAAGTGAATCTGTATCTGAATTAGCCTTCGACGCCAGACACAATGATTCTTGTCTCCCTGTCACACTCGGCCGGGGCATGACAACGAGCGACGATGCAATGGACTTGTCGCACTCTGAGCTTGATTGAGCATCCGTAACCACAATACTTTATCAATTCCCATCAGATTCAAGATTCTTGATAGATGCGAAAAAACTCACTCAATCCAAATGCTATCACCAAACAACCTTCCATTTCCATCTCGAAGCCTCCAGTAACTGACGTAGCGTCCAGCCACCTCAGGGGCCTGACTTTGTCAGCTAGCTACTTCAATTGATTATTCATATCCGTACCTTTAACTCCCCTGTCCATATTTCAACTTCCATACCATGCTTGACAGCACCAACATGCACAGCACCATCTCTCTGCATACCCAGCATCTCACCAGCCACATAAACCAAATCTGTTGTCTCAGGCCACTCATGCCCACAATCATTCCCCATCCTCCAACATTTCACAAACTCGGCCCCAGGAGGAAAAACTTGCCCATCTGGCACTGTCAAATCCTCGATGAATTTGGCACTGAGCTTGACAGGTTCATCATCATCATCATCGGGCACAGGGGACAATGCTCGTAAATCCATTACGCAAGGTTTTTTTTCCTCTACCTCAGCGCTTCCATATCCACTCGAGAACATTGCCAACGTTTGTCGTGACATGTTCGCAGCCACCGAAGGCTTTGCTTCCATCATCGGCATCATCCCATGGGACGGTGACTCCAACAATGTTTCCTCACCCATTGGTGGGAAATCAACAATAGAAACAGTTTTCATAAGGCGCTCAAGCCCAACGTTACAAGGCCAGGCCACACTTTTGGGGGAACCGACATTACCCTTGTGATCCCTCACAGGTGTCTGTCGGCCATTGTTCCCTTGAACCCCTGGTGCAACGTGTGTTTCATTTATAGAATCGCCAACACGGAACGACCCGAAGGATTGAGGCGGGACAGGGAGGGGACGTGCCCCCTGTGTGGGAACAGTGCAACTGATCGGGGGCGAAATTTCATCCAGGCGAGGGATAAGCATCGGTCGGCTCAGGGACCTTTGTTTGTCAGAATTTTCCAATTCAGATGGTCCATGCCTAAATCCCCAGATAAATGATCCACTTGCAAGCTGACCAAAGGAACAGGGGGTGTTCTGAATGGACGTGGATTCATGACTTCCGCTGGCGACGACAACGGAAGCGGAATGCTTATAATGACTGACTTGAGGAATAACACTTTCAGGCGTCTTCAACTTCAACAATGGGTGATTGCCAGGATGTAAGGCAATCGGGTGGCTTTCACACACGCTGCAGAGGTCAAAGTCTGGGCAATCGGTGTGCATACATTTGTAACGAACACCATGAATGCGTTTCATGCAAACTAGAAAAATGAGTAGGTGAAGATTGACAAGAGCTGGATCACTCACTATTACAGGTCGCAAAATGGGAAGAGGCAATGTGCTCGTCGCGTTTCTATTGGAAAATGAGCCCAAATTGAGTATGAGAGAAATGGATTGCCTCACAATGTAGTCTTCTGAGCGCCCTAGTCTGACAAAATTGTGATTGGGATGTTGAATTCCTGTAATACTGAAAATTCGTGAGTCACGTGAAAGCCATAGAAATAGTCATTACCTAAAGCAGCTCGAGCATGTATCAAAACCCGGGCAATGCACACATTTCTGCCACAAACACAAAGTCAGATACATACAAGATACTCGGAGCAACTCACATAGCGATCCCCTCGGATTTGCGAATCGCACAGATCACAAATTGCTTGATGGATAACGTTTTCGGAAGAGATAGCCGCATCTCCTCCTTGCTCACTGATTTCACGATCATACTCTCTATGGACATCAGCTGGTGTTGTTAATTCAAGAAACTCATGGAACGGATTGTGCCTCTCGGCCCCGCCAGAAGTGATACATGTAGTGCAAAGGTCATAGTCTGACTGCTGTAAGTGTTGATTTCCCAATCCATTATGAAAAACTACTAACCTGGGCATTCAAGACAATTATGACGAACCCCTTCGATGGTGTTTTTACAGCTGTCGCAAGTAACATCATGATGAATCACAGGCCAAGCTGAAGAAGTGTTGAGAGAGAAATCGTTGGGAGCAGTTGGTACGGATTGACGGACAACCGGGGTAGCGTTGTTTCCATCAGAATATGATCGAATATCTGGGGGCATCGACCAAGGCATAAAATCCGTGCAAGGCATTCGGGCAGATTCCTGGCCTACATCACACAAAGGCAAGGAACTTGCTGAACGATGATCCCATTGATGATTGGCCGTACTTCCAAAACAGAAAGGATTCGTCTTGCCTGAGCAATCATTGCACTTTGATGAAGTGTTAAGTTGCAATAGATTACGAACTACTATTGGCGTACCTCCACTAGATAACAACGGTCACAAATGTTCCATGAAGATACCTGCTGCGCACAAATCGAACACAAAACTGGAGAAATACTTTGGACACCACAGACATCCAGCGTCGAAGTTGAGGGAGCAGACAGTGGAACTATTGAGAGTGCAGGCGATGGTGAGCTCGCTCCTTGCCAAACAAAGCTAGCCTTGAGAATATGGTCCAAGTCTTCCTTGAATTCTGTAATGAGTCGCTCAATGTCAGCCTTCGTAGACTGGACGGAACAGCACGAAGGAGGAGATGCAATCTTCCCAGCGGATTCTTTATCCACATCCATTGCGCTTGATGTAGAAGGACATGGATAAAGAATAGGGGGAGAAGAAACAATATGAGATGTCGGTGGAACGATCGATACTGGAGGGCTAGTCAATGAAGACGAGGTACTTCTGTTCGCAGGATTGTGCGAAATTTCATCGTAGAGTGAAAACCTCAAAAGACCCTGTGGCCACCTTCGATCTTTATAGGCTCGAATGCTCTTGTCGTAGTCTTCCTGAGTACGGACTTCCCTTCCAATAAGAATTCGACCACCCTGCGTTATATTGGGAGAAAAAAGTAGCTTGGAAAGATAAAAATGATGATTGATAGAAAAGATACGGTAAAGCTACCTAACTTCAGCATGTACTTCTTGGTAAGCTCACAAGTCATCACTTACTTGATTGTACAACTGTTCAAAAGACGGGAAGATATCCGGCGAGAATGAAAGCTTGCGTGTCTCACCCCTGTATGTGGCTTTGACGGTGAACATGGAGGCTGGTTGGTCCTTAGCGAACAATGATGGTGCAGAGTGGGAAGTGCCTGCAGGTCATTGCGCGTCATAAATATCGGCGCCGTGGAGTCACCCACAGTCACGTGCATTTCCTGATGGGACATGATCATTCTGCATCTAAATACACTAATACACTAAATGCAGCAACAAGCTAGGACGCGGCGGGTGAGATACATGGTGATTGGGCCACCACTGACTACACCTGAGTAAGGCCCCAGTACTTTGATTGCCACCCGTACTTGCAGTCAGGGAGGATCAATGTCTGTTGTTTCGTACCAAATTGAACTGATGGTGCATTATCTGCGTGAGCTGGTATTTTTGCTGAAGTCATTTTTCTGACTTCATCAGTCAGCTCTGTAGTATATGAAGGTGTGTCGAGTGATGGAAAAACAGACTTTGCTGGGGTGTGAAATTGACCGAGTCCTTATTCTGATTAAGACGATATAATCTAGCAGTCATTCATTTTAAAATGTAACACAATAAAGGAATAATTTATATTGAAGGATCTATTCTACCCTCAAGGTAAACTTTCTTACTATAAGATCAAGAACAGAGTTAAGGATAGTACCCTTATCCTTGGTTATACCCTGGTGGACCCCACTGGGATGGACAGCAGATTGAGCAAGTGATATTTCTAATCATACTTTGCAGAGAGGGAGTGTGTTCAAGTTTTAAGTCTTGCACATTATCGTATCGATTGTAGTATCGTAGTTCAATGGTAGGCAATAAAAAAACAGTAATCCGCATCAATAACCTACACAACTGATGCAGAGCATCCAAGAGATTGGGTGCTTGGAAGTCAAACTGAAGCAAAAATGTGATTTGATCATTTCATAAATTGCATACCATGATGACGCCATACAGTTGATCCGCAATACTGACTTTGAACAACCTGATAACCTCCACATAGCTCTCGGCAGCATCAATCATGCCAGACTATCTTCTCTTCACTACTACGAGATATGATGAAGGCCTGATCAAATTTTCATGGAACAATGATCAGGACGAGCCCTGCCCCTTTCTCCTTCGTGCAAACCATTACCAGCGTCTTGTGAGCGCGGCTTGGGACCATGAGTGGACCAGGGTTCTGAAAGTCTCGGAGGACTACGAGAAATTTAAACTTCTTCTCGACGAAGCAGTTCAATCATACAAAATGTCAAACAACGGTCCAATAGCTCTTCGGGCAAGATGCTGCCACTTTCTTACATTGGATCAAGGCTCAATTCTTCCTGGTAGATGCGAATTGCGATCGACCACGAAGGTGCCTTTCAGACAACTTGCGTACCTGTACCACCACTGTCCGCTGATCCAAGCTCACTGGCAAAAGGAGAACCCCCGACAACTACTCTCAGCAGCCTGATTGAAGTCCGACTCGATCCAGCATCGACTGAATCATCGTTATTCACGAGAACTAAAACAACCAAACGTGTTCACTATGACCAGGCCCGTGTCCGAAGTGGCATTCCAGGCCTTCTTACACCTCAGGGTCCCTACTTTGAGGCACTATTAATCGACCGAGAGGACCATATCATGGAATCCGACATCTATAACGTTGCATTTTACCGTGGTGGACGATGGGTAACACCCAACGCCAAGTATGGATGTCTTCCCGGTGTCTTCCGGAGATTCCTACTAGACCAATGCCTCATCGAGGAGGATCAGGATGACATAATTATCAGAAGTAATATAAGGGATGGAGAATATGTTTTATTATGCAACGGAGCCCAAGGTTGTCGGATGGGAGTGATTTCCTTGGGTAATAATCGAATAATCAATCAGTAGGCCTCCACAGCCATACCATCAAACATGCCATCGTCCATCTCCCCGAGTATATAGTCGATAACATAGCTTTCCTGCAATAGTTGATCCACTCTATTTAGATGCCGTTCTGTGTACGGAATGATCGCTTCAACAAGCTCTTTAATGGCTGCTGTTCCCGTTTTTCCAGTGGAGGAAGACACATCCCCAGCATCAGTAAACGATTTAGCAGCGAATTCGTCCTCAAAAACTCGTAAAATGTCATCAGCAGGGCGGAGTTTGAGGGTCGCATGAAGTACTCGTTGGGCAACATCACTTGTTTTCGCATTTGAATTCCAGTTACGCACGAAGGAGAGGAGCAGCGCAAGGTCCGGAATGGCAAGCGTACGAATCATCTCATCAACAAGAGCATTCCCAGTGAAGCAGTCTGTTCTCTCGGATGAGGATTGTATTTCCTTGAAGAGTAAGAAGAGCCTCCCAGGCTGATTCATCGTTAGAGCAAGTTCAAGGGCTTTCCTGTAATCACGCAAAGTAAGATAGTTCAGGAAGTCTTGGTCTCTGTACTCTGGCTTAGTGCATATGTTAAAATGACCAAATAATTGGACATACTTGGCAATCATCTCGGTTCGCTTGCTCTCTTTCTCCGCGGCCTCTGTTTCAGTGGAATCTTCCCAGAAAGTGATGACAGAGTCTGCAGCGCCTGATACAATGGTTCTATTGTCCGCGCTGACTACAAGAGCCCATACCTTTGATATATGAGTGAGCTAATGATAATGAAGCAGCAAGAAACTCGCCTTGTCTTCGTGATTATCAAGTGTGGTTACACATTCTTCATCCTGAACATTCCACACCTTTACTAAGCCGTCTGATGCTGATGTCACAAGCTGTAATCCCAGTGTCAAAAAATCCACCCGAAGGACTGAATTTGTATGTCCTTCAAAGGTCTTGATGCAGGAGAAATCATCTAGATTCCACAATTTGATAGTTTTATCACCACTTCCAGTGGCAACGAGCCGGTCTGTCGGACTGAACTTGACGGTCCAGACACCACGTTTGTGCCCCTTAAACGTTCCACGATATCTTAGCTCTCCACAGGCTCTCGAGTTCTTGAAACCGGAAGCATAGATGATCTCATAGATTTTGGCTGTTTTATCTTGAGAGCCAGAAACAAGTAATCGGTTGTTGGGGGATACATCAAGAGAGTTTATATCCTTATCATGTGCCTTGAAGGTGGTAAGAGTATGAAACCGAACGTATTTCGAGCTCGAAAGATCGTCTGGATGAAAACTTGATAGATCCCACATTTTAATGGTCCGATCCTGACTTCCAGTAAACATGAAGGACAGCATTTCCATCTCACCCTGCTGCTGTTGAGGCATTGCAATGGCGCCGACACTTTCTGCATGTCCCTCGCAAATGCCCACGCAACGATAACCCCAATCTGCAGAATCCTTTGACGATGGCATCCATATCCTAGCAGTTTTGTCTTTACTGCAGCTAGCAAGCAGTGCACCCTTGGCAAAGCTAGTAAGTGCCAGAACAATTTCTGTGTGACCCGCCAGAAGCCGAGCATCGAAGGTTTCTAAGGAATAGACACGGATGAGAGAAGAGTTTGTGGCAAGTGCCAGGTAGAAGCTCTGGGGATCTTCGGGTGATAAGGAAGAGTTCAGGAATGCAGCATCAATGATTTCATCGTTGTATCCGATGAGCTGCCGTGTAAGCTTTCCGGTCGGCATAGAATAGCACATAATGTTTTGGTCGGCATGTACCGACACTAGTGTTGACGTTGCAGGTATATATCTAAGAAAGTTAGAAGGTTAAGGTAAATTCGACCAAGTGAGAACACACAAAACGTTGGTAATTTGCCGAGATTCATCTTCATCTTCAATCTCTTCGCCTGACTTCCACAGCACCTCCCCACTATGAGCATCCCAGATCCTTATTTTGCATCCCGAACCTCCAGTAAAAAAACGTAAATTTACTTTCTTTCCCACTGCAATTGGTATTTCCTGGTCAGCAGGTAAAAAACCGACTGCTTCTGTTCGTTCCAGCACAGGAATCGTTTTCGCCAGCACAGGACGCATAGAACGTGTGCTGGGCTTTTTCGACTGACTCGAAGAGCCCTTGGGGGAGAGATCCCAGATCAGTGCCACGGAATCTCGCCCGGCACTGACGAGCCATCGACCATCTCCAGAGATGTCAAGACCGCGAGGTACAGAGACATGGCCTTCCAATACGGCTTCAGGTTTTCCATCCGCAGATTTTGAGGCACTACCTGTCAAATTGAATATTCGAATGTGGGTGTCAACGGACGCAGTGATAAGGCGCATCATCGGCATCTCCAAAGAAGACGCATCGCATGGGAAGTGGAAAATAAGTGCACTGATTACACCGCCATGACCTTTGAACACATGAGTAACAAATCCATGATGGATGTCCCAAACTTTGACTACGCCATCTGCAGAACCGGACGCAAGATATGTTGAGGTGGGGTCTGCTTTGCAAACATGCACAGGCGAGTCATGTGCACGAGCTATGGTCCGAATGGACTGAATCCGTTTGCTTGATTTTGGGCCCGATGGAGGAAGCTCATACAGACAGAGGGACAGAGATGCGGAAAACGTCACCATGTATTTTCCAGACGGTACCACACACAGAGAATAAGTAGTCTGGGAGTCCTAGTAGCTTCGATCAGCTTGGTCCTAAACTACCAATATTTTACTTACCCCAACAAATTTGCAGATCTCAGTTCCAGACCCAAGGTCTGTCAGTAGAATATACTCCCCTACACAAGTTATAATCCTTGTTCCGTCGGGTGTAAAGGCTAGGGGACCAGAAGTAAATAGTGGACCAAATGATCGGACATTCTTGAATCTTGAGATGTTTCATAAATGCGCAATGATTTTAATTCACTGTCAAACTTACGAAGTTTTCAAAGATGAATGTCCGACTGCCATCGTGAAACAGAATGAAGATCAGATGAAAACTATTGTATTTGCCATTATTTGGTAGCGTCGTTTCTCTACTCTATGAGGGTATCGGTGTGGACATGGTCCGTATCTACATTTACACATGTTCAGTAATCCGTCTCCCAAACCTACATCATCGTCGTATGAATAGGCTGGCGAGTTTGGAACGACAAGAGGGAAAGACGAAGAAAATAGCACTCAAGCGCGAACATGAAGGCTGAGCGTTTCGTCATTGTTTTCCTCAATTCATATTTAGGGCATTTTCAGCCTCTCTCCTCTTCTTATGTTCTACTTCCAGCTCTTGTTGCGTTTCCCTTAACTGAGCACGCAATTTTGAAGTTTCTATTTGCGTCTCCGAGAGTTGAGCTGACAGCTTGAGAGAGATTGAGACAGCTTGGGCAGACTGTTGACGCAAAATGTCATTTTCCATTTGTGTACGCTTCATGTGAGCTTTAAGGGTCTCGTCCGTTCTCGAAAATGATTGTGGTACTGGAGCAAGACAGGTGGTACTAGGGTTTGTGGGCTGGCGGTTATGGACACGTTTGTTTGAATCTGCCTCGCTTTCAACCGGGCCAACGGTCTTGTCCTGGTTCAGACTGAGATCCTCCTCGTTTTCATCGCTATCTTTGTTAGAGAGTTGTTCAGGGTCAGAAGGAGAGGATCTGCGCAGACGGCCACGTTTTTTGCCCTCTGCCGTTTTAGGTCCGCGTTTTCGAGGCCTCTTCACCCCAGGTGTTGCCCCCTGGACAACCCGCCAATAATAACCAGGTCCTGGGTCGGACAAATCTCGAGGAGTACGTTCATACGATTTATCTGAGGATAGAAGATGACGAATAGATTGCTGCGAAAAGACGTCAAGTGGAGTTCTTTCACCAAGGAGATCACATGTATATCACCTGACAACTTTTGCTTTTCTTATAGTAAGGAAACTTATTCCCAATCACTTCATAAAGTTTGCGGACGGGAAGTCGTTGATTTGGGCTTCCAAGGATTGCACATCGGATAATAACGGCGAGGGTGTACTTTGGGCGATCATTGGTATCATAAAGGCAGTCAAGGGAGTTTGGGCAGTTTGGGTGTGGTTTGTGGTCAGATGAAGAGGTGTTTCCCCGGAGGTCCACAGCTGGAGGACTATTCGAGGGCAGAGAAGAGTCCTCTGTAGGGGGCTGACGGTCGATGTTTACATGTGCACTGGAAAGGGTAAGCTGGAGTTGAAGAAAGGGCAAGAGACATACCTTTCTGAAATACTGGAAGCATTTTCCGGGTTGAGGATACTTTCGAGCTTAGACATCAATAAGCAAGGAAAACTTCACGACCTCCGCAAAATATATCCTTTTTCTGACTATACTTAGCAGTCAGGATTATGTAATAGACCCACAATCTCTCCATATATATTCCATATATATGCATGTGTATGCTTGGCACTTGTTTGGTATTTGTTTTCTGCAGTGGTTTCGCTTACCTCGTGATTGTAGCCAACTTCTTCATGGGATTACCATTTTCCATACACCCTTCCATTCTGGGAAAGCTGAAGCTATAATCCAAGCAAGGTCGCAGAATATTTTGTGGCCTCGGCTGGTCCTGTATTCCGTTTCAAATTGTCACGATGCCTCCTATGCCCCAGATATACTCTAAATTATCCTGATGCCGCTGATTGCAATTTAAAGCCGGATGTTGGATTGTGTAATTCTTTGTTGTACCATGTGATACTCTGACCAATAGATGACACGGACACCTTTTTTAATTGTCTTCAGGAATATGGCTTCAGAGAACCCACGCAGCCGAGATATTTCGGTCATGCCAACTCAATCAATGATCAACTCAGATGCCTATGGGTCATGCCCTTCCGGTGAATGGCGATGGTAACCGAATAAGATTACGCTAAAATTAAACTACTTATGTTGTTACCATCAATTCATATCTGAAACTGACGGTAACTCTCAGGGACGCCGCTGAAGGGCATTGGGCATGCCAATTTTTAAGCTTACCTTGGGCGTCAATTTGAGATTCAAAATCTTTCAAAACCAATTAGCTGTCCACAACTGATGGCCGGGATGATACACTGATGGATCCATAATAGGAATATCCAAACATTTGGGCCATAATCTGCGTGTTGAAATTCTTCTCTGCGAAGACATCCTATTCGTTTGTCTTTCAAGGATTTCCCCTAGACTTTGGGTAATTGGGTAGCAAAAATACCATCCCACAACTTGACGCCGTTAAGAAGATCCCAAGCATAAGATGCACTGGACCAAAGTATCTGTTCGACAGTAATCGAGTAGCCTGAGCAGGAATTAAATTGCAAGCTCAGTTCCTCATATTTGAGGGAACTCACACAAACACAACGCGGCTTCAACATGATGAGAAGAGCGAAGAGAGAATGTTATCAATACGAATAGCTGATTCTATTGCACGGATCTCTGAGATTCTGATAGACGATATTGATATATAGATTTAGACACGAAGCACAAAATACTTACGAAATACTTACGATGCATTTGGAAGATATGCCGTAAAAATGGTGAAACCCTCTTAAGCGTAAAAATCTCGCCACAGCGTGACTATACTTACTTCAGCTATGACACGATCAGCGAATTATGTGCAGCGTCTTCGCCGCTTTTGAAGGAATTAGATGATGAGTTGGAGCTGCACCTGTAGCATATACACCTCTTCCAATTTGGGATGCTAAAACTTAAGCCGATATCTGCAGGATTGGAAACGAAGATGCTCACAAGGCCCGATAAAGAACTTCAGCATGCACCGCAGTTGTTTGGCTCGTAGTGGAAAGCCGAGTTACCATTGATCAAACTTCACACCCTGTCAAAACTGTTTGCTTTACAGCGCGGATGATTCCTTGAATAAACTTTGTTGATAATCGTGCCAGCAATTAAAACTAAGTGATGTCAGTATCAGGACAACACTAGATGATTGCAAAACTTACACGAACGCGAGAGAGAGCAATAAAAGAGCTCATTATTCGAGCAGGAGCAGGAGCAGGGTTCTGAGGAACTCTATCTGAGGAAAGTGGCGGACCCGCATCCTCTTCTCCATTGATCAATGAGCAATCCTGGAAGAATTCAAAAAATTGAACGGACAAGAAAGGGAGTATCACTATTGCTATCCTGGATCGACCCATTCAAAAACGATGTTACAAAGAATTTAAACTGACCAATGAAATCCAGCCTTGCTCCATTGAAAAACCGTCAAAATGGGTGAAACAAATGCAATTGCCGCGCGCTTTCAAGATGAGGAAATAAGGATCTCGATCTTGCACGCGGACTACTGGGTATATGGATTACCGATAACCCTTACTGATGCAATCAAATAGCTAAAATGAGTCATATTTCCCGACCGTCAACGGTGCTAATATTGCTTGGCTATCGGGAATTCGGAATGAGTATATGTTCCCCACTGTATTGGTTCGTGCCTGGGGGGGACTGTTTCATTTTCTGAGGACACTCGAGCCTGCCCCTGTCAGGACTGTTGAAATATCAAGATGCATAATGGAATTCATACGTACCCGTGTTTCTACATGCAGGTCTTAGCATGTTTCTCTAAAAAGTCAAATTCTTGGTCTTACCTATGTTGGTATCTTTAATAGGGAAAACCGGATGTAGATGCGTGAGACAAATTTCTATCGAACGGCCCTGTTTGTGCTACGGCGGAAACTGCAGCTCCGTCTTTCCCGATATCCCATAATAGGCAGGTGGTGGTAAGACCCGAGCCATTGGCAATCGCCGTGAAATGAACGGTGCGTATAAATAAAATAGACAGGAATCGAACAACACACCAGATACCCCCTCCCATTCGGTCATCCGTTCGAGTGTTTTGGCACAACAATGGGAGTCTACTAACACGACCATGATATCGAGTCTACTAGGAGGAAATTGATATCACAAACGAACCTACCTCTTAATTCTCATCGAGTGAGAGTATACCCATGTTTTCTCTTGACGTAGTTGTCGGAATCTGATTTATCACGAGTCACTAGCCGAAGTTGACTTGCAAATGTGATAGACATACTTTCTTTGTGCATATCATTCCAATTGGAAGGATGCGACAGCTTGACTGAATCGTTCAAACATCGTCGCTGCGGTGCTGGTGTAGTAGAAGTGTCTGACGCCCATGATCTGTCAGAAAAATTCACGACCGCCT